>ERZ794936.641-NODE-641-length-15026-cov-34.413733_pt1 | contig 15026 bp, 6 predicted proteins | sample MGYA00511083_ERZ794936 | MGnify/ENA primary metagenome ERZ794936 (study PRJEB30137, sample SAMN04331409) | food metagenome | isolation source: Y2 must sample point D1 replicate A | place: Australia: South Australia | collected 2014 ... | reverse complement strand
AAAAAAAAAAAAAAAAAAAAAAAAAAAAAAAAAAAAAAAAAAAAAAAAAACGGAATTATTATCACACGATTTGATTATCAGAGTCTGTTTTGTTGAACGAATATTATCAACTGGAAGAGCGTTTTGTTAATCAGATAAATTTTGGAACTTAAAACAAAAGAAAAAAAGACAAGAAAACGGATAAGTTCAGGAGATTGCTTGGAACAATAGCACAGCCTAAAACAAAACACACACCTGGTGGAGCTAACATTTGTGATTCCCTTGTTTTGATTTGAGCTAATTTTCTACTGTTTTCCATCTTTGAAAACCTTCCTAACTATAAGTTGAAAGTTCCAAGGATCTGTGTTCACCTCTGAAAAAAAAGGCTACTGTGATTGATATTTACTCATTAGTTTTAAGAAGAACACCCACAAAAATCAACAATGAACGAAGGTGACTGGAGAAACTCCTTCTCTGAACAAGAGAGAGCAAAGTACAGAACTTCTTTGGCACAATTACTGGTCCAAATTAGCAAAACTAACAATGGTAAATCGGCAGATATTGAGAAATTGAAAAAAACGGCGGCAGACTTTGAGCAGAACTTGTATGATTCAAGTTCTTCTGCTGCAAACTACATTGAAGCAATCAAAAAAAGAATTGAGTTGACAGCCAATGCAAAGCAAAATGCCCAAAAACAACAACTTCAACAGCAAGCTATTGCAGCAAAAAATGGAGGAACTACTGCAGGCATGCAAGACCCGCGTTCTCCAACTAATGGTAATACAAACAACAACAGCAACAACGGTTCATCTTCCAGTACCAAAAACTATGCTATGAACATGGTCATGAACCAAAAAGCTCTGATGAATCAAAACTTACAGTTGCAACAACAGCAACAACAATATCAACAACAACAACCAGGAACAGCGAACACTGCACCAAATGCTGGATCGAACGGTCGTCAGCAATCTAGCAGATATCATCAGTTGACACCTGAACAGCAGCAGCTACTGCATGAAATCAAATACACTCCAATTCCCCGTGAATTATTGAGTAGAATCCCTAACTTGCCACCCAATGTTAATACTTGGCAACAGATTATGGAGCTCCAATTAGGTGATAACGAAATAACAAAAAAAATTTATCGTTACCATCAACAAATGCTTTTGAGAGATAGACAACAAAACCAAGCACTTGGTAACGCGAACAACGCCAATCTTACAAACAAAACGGATAACAACTCAGATTTGGCTTCATCTTCGGCATCACAACCACAACAACAACAACAACAGCTTCAACAATTCCAATTATTACAACAGCAAAAGCAACAAAGGCTACAACTTTTGCAGCAGCAAAAAATGCAGCAGCAACAGCAACAACAGAATAAATCATCTAATAACACAACAAATGGGACAACTTTCAACAACAATAAGTCAAACGCAAACGGCAGCGGTTCCAGCGTCAACTCTTCTGCTTCACAAGCCGCTAGGTTTATAAGTCCTGAACAACAAAAGGCATTGCTTGAAAATGCTCAACTTTTGATTAAAAAACTTCAAAAAACCGGAAGATTGCCTCCGAAACTAACTACAGAGGAATACCAAACTTTTGTGAAAAGATATTTGAATGAGGTGGCTTCTAAAAGGATCAATCAAATTAGACAGCAACAGGCGCAGCAACAAGCATTGAATAAGACTGAAGCAGGAATCAATACCAACATGAATCTACCGAATTCTAACGTGACAGCTATTCAAGCTGCGGCTTTAGCTCAGCAAAGAAGACTTCAACAACAACAACAACAACAACAACAGCAACAACAACAAGAGTTTGCCAAAACCAACTCAGATACACGAATTGCAGGAGGCTGCAATACGTTACCGGGAAGTGCTGCAGTTTCGAACGGTACAACCCCTCAGCCCAATCCTACTATGTTGCCAATGAACAACTTGACATCGCAGCAGCAACAGCAGTTACAAGCTCAATATTTACTACAGCAGCAGAAAGCCCAACAGCAAAATATGACTAAACAACAACAGCAACAACAAGCTGTGGCAGCAGCTTCTGCAGCCCACAGAACAGCCCAACCATCTTCACACACCCCAGGCCAAGCTTCTCATGCCTCAACGCAGTCTGTCACATCCAAATCATCTGCGCCAGGTGTAAATATTTTAAGTAAAATCGATGAGCTCTTCAACCCTCAAGAGCAAAAAATGCTTTATGAAAACGCAAAAAATGCCATTAAAGCGGGTCAACAACAGGGCAAACTGGCAGCTGTTTTGAGCACTCAGCAACAAAACTTTTACATTAGAAAGTATGTTCAGCAAATGTGCATCAAAAAACTAGCTGCCATGAAACAGGCCAGTGCTGCGGCTGCTGCTCAAAAGTTGCAGCAAATCCCACACCAACCCCAATTGCCTCAGTCACAATTGCAGCAGCAAGAGGTTGTGCCGCAAACTTCAATACCGCAACAAACCGACTCTACTCCTCAAGATTTAAATATGCAAGGTAGAAAATTGTCTCAACAAAAATCGAGTTCCCAACAGGCAAAGGCTTCAGTTCCAGCAAATTCTGTTTCAAAAACCAAAGGTTCTGCAACAGCTAAAGGTGCTTCACCCTCTGTTGGAAGAACACCTGTCCCTGCTACTTCACCACTCCAAGGTGCATCTACAAGTAACACTAAAGCTCCATCCAGTAGTTATATTAATCCATTCAAAGAAGATGAACAAGCGTTGAGAGAGTTGTTAATAAAAAAAAGAGAAATCACAGCAAGACACAAAAAAAGACAAGAAGTGTATTGTCACTCCGAAGCGGATATATTTCTAGGCACATTATCGGATTGTTTGGGCTTGTTTGATGAACCTCACGAAGCCATTGCTCCAATTCAGCCTTACATTGTAGACTTTATTAACAATACTGGGAAAAAGAAGTTAACAAAGACTTTATTGAAAGCTAGAGATCAGGAGATGCTGATCTCTTCCATCAAGGACGACAATAAGTTGATCATGGAAAGCAAAAACAACAAAGTTATGTACACCAAGTCGATTTTTGATCCTGATGGAGGATTGAAACTGCAATCAAAAGAAATTGGATCACTTTTTAATTTCTTGGATTGTGAAAACCCTGTCATTCGCAGTTTGTCCAACGATCGAGAAGCAGGAATGAAAACGGCAATGGAAAAAATGGCAGAAGAGACTCCAAATAATAAAAAAAGAGTCAATGAAACCAATGAAGATGCAAGCACCAAAAAAATGAAAAGCGGCAGTACAAGCACGTCTCCTGAAGACATTTTGAGTTCTGCTTCCTCAACTGAGTCAGCTATTTCTGCATCAACAACTATTGATGTGAAACCAAGCAGTATTAGTGGCTATGAAAAGTCCAATCTAGAAACCGACATTTGGGACTACAATTATTGGCAAGACCTTACTCATGATTAATCATCGCTTTGAAAGAATGCCTGAGCTCTACAAAATTATTTTTTCCTAGCCATTGTTTTTTGTTTTTTGTTTTTTTTTTGAAACGTAAGTTTTATTTTGCTAGCTATGACACAGATTACGTAGTGTTTTCTTTTTAAACTAAATTAAAAGTGTATATTTCTTTACTCAGGTATAAACTTGTAACATCTGACTAACAAAGCGTTGTTACAAATCTATGTTAATAGCCATTCATTGTCATGAATTGTCATTAATTGTCTTGAAAAATAATTTCAATAACTAGATCACGTGTTGAATCTATAGTTCTTGAAGATAAGCCAACATGATTACTGCGATTTTAGACAATGACATGTTGCAGATACACAGTTTTTGTCCATTGGTTGATTATGTAAGCAAACTTTGCGTAATCAAGGATAAATTGATGATAAAGACTTGAGGATGCTGTAACTCTTGGCTAACCTTACCAATTCGGTGGATATATATCAGTGAACCTTTAACAAAGAAGGAAAAAAAAAAAAAAAAAAAAAAAAAAAAAAAAAAAAAAAAAAAAAGAAAAACAACAACAACTAAAACCAAAGTAGGTGCTATGCAGTACAAGTACCCAAACTTATCCGACGAGCAATTGAAGCCACTTTTAACAGAAATCCATCATTGGGGATTGACCAATGGTTTAGTTATGTATCCCCAAGCAGGGAACCCTGAAAACACAACATCTGTGGCCCCAATTACTGTGTATCCAACAATCATTCCAATTGAATGCTTTGATAAAGCGATTGGTGTGCAAACGGTCTACAATGAGCTTTATGCAAAAATTGTTCAAGATTCTGACTGGCTTCATGAAGAAACAGACAAATTGAGCAAGCATGATTCTGAGTTTACTGGAAAACTTTGGAACATTTACTTGAAAGCCAAAAAACTGGGTATCCCTCAAAATTTGGAGCTGGGAATTTTCAGAAACGATTTTCTGATTGACTCTGCTAAAAACGAAATAAAACAAGTGGAGTTCAACACAGTTTCTGTTTCTTTTGGTGGTTTATCCACAAAAGTTAGTCAACTACACCGTTATCTGAAACTGCATGGATTTTACTCAGACGATTTGCTAATATCTGATGTTCCTGTTTCCAACTCTGCTGAAAAGTTGAGTGATGGTTTGTATGCTGGAGTTAAAGCTTATGAAAAGCAACAGCATGGAAGCTTTTATGGTATCACTGTTGTTGCTTTTATCGTGCAAGATGGTGAAAGAAACGTTTTTGACCAAAGAATTTTGGAATACAAATTGGCGTCCAATCATGGTATAAAATCTGTTAGGCTGACTATTCAAGATGTTCCTAAGCTTTTGAGAAAATGCGAGAAAACTTGTAAATTATTTTATACGCCTACAAACGACGAAATTTCTGTGGTTTACTTTAGATCAGGGTATGCACCAAATGATTTCAAAACTGAGCAAGATTGGGAAAGTAGACTACTTTTGGAGACATCTTTGAGTATCAAAGCTCCAAGCTTGAAAGTCCAGTTGTCGGGAACCAAAAAAATCCAGCAACTTTTGACAGATGAAAACATTTTGCGCAAATTCATAACAGATGATGGTAAAATTTCTGGACTACAATCAACTTTTGTTCAGATCTATCCATTGGATGATAGCCCACTGGGACTTAAAGCCAAGGATATTATCAAAACAGGCAAGACTGACAATTACGTTTTGAAGCCTCAAAGAGAAGGGGGAGGAAACAATATTTACAAAAGCGACATCAAACCTTTTTTAATTGACAAAGATGAAAAGGATTGGAGCGCATATATTTTGATGGAAATGATCAATGCTGAGCCAACAGAAGGAAACGTTATTTTGAGAAACAATGAGTTATACAGGGAAAAAATATTGAGTGAGTTTGGTGTCTTTGGTGTGATTCTGTTTGATGAGAAAAAAATACATCACAATGAATATAGTGGATGGCTGCTAAGATCCAAATTTAGCTCTTCAAATGAGGGTGGTGTCGCAGCGGGATTTGGTTGCGTTGACAGTGTTGCCCTCATGTCAAAAGGCTCTGTTGTTTAACCGCTTCACTTTATTTGCGTTATTTCATTTATATTGGTTTGAGAGATTTAAAAAGCTAACCTCATTTCTTTCTTTATTTAGTTTAAGCTGACTTTTTTTTTTCGATCAAATCATTTGCCCATAAGGCCGCACCGTTTAAGTTTGAGTATTCAAAAACCAAAGACAAGTAAGGAATGGTTTCTAAAAGCCCAGCTACCAAGCCAAAAGCTAAAAACTGGCCATAGTTGGCACGGCGAACATTGTTAATTGTGTCTTTCGAATAATTTTCTAAAACAAAATACTCATGCAAACAGTTTTGCGCTCTGGCTGGTGACGTCAAACACAACACTAGTATCGGGCCCACGATGGGAATAAATGATAGTCCAAAAAGAAAACAAAAACGTAACATCCTGTGAAAAAGCGATAATATTTGCAATGGTGCAACATGCACCCAGTAACGGTGATCATGCTCATCTTTTGAAAGATCCAGTATGATATCATCTTCTAATATCTGCTTCCAAATTTTGCAAAAACTGCCATGCTTTTCTGGGTTTTGGAAAGCACCTCTTGATGTAAGCTGCTTTTTAGCTTCTACTAAATAATCTTGTTGATTATGATTTTCCAAAACCAAGCTGAAAAAAATTGCATTGGTGCTGGGAAACAAGATGATTTTAGCAATTGCCAACGAAATAGCATTTGCTTCTAAAAAGAAATGGATGTGAGCAATAACAAACCCAATAACCCCCATTGTCATGGTTAAATTAACCAAGATTATTGGGAATATCAAAAAGTAATAAAGTATTCCTATAACAGTGGTCAACAAAAAATACGGGTAAAGCATAGGTAAAAGAAACTCCCAATATAGCGGTGTTGTCAAAAATTCAATGAACCCTTGCAATGGATACAAATAAGTCATTTTGACGAAAAAGTCCTTTGGCAAGTTGGAAGTCACCAAAGAAATCTCTTTCATGACATAACTGCTCAAGTTTTCAAAGATTTTTTTTAGCATAGAAACTTTGCCTGCTGCATTATTTTCATGAACAGCCTTGTTTTTATGTGATTTGAGTTTTTCTGAATTGACATTGTTCTGATCATTAGTTACATTTTCATTAATGTTGTGTGGCTTCAGTTCATTTGAATAACTTTTGTGATTAGTAATAATAAGCTGAGAAGACATTCTTGAAAGTTTGCTAGTCTGCGCTTGGGAAAAGTAGCGTTGGTGTTTTTTTGCATTTTTCAAAGTCTCTATTTTTGCAAAAAACGGCAACTAGAGTTTGGCTAGCAATCTTTGCAAAGTTTAAACATCTGAGCTTTAGAAAGTGTTTCAACTTTGCAATTTGGTAGTTTTTGTGTCACCGTTGCTTTGTAGAATATGACGTCACATGCATGATAAGTCACGTGAAATAGTTACGCGTGACTTGATAAATTTTGGTTTTTTTTGTTTTTTTTGTTTTTTTGTTTTTTTTCCTGACTAGTTTGATTTGCTCTGCATGAGAATTTAATTTTGTTTGTATCATAGATTGAGAAATGACGAAACAGAGATTGCGCATGTTGAGCTTAAAATGGCTTAACACACTGAGTTTGTACATGCAAGGCTTTTCTTATTTTGCATCTTGTTGATAAACGAAATTTCTTGAAAAAATGTTTAACAGAAATTTTTTAAATATAATTTGAGTCATTGGGTAATTCCCTTGCTTTGAGCTGCAAGCAGGGTGTTATTTTCATATTCCAACAAAAAAAATTTGAGAGCTCATCGAGAACAACGATTAACTTTTTTTCTCAATAATCTGGTTCATAAGAACACCCAAAGGAAAAAGCACAAACAGTTGACATTGAACGCTGGCGGGTAGGTGTATTTTTTTTTCAGGACACAAGCACATTGCTCAAGAAGAAAAACATAAACCACACACCAGCTTGTTACGGCAAAGACAATACTTGGTCCGTGTCAATATTGCAAAAAGATTGTATTTTCTTGGTCTTTAAAGTGCGAACAATCAAAGCATACATTACTAAAAAAGGATCCAACAGTTGAAATACAAGCTGTGCAGAGAAGTATTAAACCATGTTTAATACAAATATTTTTACAAACGAGAAACACGTTGGCAACAAGTTGAAGACAAACACAATCAAAACTTCTGAAGATGGCGCTTGTTCAAAAAATACAAGCAGAGTGCTGCCCAAGACTCGCAAAAAAAGACACAGTATACCAACGTTTGATATACAAGAAGAACTTCAACAGCCGCGGTCATTAGAGACTCAGCACATTCCGCAAGAAGAGGTTGTGCTTGAAGAACAACCTATACACTCCAACTTGAACCAAACTTTTGTGTCTCAAAACAACACTCTACTTGCTCAAGAAGATGTGTTCATGAAAGAGTTGATCAGTTTTCCTAGCTTATCAACACACTCTTTTTCATACAACCCACTTTCTCCAAATTCTTTGTTTGTGCGGCTAATCATTTTGAAAAGGACTTTGGAAGTTATGCTTCATAACCCATCCTTGATCAAAGATCCAACGGAAACACACGTTGCAAAAAATAAAATTAGCGATTTGAAGGAAGAAGCTAGACCCAATATGATAGTCAGCAGGAGCACTAACGATTTATATCGCTCGCCTGGATACCAAAATTTTTCTCCCATGCGCAGAAAAATTAGTCAACAATTAATTCAGGACCCATCTGCAACGAGCAAAAGAAACGCATCAAGTGCCGCATTTGATGCTTATGTTAAAGAACCCACTAGTGCAAGCAGTCATAGCGGCAACAACAGTAACAGGTCTTCGATCATAGCACCTTCTGTTTCTTCGCATAATCTGAGTCGAGTTTTGAGTAGCCAAAGTGGATCAGAGGATGAACAGGAACTTGATTTTGCTCAGCCAATTGCACCATTTTTAAAAAGACATTATTCGGCAGGACTCACGAGTCATGGTAATGGACACAACAAGTTAGAGTCGCTATTTGCTGGCTCTAATGTTCATAATAACGCTCACATCAAAACAGGCCTTGTCAAGAACGATTTTAGCAAAGGAAGAGACTCAATAACGGAAGAAAATGACGAAAATCCAGACTCAATAAATGACTATGAAGACTATAATGATCTATTAAGTTCTTACTCTTCTGATTCGGATAACCATAGTGTAGCAACAAATTTGACTAGAACTCCCTTTGATACACATGAGAGAAAATCATCTTTTTACAAGCTTGAAGATTTTCAAGATTCCTCAGAATATCTTCAAACAAAAACACACGATCTTCAAAGCTTGTTAGATTTGTTGAACGAAACCTTAGAAAATAATGTAGTTGATTTGCCAGCAACAGAAAACGAAAAACAAGTATCGAATCTTCACATGATGTCTGTTTTGAATATTACAAAGTTATTAGCAAGTTCTTCGTCTTTTCAAAAAGAGAGTGAGCGATCGGAAAATTTGAGAAAAAACTTGATTGACTCTTTGTCTCAACCGTTTTATGAATTGTCGCATAGAGCCGAACAAGACTACTCTCAAAGAATTTTACACGATTTTACAGCCGGCAAAAATAGCTCTCCGCAAGCAATTTTATTGTGTGAGAATGAAAATCCGTGGTCTTTTAAAAACGTGAACGATATAGCATGTTTGATGTTTGGAATTGCCAGAAATTCATTTCGCGCTTTGAATTTGCTAGACTTGATTCATAAAGACTCGAGAAATTTTGTTTTGAACAAATTAGTAGTAACGGAATTAGAAAATGATAACCTTGTTTTCACCGGTGAAATAATAGGGATTGCACAGCCTTCTGTTAAAGAGCCGGTTTGGACTTCTTTGTGGGCCAGAAGAAAAAATGGACTTATTCATTTTCTTTTCCAAAAAGTGCCTTGTGACTCAATTAAATGCGATTTTTCGTTGCAACATTTGAAAGTTGATAACTTTTCGGCTGACAAAGCAATAACCTTTAGGGTGAAAACAACTTATAGAGATGAGAGTGAGACAACAGAAGAAGGTAAAAACGCAATTAAGAAGGTCAAGTCGGTTCACGATATAGAAGATCTTTTTGAAATCAGTAATTCGATTTCTGAATTCATCAGCAATATAAAAAAAACAGGATATGAAGATCACGAAATGAATGTTGCAGAAATTATAAAGGGCATAAATGATACGCGTTATTTCACCTTAAATTCTCTTGACTACAATATCCCATGTGCTGTGACTGCGGGATACGCTTTTGGAAGTGACATCAAACTAAATATCCATTCTATGCCTTATATTGCAGGCGCTTTCATCATTGATTCTTCTACAAGCAGCTATGAATTAATAAGTTTCAACAAGTCGGTGTCAAAAAATTTGTTTGGTATTCATGCCAAAAACTTAATGAAAAAACCAATAAAAACTGTACTTCCCAGATTCAATGCAATTATTGAACACATTCACAGATACTATCCTGAATACAACATTAACAAGGAAACAAACAAGAGTTTAGTGTTAACAGAACATTTTTTCCGGAAAGTCAACACTGAGTTGGAAGTTTATGCAAACCTGATAACTCCGCAAGAGTATGAATCGAAATTTTACAACAGTAAGGGAATCAACGGTATGCACAGGGATGGAAGTTTGATCAAATTAGATGTACAATTAAGAGTTTTGAATACCAAATATGCTCTTTTATGGATAACCCACTCTAGAGACATTGTCTCCAAAAACTACAATATTATGCCTTCCCAGATGAAAATCTTGAAAGAAAATGAAATGTTTTTGTCACATCAGCATAACGAAATGGATGAAGGTCTCGTGTCAAATGACACGGAATATGATCGTTCTATCAAAGAAAAGCTGGAGAATGTTAAGAACTCTGGAATGTCTGGTGGATCCAGCACCACAACTTTGTCGGAAAAAAACTCGAGAGGACCAAGCGCGAAAAGTTTAACCAAATTGTTGACCTCTTTGAGCGGCAAGCGCAGCGACACCACCATATTTAATGAGCGTACTGTTTCAGGAAAAGAAAATGATGACCCTGATGAAAGTCAGACTCATCAACAGGCCGAATTTTTGAGTGATGAGGAGAGTCCCGTTGACATTGCAAAAAAATATAAACAAAACAAAGAGAGTTTTTTGAAATCATCCAATTTCAATTTTGATCGTCAGCTTATTATCAGTGCGACATCGAGGCCATCCTCAGCAAACACGGTTGAGGCTATTTCTAAAGTTCCGGAGGCAAATGGGCATGTTGCTAGCTATGCTAATCTTTACAAGAATGTTGACGGGATGGAAACGTTCAAGTTGGGTCAGCTGAAACATAAAAAAAAATACACGGATTTCACTCTTTTGGAAAGCATGGGACGCGGTGCATACGGGCTGGTTGATTTGTGTATGCATAAAAAACTCAAGTACATAATTGTTTTGAAGAGAATAATCAAAGAGCGTATTTTGTTTGATACCTGGGTTCGTGATGTAAGGCTTGGGACTGTGCCTAGTGAAATTCACATTATGGCGCTTTTGAATGATTCTCCACATGAGAACATCATGTATTTGTTGGATTTTTTTGAAGATGACGATTTTTACTATATTGAGACACCAATTCATGGCAACACTGGATCTATAGATCTGTTTGACTTGATTGAAGTCAAAACTGATTTAAAAGAGATTGAAGTGAAGTTGTTGTTTAAGCAAGTGGTTTCTGGAGTAAAACATTTACATGCCCTGGGGATTGTTCATAGGGATATCAAAGATGAAAACGTCATAGTTGATGGGAACGGGTGTATCAAGATTATTGATTTTGGTGCAGCAACACATGTGGCCAAGGGTCCCTTTGATACCTTTGTTGGAACAATCGATTATGCAGCCCCAGAGGTTTTGAGTGGGGAGAAATATGTAGGGAAACCGCAAGATTGCTGGTCCTTGGGAGTTCTTTTGTATACGATTGTTTTCAAAGAAAATCCTTTTTACAATATTGACGAGATCATGGATGCCGAATTGAAAATACCAACTGGAACCAATGTGTCCAACGAGTGTATCAACTTGATCAAAAAAATATTGGACAAGAACGTTAACCAAAGACCTGATATCAACACGATATTCAATGATCCATGGTTGAAATTATGAGGTTTATAAATGTGTATACGTCTAAGTGATGTGTTTTTTGCTTTTTTTTCAATTTTTTTTTTGCTCTTTTTTTTAAACCTAAAAAATGTGATCTTTACAACTCTATAGATACTCCTAATCTTATATATATATGCAAACTTATTTTACCAAAAGTGATTGATATTCGTTTTTCTTGTAATTTTTCAAAAATGGTTTGATGGCTAATGCCCAATAGATCGCACCCAGTAATAAAATAGAGATTCCTGTGACTGGGAAAACCCAGTATGGATAACCTTGATTTTGCAAAAAATCAAGAGATTTTTTTGAAGGTGGAATCAATGGTACAACTGTTAAAAACACGTTTGTAAAAATGAAAAAACCTGTCAGTAATGTATTGGAAGTAAATGGGACTTTTATTTCATTCCATTGATCGATGTTTTTGAAGGTCAAATGTAACAATCCCACACCAATGAGTATATTGAGTATGACACCTGGATACGAATACAAATTGATAATCAACTCGTATAGATTTGTGTTGTTTCTAGGAATGATCAATATGGCACATGTGATGAAGCAATGCAACCACAAGGAAGCATTAATTGATTTTTTTGCGAAAAACTTTGCAAAGGGGAAAACATGGTCGTTGGCCAATTCTTTGTTGACTCTTGCATTGGCATATGACACAGACAACACGTTTCCGTAGTTGGAAAAAGTGATAATCAATGGTAAAAATTTACTGACAAATTTGACTGCAAAACTTTGAGCATAGTATTGCTCGAAGATTTTAGTGAAAAACACACCACAGATCAAAACCCCTGTGTTTGAAATCTCGTCTTTCGGAATAATCAAGTAATAAGAGAACACAATTGCAAAATACAAAATTGTGGTCAAACCAACACCATAGGATGTAGCCGATATCAACGTCTTATGTGGGTTTTCAATTTCTCCCAAAACGTAGTTTGCATTTTCCCAACCTTTGAATGAGTAAATCACTTGAAGTAAAGCAACGGACAACAAATACCAATCTATGCTGATTTTGGCGTTTTCCGGAACAGATCCGTTTTTATTGGTAGTAGTGGTGGTTTCCCATATATTGTGGAAATTTGTGTATTGTGGGGTAATCCAGGACGGAGCCACCAAAGAGGTGACACCACACAAAACTATCACAACCAAGATAAAAATTTTGAATCCACCAAGGAAAACATTTAATTTTTGAGCCCAGTTAGGCAAATAGATGTGCAATAAAACACAACTAGTAATGACACCACACCCAATAATTCTAGACAAATCGTCATTTGAATCAACTCCAAACACGTACAAAATGTATTTTCCAAATGCAAAACAGTTTCCGGAGGAAAACCCTAAAATGATGATTGCAAATGCGTAAATGGATTCGATCAAGTATTTTGGTTTTGGAATGACTTTGTTCAAGTAATTTAGCTCACCACCATTTTTCGGTATTTTCAATCCAAATGTCAAGTAAACTGCCAATCCAGAAAAGGTAGTAAGTCCACCAATAAGCCATAGCAAAAGGGAGATCCCTATTGAGCCCTGACACATTTGGAAGATCAACGCTGGAGTCGTAAAGATCCCAGTCCCAACGATTCTGTTGATGATCAAAGAGGTCACTTGCTTTGAATTTAAAAGCTGTGGTGCGTTGTCTTCATTTTCTTTTTCTTTGTCTACGGAAGATGCACTTTCGTTGTTGAGTATTGGTAACGACTGATATGACATAGTGTGTGTGTGTGTGTGTGTTTCTAGTTGATGCTTTTCTAGTTGTGAGAGGCTAATAGATTTTTCGTAAAGTAATTTTAAATAAAACAAAGACTTCTTTGAAGCTATATATATATACAACTGCTATTCGAGATCAACAATATTATTACTCATCACCATATCATACGCGTTAATTCCCTTTCATTATAAGATGTGGAGTAAAAACGGCTCGGTCGAATGTCTACCTGGATCTTGGACCATATGAAATACAATAATATATTACAAAAAAGTGTGTAAACTGTGTAACGTTTTCAAGGGAGATAACCCGAGATGACAAAAACTGTGTAACTTTTTAATATATGCGGCAATCTTCGTAGGGTAAGCTGGAATGACAGAATTATTTATGTATTTTGCACGTGATAATTGCTTTGATTTGTGTTATTCTTCATGTTTCAAGGTTTCCTTTCTGTGTTCTTTGCTTATCATGGAGCCATCTGAAAGAAGACAACAGCGGTTGTTATTTTGTTATCTTCTTTCATATGGCTTCTGTTTGATGAATTTTTCCTTTAGAAAAACAAGAACACAAGCTACACAAACACATCTATACGTTTTAGTAGTCTAGGAAGTACATTGGGGCTTCTTTTCTATTTTGTGGTATTAGAGAATATAAGGTCCATTTTATTCGTATTCCCTTCAAAAAAAAAAAAAAAATCATCATGGATATGTCACAGTCATTACAGGATTTGTTATCAAGTGACAAATTTGATAATCCTCCACCTGGCATTCCCTCTACACCGCCAAACACAACGACTACAGGAGAGACTTTATCTTACTCAAACAGTGTGGAAATTGCACAAGACAATGAGGAAGATAAAGAGAGTGAGTCAAGTTTTGCAAACACTCAGCAAGACGGAGATTCGCTCGCCTACTCTGCATGCACGAGATTATACATTGTAGGAGAGTTCATCACTGTTTTGCAAAAAATGGAGAGTTTGGGCAAGTTTTCTGAACCTGGTGTGTTGGTGACTGTAGATGTGGATGATGTTTCTGAGTTATCAATTTGCTCAAATGAAAAAGCTCGAAAAAAATGGGACACATTGTTTTTTAAAACAATCATATCCATGGATATTACTGAATTGAGTAGATCCCGCAAAGACACACTAATTGCTTTGTATGATTTGGTTTTCCTGTATACCAATACTTTGTTTCATGCAATTGTGCAAGACAGTAATATAGGAAACCCACAACGTAATTCAACAGGTGTTGTACCGAATACGAAATTTACGATAGAGTATATCTTTGAATTGATTCAAGCTTACTATGTACTAACATTCAACGCAACTACAAATTACAAAAACTTAAAAAATTTTAGTAAAATATTGCAAGGGTACATTAAGTATACAAGCAAATCAGATTTCGCAGAAAGTGAAAATGATGACATTTTCATTTATTATGTGTACAAGATGTGTGAGTTTTATATTTTTGAGTTGGAAATAAACGGATTACATAAAGTTGTCAATAAGGGACTTTATTATGATTTGATTAGTAACAATACCGAAATTTCTAATATCATTGATTTTTTGAAAAATACAAAATATGAAAGTGCTATACTAGAAAAATTGGAAAGAAATTCTGTTGTTAATGGTACTGCTGTCGTTACCAAATATATTAGCAACAAGTTGAAAAAAAAGGATACAAAAGCTAGCTCTCATTTCAAATTACAAAAAATGTCACCAAAGAGGTATGAAAACAGTTCTGAATTTTGGGGAAATGAGTCAAATAAGCTTACTGTTGATGAAAATGAAACATTTAACAACAACAACAA
>ERZ794936.640-NODE-640-length-15087-cov-6.919372_pt1 | contig 15087 bp, 8 predicted proteins | sample MGYA00511083_ERZ794936 | MGnify/ENA primary metagenome ERZ794936 (study PRJEB30137, sample SAMN04331409) | food metagenome | isolation source: Y2 must sample point D1 replicate A | place: Australia: South Australia | collected 2014 ... | reverse complement strand
ATTAAGTTTAATCAATTATGGCCAAGGTCACATGATTTCATCAGTTCTAGTCCGATATTCGGCTAAATATAATCACGTGCTTCTTTTTAAATTATTCTTCGGATTTATAAACATTCAAAGTAAAAAAAAAAAAAATTTTCTGGAAGAAAAAAATATGACTTCAAAAGCTTGAATAATCTATTTTATATAATGTTTGTTCACTTATCGAAAGGAATAACTTGAGGGATAAAAGACCAAAATAAAAAAACCCCCAAATTCATATTTGAGATCTTAATAACTTAATTAATTTTGTAAAATGTTGAGAAGAACTGTCATTAATAACTTAAAAAGAGCTAGTTACTCTTCTTATAACGATGTCCAATTTGGTAATGAAGCCAGACAAAAATTGTTAAAAGGTATCACCACCTTAGCTGATGCCGTATCTTCCACTTTAGGTCCAAAGGGTAGAAATGTAATCATAGAACAACAACATGGTATTTTACAACCTAAGATCACCAAAGATGGTGTCACTGTTGCCAAGGCCATTACCTTGAAAGACCCATATGAAAACTTAGGATGTAAGTTACTTCAACAAGTTGCCTCTACCACCAATGAAATTGCTGGTGACGGTACCACTTCTGCTACTGTTTTAGGTAGAGCTATTTTTGAAGAATGTGTCAAGAATGTTGCCGCTGGTTGTAACCCAATGGATTTAAGAAGAGGTACCACTTTAGCTGTTCAAAAGGTCATCGAATTTTTAGAAGCCAACAAGAAAGAAGTTACCACTAGTGAAGAAGTTTTGCAAGTAGCTACTATTTCTGCTAATGGTGACCATTATATTGGTAAAATTATATCTCAAGCTATGGAAAAAGTTGGTAAGGAAGGTGTCATTAATGTAGAAACTGGTAATCAATTAGAAGATAAGTTAGAAATTGTTGAAGGTATGAATTTCGAAAAGGGTTGGGCTTCTGGTTACTTTGGTATGAACGCTAATGCTGACGGTGGTAACAAACAAGAATTCAACAAGCCTTTAGTTTTTATCTCTGAATTTAAATTGACTCAAGCCAAACAAGTCTTGCCTGCTATGGAATTAGCCAAGAAATTGAATAGGGAGTTAATCATCATTGCCGAAGATGTTGATGGTGAAGCTTTAACTTGTTGTGTTTTGAATCACGGTAGAAACGTTATCAGAAATTGTGCTATCAAAGCTCCAGGTTTTGGTGACAACAGAAAGAACATGTTACACGACATAGCTATTTTAACTGGTGGTCAAGTCTTTTCTGAAGACTTTGCTAAATACCCTGAAAGTATAACCCCAGAAGACTTTGGTTCTTGTGATTCCGTTCAAATTACTAAGAGTTCTACTTTAATATTGGGTGGTCATGGTGATAAGAGCAGATTAAAAGATAGAGTTGAATACATCAAGAATACTTTGAAAGATGGCTCCATCACTGACTACGAAACTGAAAAGTTGCAAGAAAGATTAGCCAAATTAGATGGTGGCGTTGCTTTGATCAGAATTGGTGGTGCCAGTGATGTTGAAGTTGGTGAAAAGAAAGACAGATACGATGATGCTTTGAACGCTACTAGAGCTGCTGTTGAAGACGGTATTCTACCAGGTGGTGGTACCGCTTTATTAAAGGCAACCCAAGTATTAAATGATTTACCAGTTGATAACTTTGATCAAAAATTAGGTGTTGATATCATAAAGAAAGCCATTACTAGACCATCAAGAAAAATTATTGAAAATGCTGGTTTGGAAAGTTCCGTTATTGTTGGAAAGTTAACCGAAGAAAACAGTGAATACTTAAAGAACTTTAACTTTGGTTACGATGCTGCCAAATTGCAATATACCAATATGCTTGAGAGTGGTATTATTGATCCATTTAAGGTTGTAAGAACTGGATTATTAGACGCCAGTGGTATTGCAACCTTGTTAGCTACTACTGAAGTCGCTATTGTTGACTCCAGAGAACCAGCTGCTAAGAAGCCAGGTATGCCAGGTATGCCAGGAATGATGTAAGCAGAGTTTTGTAAGTGCTAAGGAGAATTCAAATAAAATAGGCAATCTCGTGAATCTGTAATCATTTATCTCCGATATTTCATAGAATTCAGCCAAAGTGATATAATAGTATCAAGATATATGGTTATATATGTTTTAAGTTTAAACGTGTAAATAAGTTTTAATAATGTTTCTATAATTTTTTATTTATTATTTACTAAGTTTATATATTGTAGTTTACATTTAACATTTTAATAAAGTTACCAATTGTTAAAAAACCTCTTAAATAAACTATTTAATATCAATATTGAAATAATGTAAACATAATTAGTATCTTTTTACATTATTAATTAGAAAAACAGCACAAAATTAAGTAACAAGTTTATTCCAGTGTGTTCATATAACCATAGCTTTGATCTAGTATAGCGATGCTCTTCAACACGAAAACGTTTCTTTTTTTCCGGTTTAAAACTTTTCCTTGAATTTTTTTTTTTTTAAATTTAAATCACTGATCTGTATAATATAGTTGAGTATTTATATAAGACAAGGAGGTTTATAAAAACCAGAAATACTCTAACACCACTGAATCATTACCACCTTACTAGTCTAAGAAAACATAACTATGGCCGCATTTGAACTGCCCATTGTTGTTAATAATAAGCACAGAAGACGAAATAAAAACATTCTTTATAAAAAATACTTCATATACAAGCATCTTCTCGCACAACTGAATAATGATGTTAAACCTATAGTAAATGATAAACAGAAAAAGAAGGCTATGAGAAAAATATTTAACAAGAGACTTTTACACTTCAAAGAAAAATATGTATTATCTTTTGATAGACCTCATTTGTCATATGAAGAATGGTACCCAAAACAATTTATAGAAGAGGAGGTTATTAACAAAGACGAAATTGGTGATATTCAAGACTTGGACGGCAATGAAGAAGAGCAGTCGACATCAAGTTTGAATGAAGAAAACTCAGAACGCGAAAGAGAAGTAGAAAAAGTTGATTTGTCATACCATGTGTTTAATAAATGGAATTCAAATGGTATGGTGAAGGAAATGAAAAAACAAAATAGGTCTATATTATTAGACACAACAAAAACGGAAGAACTTGAATCTTTTGATAAGCAGTACTTAAAAAAGTCATTGATACATTTTAAATCAAAAGATTTTGTAACAGAATTTACAGAAAATCACATTATAGACAATAATTTCAAGTTGAGAACCACATCTAATGTCATGCAAATATGGCATGTTTCAATTTTGAAAAAGAACTGGGATCGAGCATATAGATGCATGTCAATAATTTTGCGGACTGAGAACGTAGATATAAGACAGATTTACTCATTGATAATTGTAACACTACAGAACTATAAATGCAACGATAGAGCGACAACTGGATTCACACAAAAAGATACACTACTAGACTTTTTGAAATGGACTACTTTTAGTAACAGTCCATTGATTAGAATAAACCTTAATAAAATACAAACAGGAAGATTTCCTTTCAACAAAAACATCAAGACTTTTAGTACTATCCCACACACAATCTACTACTTCTTGTTTTATAACATATTGAAGCACTACCACGATTTCATGCAATCACAACAAAAATCGGATATTACAAAGTTTAAAATATTTTTAGCTTCCATTGAAGAAATGATGTTAGTTCCACCTTTTGAACATGATTTTTTATTCAACTATTACTTGGGGTTATCTTACATGATTTTGGTAGACTTTTTTAGCATATTGCTTGAAGCTCCTGGATACTTGTCTAAGGACGAGCTGTTCAGAGATGTTAACTTATATCTGAACAAGTCAATTAAAATCTTTAAACAACTAGGTATTCCAACAGATGTTAAGGACTTTGAATCATTCAATAATAAAGGAAACAACCAAAATTTGTATTATGTGAATAAGAAGCATTTGTCCGAACAGTTGAAATTTTTAAAAACCAAAATATTCGGAACTTCTATAGAGTCAAGCTCATCAGATGAATCAAGTTCTTCGGAAGAACAACATTTATCAAGTGATGATTCTTTTAATGAAAAATTTGAGAACAAAATTAATAACTTGAAAGATGACGAATTCAAAACGAACAACATCTTTTCTGATCTCGATGAGGACGAAATGTTTAGACAAGAATCAATGATGTTTGAGAATTTAAACGGCACCAGTACTCAGCAAAAATCTGAAAACGATCAGAGTAATCATTATTGGATGGATTGAAGTCATATAGTATATATTTGAAGCCAAAAATTTGGATTTTTTTTTTTAAATAAAAACATTTATAATTTTTTATCAGATTGGTATAAAACCAGTTGTACTTATCTCAATTTTTATGTGCTTGGTGTCAGAATCTTCATTATCAACCTTCTCAAATTCACCACTAGTTTTCATATTGTGTTTTAGGGAGATTAAAGAATCTTTAGTGTAACCTTTATACATTGCTATGGTCAATTCGTCGCCATCAACATCATACACAGGAATCTTTGATTTTGAAAAGTGTAGCATACGATATTGCATACCTTTTCTTTGATCAAAGAAATCTTTATACTCAAAACTACTGTTGCTATCATCAATCTCTTGAATTTCATCAGGTTCTACATTTGGTTTGAAATAGTCATTTTCGGCATTTTCTGATGTGAAGTTTTCATTTTCTACACTTTGCCCAGTCACAAGTGGTACTAAACCTGGTTCTTCTATATTACCAGAATTCGAATTCTTTTCATCCACTGTTTTAATTCTATTTTTGTAAAACACTTGTCTCCTAATTTTTCCTGTTTCTGCATCAAAAATGTCCATTCTACACATTGGACAGTTTTTAGATCTTTCAAACCAGGTTTTTAAACAATATAAATGTAAAAAGTGACCACAAGGCAACGTTTTAGGATTATATTTGATCAAAGCATCTTGTATTATGTTATCTTCCATTGCTACTCTATGTTTATTCATGGCTACTTTCAATTGATATTTAGTAGGGTACAATGAATCCATGCAAATAATGCAAGTATCATCTTCTTTACATTCTGATTCTGTTGGTGAAGGAAGATCTTGTAGTTGCTCATATTTATCATATATGTTCATTAAGTTTTGGACGAGTGAAAATGCAGAATAAACTTCTGAAATCGTTTGGTTACTAATAAGTGTAGATAAAGTAGAAAATTTGCTGTAGGTACATGCAATAACAAGTCTAGCACCAATATTAAGTACGTTACTCACCAAAGAAATCATTAATTCTATTCTGTATTTGGCTTCAAAGGTATCATTATATCCGAATATACCTTCATCATCAGAGTCTAGATATTCATCTTCTTCATTACTGATATTAGATTCCAAACTGCTGTCACTTCCTTCTTCATCACTAACAGTATTCTCGTTTATCTGTCTCATAGATTCTCTCAATTTCAATACAATGCTGTCTTGTTGACATTTGGACTTGTACGCATCTAATAAGTTTACTACAGAAAAACACCAAGTAGAAACAGTCTTTATGGTTAATAATGTAAAAAATATTCTAAACGCAAAAGCTAAAATATCAATGCCACTACTTGCATCAGAAATTTTACTTCTTGGTTTGTTAAATTCCCAAGCACTTTTAAGAGAACCTAAAGTCAAAATTAATAAAATCAGAAAATATCTTGATCTGTAAAAATTCATCACAAAATAAATGTTTCCGATTTTCAATTGCCGTTTATCTTCTTCTAAAGAATCACCGGTTAAAACTTCTTCATTATAATTGGAATTATCATCAGCACCTCTTGCATTTGTAAGCCTAGAATAGATCATCTCTAATCGATCTAAATTGATCCAATGAATAATCCTTACACTCAAAGATATCACTATATAAATAGCAATATTAAGAGTAAAATTACTCTTAGACTTTATTATAAACAAATCTATATTTCCTAAAATATCGTCCTTATCCAAAGAGTGAGTCTTCATGAGAAAAGTAAACATTACTATATCGTTTATAACAGTTGAAACAAATCTCGTGTTTATGTTTTCGGTTTCAATCAGTCTTAGTTCGCCAAAAAGAAGCCATTTAATCAAAATTATGTTAACAAAAACATAACTGTTGTATAGAATAAAATTTAAAGTGATCAAAAATGAGATATTGTAGCTCGGAGGTCCTCCATCAACATAACCTACCAGATTAAAATCAGAAGAAAACAGTTGAAGTAACAGCTGTAATAAATTGCTTGACTTTGCCAAAGAATTCATTAACGTTATTGCAAAGACTCCATATGTAAAAATTCCGTATAAAATAAGTTTATAATCTTTAATATTTCCAAACATTGGTAGTTGGTCTTACTCTAAAGAACTGTGCTGGATATTAAACACGAAGGGGGGGTTAAAATACTAATAAAGGAATTGCAAATTCACAAAATTCGGACATAAGATGTTACAAATTTCCTTGGTAGCGGTTTAAAAAATACACATGTCCAAAATAGGAAATGGTAGTGTAAACAACTACAAAATATGTTTGGAATCCGATGTTGGTTTGAAGTTTTTTTTTTTTCCACCAATAACACCAAATTGATTACTTAAACGTTCATAAGTGTTTTTAATTTTTTTCCACAATCTAAATATGATCTTACTATAGAGAATTACAACTTTTCAGAAACCAATCGCCTTTTTTTACTGTTTACTTAATAGTTGTACATACCCTAGATAATATCTTCAATTAAATTAAGAAAAAGACATTAAAAAAAAACAACAACCAAAAACTCCCCCAATAATATGAGCTCTACTACTAAAACATACCAAGACATCTTCACCTTATTTGATAAGAAAAATGAAGGTTCCATATCCAAAGAAAAAGTCGGTGATTACTTAAGAGCTATTGGTTACAATCCAAGCGAACAACAAATCAAGTCTATCATTGCATCTTCTAACAACCAAGATTCTTATTCTTTTGACACATTAAACCATATCATAGATGAAAACAACGATATTTTACAATCCACCATAAACAAATCAGTTAAAGATTTTGTTAAAGCTTTCAGAATATTTGACACCAATCAAACTGGAAAAATTGCTGTTGGTGATTTGAAATACATGTTGACCAGTTTAGGTGAAAAGCTATCTAATGAAGAATTCGATGAAATTATCAAAGGTGTTAACGTTGATGACAACGGTTTGATTAACTATGAAGAATTCATCAAGGAAATCCTAAGCAACTAAAATTTATTTCATTATATATCCCTGAGAAATGTGTAATATATGGTTTTTTTTTTTTCTTTCAAAAATGATCAACTTTTGATGTTTCAATTACTTTGGTAGAAAGTTACCTACAGTGAATGTCGGTAAACCAAATGTATCTCTTTTGACTATAAAAAATGAACTGCAATCAATGTATTTACCTTTTTGAGGTGTCAAAACTCGCATACTTGGCACATTAACAAACCCTGTATAGTCAGAATAGCATACTGCTTTGAAATTTTTGAAAAAGACCAATGAAGACTCGTCATCCAAAATTTCAATTACAAAGGTCATCTTGCCAAGCAACTGTTGTCTGGTCCAGCCAGTTAACATCAAAAATTCATCATTAACATATGATATTTGGCCTGTTCTTCTCCATACAATGGTGGGATTACCAACTTCGTTGATAAATGATGCATATTCTAAAAGAGTTCTTTGAAAACAATGCTCCATGAAAATCATATCTTCTTCTTGAAAGTTTATACACGAGGCTATAAAAACAGGCCTAATGGCAGCTATATCATAGCAAATCTTTATTACATCTTTTTTGTGAAACCTCTTTTTAATGTACTCTAGCAATGATGTAAATCCATGAGTATGAAGAAAGGGCTGTGTTATTTTAGAGTAAATATCACTTGGTTTTGTAAATTGCAATGAGTGTGTCCATTCAGGGTTGGCGACTATATGCGACTTACCTGATTGGTCTAATTCTAAAATAAATGAACGTCCTTTTTTTTGGTTTCCTTGTTTATCACGTTCAAGAACATCAGGAATGAATATCTTGTTTTCAAGATTGACAATTTTGTAATTTGAATATCCACTGCTTGTGCCGCTATTTTCTTCACCTTTTTCGATGTCTTCTTCGTCATCTGGATAGTAAAGGCTTTCTCCATTGAAGTTGGCTTCACTAGGATCATCTAAAGGTACCAATGGAAAATGCTGATGAAGTAGATCCACATCTGTTTGAAACATCAATTCAAAGCCTTTAGGCCCGAGATACTTGCAAATCTCTAGTCTCTGTCTCTTTCTTTGCTTTCTTATTGTTTTCTTGTGATAATTTATTTGTTCATAACTCAGATTATTTATTGCCATCATTGGCAAATCATTTATCAGTGCTGGTGTTACATTTGTTGTAGTTTTTGATACAGAATTACTTCTGTAGCTGTCAAAGCTGCTTCCAGAAGAACTCAAGTCGTCTATAAATACTTCATTGGCTTTGTCGTATACATGACCGTATTCAAATCTGTTATTTTCCGTTCTTGTATTATTGTTATTAAATACCTGTTCAGAACCGTTATTATAAAAATTCTGATCTACAGATGGTTTTGGTTCCATGTATGGAGAATGAGAATTTTCTCTTTGACTGTAATGTTCTTCACTGTATATTGACTCTTCGCGATACATCGATGGTGCATGTCCATTGTTGTTATTGGCTAGTTGAAGTTTGTTTTTAGGTGGAAACAAGTTTTTGCTAGGAGATTCATTTGGAGATGGTTCTTTTATTTCATTTTCCTCCTTTTTTATAATATTCTCAGTAGGCTTGTTTAGTTTAAGTTTTTTTGATGTACCTCCCTTTAAGCCAGAATTTGCTTTAGATTTTCTTATATAATCTTTACAATCAACTCCCTTTTCTGTACAAGTTTCACAAGGTCTCTTTCCAGTACATGAAAAATGTTTGTTATGGCAATATTCACATGCCTTTTTATAAGTTGTTTTCTTTTTTATCGATAAAAACGTTGAATGTTTTGGAGGGTTAAATTCTTTGATCTGGAACTTTGACATGAACCTAAGTTAAAAATAGTGTTTTAAATATATATATGCCAGCTGCAATGTTAATTCTGTGATTGATTTACTTTATCGGTTAGTATAATGTTATTTTTTGTTCTTCTTTTCAACGTAGTTCTTTCATTCATTGCTTATAAGTAATGTTTGCTTTTTTTTAAAAAATGGGAGAGATTGAAAAAAAAAGAATATGGCAAAAACTATAATGAAAAGGATCACGTGCATTTTCAGCTTTAATAATGAAATCAATTTTAAACAAAGTTTTGTATATAAAGTTAATCATTTAAGTTCGTTTGAAGTATTTCTTCTTTTTGGTATGCTTGAAGCTACTGCTTGCTTTTCTCTTTGAGCCAGCTACTGCTTCTTTGCTGTTGGTTTGCAGCTCTTTTAGTTTCTCTTTACTCAAGGTTGTATTATTTTCCAACATATCATTCATTCTGTTTATGCTGGTTCCCGTTCTAACATGTCCTGAAACGCTATATCCTGAATTAGGTCGAGAACTTTCTCTGGAAGATGTTTCAACGGCAGGCATAGAAAATGGCATACTCAAAGGCTTATCCACATTTTTCTTATACTTTACATAAGAATGAGTAAATTGCGCTTTAGTTTCTGCCTTTTCAAAAATGAATTTTTCATCTAATAATAATTGTATGATCCTTTGCAAATCCTCTTTAAAAAAGTGAGAGCCTCTACCATGCTCAGCTATTGTATCATGCCCATTTTGAACAATTTTTTGAATTCTTGAACCCCTATAAACATCTATAATATAATTAACTGTCACATCTCGGGTCTGAGTTTGCCTTACTATATTAACAATATCTTTACCAACTTCAGTTATGTCTCTAATCTCAACTGTATTACTAGATTTGCAATTATCACAGGTTTTCCTACATTTTTTAGGATCAAAGTTTTCATTGAAATATTGCAAAACCAGCTTTCTTCTACAGTCAATTCTATTGGAACAGTAGTTTAACACATTTCTTAGTTTATCCAAGTGCCTGTCTTTTAAGACCTGGCTCTTGAGTTCTTTATCTCTTTTTATTTGTGTTTCTATACTCTTGAAATCTGCAAACTGATAATACAATGTACAAAATGCTGTTTTTCCATCTCTTCCACCTCTACCACATTCTTGGTAGTAACCTTCCAAACTTCTTGGTATAGAATGATGGTAAACAAATCTTACATCAGGTTTATCAATACCCATTCCAAAAGCCACAGTTGCACACACAATTTTAATCTCACCAGATTGCCACATGTTTTGAATATTACTTCTATCTTCATTTTCCATACCAGCATGATAAAAAGCTGCCGACAATCCATTATTTTGTAGCATGTTTGAAACACTTTCACATTGAGTCTTAGAGTTACAGTATACAATACCGGTAAACCTTGGAAATCTCATCTTGATTTCATTTATCATTTCAAAAGTTGAGTTTTTGCTTTTTTGCCTAACCATATAAATAAGATTTGGACGATTAAATGTTTGTTGGAAAACTTGAGCGTTTTGAATTCCTAATTGATTTAAAATATCAATTTTTACTTTAACAGAAGCAGTTGCAGTTAGTGCTATCATTGGAATATCAGGATATTCTTGTTTGAAGAACCCTAATAGTTTGTAGTCAGGTCTAAAATCATGACCCCAACTTGACACACAATGAGCCTCATCTATTACAATTCTTGCTAACTTTCCAGAATCATATAAAAGCTTAATGGTATTTTTACACTGTTGCGATTTGCTCAACATTTCAGGTGACAAATAAATCATATCAAGTTCACCGTTTCTGAATTTTCTAAAGGCATCTTTTCTAGATTCCGCTGACTCTTTAGAAGAAATCATTTCTGCACTAATGTTCAACTTTTTTAAATGTTCTATTTGATCTTGCATTAATGAAATTAAAGGAGAAACAACAACGGTAGTCTCCATTTTTCCTCTTTTTACTATCGCAGGTAATTGATAACACAAAGACTTACCACCACCGGTGGGCATCAATACAAATACATCGTTCCCACCTAAGACGGCATTAATTGCATTTAGCTGATTCTCTCTGAACGAGTTCAAACCAAAAACATACTGTAGTTTGTGTTCCAACTCATCTGACCAAGAATATCGTTTGCTTCCAGCAGGTCTATTAGCAGCCAACTCGGAAACAGATCTGCTATTTATTTGTTGCAATACAGCAGCTTCCAATTCAAAATCGCTATCCGTAGCGCTTTCAAGGTCACTGTATTTGTTTACTGTATTTGTAGATAAAATCTGAAGGTTTTCCTCTTCAGATACACTCTCCAAATCAAAATTCAACACGTTCTTTTCTTTTTTTACTACAGGCTTGACATTTTGGGAAGATATTTCTTCAAAATCTTTATCTATAATTTCAAAATCTTCATCAGATAAATTTGCTTCTCTTTCATCTTCTGCATTATTAATTTCAAGTATTTCAAAGTCGTCATCTGAGGATTCTATTATTTCATGACTTATAATGTTATTAGATTTATCATGAAGAATCGAATTTTCATTCAGCATAGTATCTACTTTTACAATGTCAGCAACGCTGTAATTTTCCAGTTGGCAAATGGAAGATGATTCTTCATCTTGACTCATCGGAGGAACGTAAGACTGATCTCCATGTAAAACAGCCTCCTCATCGTCATCGACAAATTCTCGATCACTATTGTGCTCACTATACTCCTGTTGTGAGTCAAAATACTGCGAATTTTCAGTTTCAGCCTCATCAGTTATATCTGTATTAGCAGACTTATTCAGCGATAGTTTTGCAAGGGAAACATTGTCTAAATCTTCAAAGTTTTTATTATCTACAATATTTTTGTTTAAATTAGTGCTGATTATGCCGTTGTTATCAAAATCACTAAAATCCGCGTACATGTAATCATCGTCATTATTGATATTTGAAATAACAGGTTGATTAGATGCTTTCGCCTTCTTTTCTAAATCAAGTTGTTTTTGTGCATACATGATTATCATGGAGTCATCACTATCAGAGTCATTGTCCTCAACGTCGTTATTATAAACCTGAGAAAACAGCCTTTCTTGTTTGTCTTCAGTAGGTTTGATATTTTCCTTTTGGTTTGCCAATACAGGTTCACTAAAGCTAGTTGTTAAAGAAAGATTTTCGTTTTTTGTTTTGGTATCAAAATGCAGTAGCTTCTTTGTAGTAATGATATGTTTATTTATTCCGGTGATTTTCTTTTTTTTGTCATCTTGAGACAATGATGTTGCTTCTAAAATCACACACTTGTCTTCAAGCAATTTGACTAATTTTTTGTATATATCAAGTTTGTCTATCTCATTTTTTTTCACTTCAATATTTTCATTTGGTGCTGGTTGTTCTTGTCTGCTGAAAACATTATTGGCAATTGAATTTGTTACAATGGATCTTGGTTTCGGGGTATCTTTTTTCTTTGGTGCTGGTTCTTTTTCAGTTATTTGCTTTATTTCTGGAGCACTTTTGAGTGTAGTGGTTGTGTTATTTAGGGCCCTAGATGTTTGACGGACTGGTGATGACTGAATGTTATCATTAAATTCAGCATTAGTTCGTAAAATAGGTTTCTGAACAGAATTTCGAATTAAATGATCTATTCCTTCCTCTCTATAAATCGTGATGTTTGCTCCTTTTTTTATAAAATTATTAATAGCCATCTCTGGTGGAATATGGGGCTTATGTTTCTTTATGTAATTCACTTCTGTTTTCAAGTGATGGGTTACCTTAGGCATGTTTACTCTTTCTCTTTTGAAAAAAAAAAAAACTACAATGTCAAACGTTAAATGTTTCTTGTTAAATTAATTTATATGATGGTTTACTTTTTCTTTTTCTGGTCTTCCTATTGCTTATAGTTACAATAGCATCTATTTCTTCACAAGTTACGCCAAAATATTTGCTATAAACATTTTAAAATATATCGATTAGTTTTTTTTTTTTTACGTGAAGAAACACCAAAATCATCGAATAGTTTTCCACTTTGAAATTGGTACTCCATCGGGAAAGCATATAATGCTTTTGGAAAAGTACATGTAAAAATAAGCGTTAATTAAAAACGTGATTAACGAAAATGGGTCATTAGAGAGACAGTTTTACTATGCTTTTTGCCTTTCAGAGTATATTCTTATGTTTATTTCATTCATAACTTTAAATGCATTTAAAGCTGTGAATCAAAGTGAATTTCTGCTTAACGGTATTGCCGGAAGAGCTGAAATCACTATAGACTTCGTGGCGGACTTAATAGATTTTGATCACGTTTTTGCAAAAATATGGCTTATACTTTAAAGAAAACCCGGCATGTATCTCTAAGTTTCCAGTTTATTGAAAAGGTTTTAATAGCAAATTATGCTAATGCTTGTGTATCCTAGAAGTTCTTTTCTTACTGAAGGTTTTTTAAAAAATAATAACCACTGTAGAAAGAAAGAGTGATTTAAACGACTGATGAAGGTATCATCTGGGATATCTGAGACTTTAAATGGTTGAATCGTGTTTTTTTTATTGCATGTTTTAATGCAGAAACAATATTGTTTGTTTGATTTGTATCGTCACCAAATGACATTTTTCTTGTTGATAAAGGTCTTGAGGTTGGTTTTTTGTTTTGTCTTGTGTTTGTAGAAACTAATTTATAATTATTTTTTTTATTAATTCTTCATTGTAAGTATTTTTGCTACTATTATGTAGCATTGACACTTTTAATTTCTTAAAATTAATTAATACCTTAGAAATATCAATTTTAGAAGCTTTAACTTCATTACTGACATTTTTGTTAGATTCTAATGCGGAAATATTGTTAAATTCTATTATATCACCTTGTTTATCTAATGCTGCTTCAAGATTGCAGTCGTTTTCTATTTTTATTTCATTACTAAACCCTAAATTTGAATTAAACTTTTTTGATTTGGTTAATTACTCAGCAATTTCAGATCCATTTGGTCCTAGTGTAAGTGTTGCAGACATACTCTTCTCTGTCTTTAGTTTCTTGGCTCATTGTAAACAGTTTGATTTGGTAAACTTTTCAAAGCTTCATCTGCTTGTTTTTCCAATCATAGCCACTGTTAATTCAGTGCTTATGAAACAATTTTTTTAAAACATTATTGATCAAATTACAAAAAGTATTCTTGGTGAATGAATTAATATATAATATGTATAGAAATAATTTAAAAAAAAAAATTAAACTTTAAAACTGACAACAAAATTAACATTCATATTACAACTATTATTATTATTGCTGAGAAGAATTACAACAATAATTTAATGCCTCTTATATTTATACCTTTCAATCAATAATAATTGTATTTTGTGTAAATTAGATTAATACTTTTGAAAAATCACTAAACCAAATTATTCTAAGTATATAAAGCTTTAAAACTATATACTTAAGTGAAAATGTTTGCTCTTTTTCTTCTTCTTCTTTTTTTGTTACAATAAATTATCATTTATATGATAGAGTGTTTAATGTGCGTTTACGTATGTCTTTTTTGTAATCCAGCAGTATTTCGGATTTGATTAAAAATGTGTGGTTTCCCAAAAAGGCAATACTTGTCAGATTTTATCAAAACGCGCTTGGTGTTATCTTAGTAGATAAGAAAACTTTGTAGGGCTCTTTTATGCTGATAAATCATTAAGCAGTTAAGCCCTTTTTTTTTTTTTTTTTGTTAAACTTTGCACCACCAAAACCTTGTACTGAGCAGTATGTTTTCAGAGTTTAAACACGTTTTCTTCTCATTTCAAACCTTATTTATAGGTGACTTTGATACATATTGGTTTGAATTAACAACAAAAGATCTTATTTCAATTTTTAAATTGGTGCTCAAACAATTATTTTATCATGTTTTATACAAAATTCTTACCTTTGTTGAATGTGTTGTGAAGGGTATTAAGGTTATTCAAACAGTTCCAAAATTGAACAGCATCTACTTTCTATTGAGAAATTTAATTTTGAGCATTCCAATTTTAAGCACAATTGTTTGTAAAGTTTACATGCATGTAAAGAATTACTTTTGTTTTGAAGGTAATTCTAAAATTTTAATGTGGAAATCCAAAATAGAGTCACTGTATTGGAAAAATTTATTCAAGCACAGTATCGAGAATGAAAATGCTCATATTAAGCTTGTTAT
>ERZ794936.639-NODE-639-length-15134-cov-7.629352_pt1 | contig 15134 bp, 3 predicted proteins | sample MGYA00511083_ERZ794936 | MGnify/ENA primary metagenome ERZ794936 (study PRJEB30137, sample SAMN04331409) | food metagenome | isolation source: Y2 must sample point D1 replicate A | place: Australia: South Australia | collected 2014 ... | reverse complement strand
ATACAATCGCTTAAATCTTTTTCCAGAGAAAACAGAGAGTTTATTATTGAAAATGGTATCAAACAAATATTGAATACATTGAAAAAAGACGCTGAATCTTCAGATATGATCCAATTGGTTCTTGAAACTTTATTGAATCTACTATTAAGAACAACGAACATTTCTATTAATAAAGATTTCAAGATGGTTTACCAATCAAAGAAAAATCACAAAAGACTACAGTATGGAAAATATCCATCTCCTATTGTCTTAAATGAGGATTTTAATGACATTTTCGATGATTTTTCCATTTGGATTACTGATGAATTTTTGAAAATGAAGAAATTTTCCCTGCAGCTGTTGATTGATACATTAAACTCAGACACAGAACAAAATTTTTACCTAAAGTTTTATTGTATACTGACTTTAGAAGCAGTTTTTAGTATCAGACCTGAATTAGCTATTGAAGACTTGATACAAATTCCAACAAGTTTAAACACTTTAATTAATTTGCTGGATGACGAAAATGTTCAAATCAAAAACGAAACATTATTGCTGTTAATTTCATTAGTTGATAATGAAAGTAAGATAGGATATGATACCACACACTTGAAGTCTTTGATTGTCTTTGAAGGGATTTTTAGTAAACTCTTTGATATTATCTTGAAAGACAAGGAAGATGCTATCGTAAAAAATGACTGTTTTGTTTTGATCAATAATTTGATTAAATACAACACTATGAATCAAAGAATTTTTATTGAAGACAAGAGCTGTTTAGAAAACATAATTCAGGTTTTATTGAAGTATTTGAATAGTAGCTTCCAATGGGTTGTTAACTCAGATACCCAAGAAGACTTAGAAATGTTGAGTAACATCATTCTTATAATAAATTCATTAGTTGAAGAAGATACTGATATTACTGCTGAAAACCAAAACCATTTGTTTAACAACTCTAATGTTGGTATGATATTACTTCAACTGAGTTTCAAACCTGGTGTTTTGCTGAACTACAGAATTGCATTTTTGGATTGTGTATCCAGAATAATAAAAAAAAATGCAGTACTTCAAGAGAAATTTGGATCAATTGATATCCCTCTTATTGATCCTTTAAATACAACAAGTGCCAGCAATCCGAATTTTTCTGGCCATACTCAAGCTACTGTTTTACCGGCTTATAAAGTGTTATTAAGTTGGTCTACAAAGCTTACTTCTGTACATGCGCTGAAGTTAAGAATGGTTTGTATTGACTTATTAAAGTCTTATTTTTCTTCAAACTTTGCCAATCAACAACACTTTATAACTGAACAATTAAAAGAATATGAAGATATGGTTGATAGTGATACCAATATTTTTGTTGGGTTATTAGATTATGATTCCAATCTTTCAATGGATTCCTACAAATTGTATTTCATATTAGATATAATCATCTTTTTGTTTAATGAGAATTCTGAAAACAAGGACTTGATATTAAATCAAAACAATAATGGAAACTTCATTGAAACAATCCTTGAATTGCTATTAACTCAATTAAATTCCAAGAATTCCAAAAATTTAAGAGTCATATTGTTTTATTTGCAGTTTTTAGTATACACAATTTTTCAAAGTTTTAAATATACTGACATACTGTTAAAGTCCAAGTTAAATTTAAAACAAATTCTAAGCTATTTGAATGATAGACAATTACAAGTATCTGAAATGACTATTGTGAAAGAATTTTTGTACTTGTTAATAGGTACAGCTTATGAATTTAGTAGAAAAAGTTCTCCTATAGAAAGACAAGAGTTGCATAAGCTGATTTTAAAAACCACTTCTGTTGAAAACTATAAAAATAACATAAAGAAAATGTATGAAAACAACATAGTAAAGTCTTTTACCAGAATTGATTATTTGTTGAACAGTGAAGACAGTGATAATAATGACACTTTTAATTACATTGAAAAGTCATCAGGTTTACCTAATCTTTACTTTGTTTACGATTTCTATGATTTTTTGATTTCAAATCATTCACAGTTTGTTTTAAGTTTAAAACAGGATCCAATGATTGATCCTCAAGAAAAATTGAGCTTTGAAAATTACAACATTTTGAATGAGAATTTGTCTAATTTGAATGTTGAGTATTCTACATATAAAGAACAAACACAACTTGAAATCAAAAACTTGAGTGAAGATATTACTGCTAAAAGTCAAGAGATTGACAAGATTACAACAGAGCTATTAAATTTAAGTCAAAGCTTTGAAGATGTTTCTGAAAAGCAACAAACTCTTGAACTAGACTTGGAAAATAAAAATAAAGACATTGAAAAGTTGAAAAAAGATAAAGAAGTTTTGACTGAAAATACTTTAAAAAACCAAGAAAAAATTAAGGAATTAGAAAAGACTTTAGAAGCCAAGACTAAGGCATTTGAAAAGTTAGACTCTGAGTTTAAAAAATCTGATTCTTCAAGAACAGAATTTGAAGAAGGTGTTAACAAGATGAACAAAGAATTAAGACATTTACTACAAGAAAAAGCCTTATTAGAAGAAAATCTTGAGAAACAAAGCAATAATCATGAAAAAGTTTTGAAGACAAAAGAAAAAGAAGTAAACACTTTAATCGAAGAAAAAAAGGTTAATTCTGATGCCATGGCTGCTCTAAATAACAAAATTCAAGCATTAGAAAGCCAAGTTGATAGTTTTGAAAAGGAGAAGGCTTCATTAGAGAAAAAACTGCAAGATGCTCAAAACAAAATCAAAAGCAATGAAGGTTTGATCCCAAAACTTCAAAGCAGATTGAAGGAGAAAGATGAAGTGTTTAATGAAATGGTAAAAAACAAGGACAAAGAGCTTGAAGAGAAAGATGATCTGATTGTAACCATATCTGAAGAGCTAGATACTGTTAATCAAAGCTTAAAAGAAAAGGATATTGCTATTGAGACTATAGAAAAGGCAGCTAAAGACAAAGAAGATCAATTATTGTTGACATTGTCAGAAGAGATAGATGGTTTAACAGAAAAAGTAGGTGAAAAAGAAGAGGCATTAAAAAAATTTGAATCTCAAAAAGTAGTAGATCAAACTTCATATGATAATTTGAAGGCTGAATTTGATACACTACAAGTTGAAAAAGATAATTTAGAGAAAGAAATGACCTCTTTAAAAGAAAGTGATTCTTCAAATGCTGTTAAAATTGAGCAGTTAACAACCACTGCTAAAGAAACGGAAACAAAACTTCAAAAAACTATTAAAGATTTACAAGATCAATTGAACAGTATATCTACTGAAAACAAATCTAATGCTATTCTTGCTCAGGAATCTGTAATTTTGAAAAGAAAGGTGGAAGATATGGATGACAAGATATCTGATTATGAATACAAATTAAGAGAAAGTGAAAAGAGCTTAAATGAGCAAAAAACAGCTGTTAAAGCTATGGATTCTTTGAAAGCTGAATTATCTGAAGCTAAAACAACAGTAGAGAATATTTCTTTAGATTTATCAAATTCTAATGAAAAAAACAAGGCTTTAGAAAATGAAAAGGTTACTTTGGAAAACTCATTAACAAGTTTAAAAACAACATTAGCTGAAAATGAAGAAAAAATTAATGATTTGGAATCTGATTTGAAATCTTCTAATTCCGACATTAAACAGAAAGAAGATATTATACTTTCTTTGAATAGTGAAATAGAAGCATTGAAATTAGAAATAGTCGAATTGAAAAAATCACATGGTGTAAGTGTCAATGAATTAAATGAAAAAGTTGAAGTTTTGAGCAAGGACTTATCTGAAAAGCATAGTGCTCATGAATCTATTTCTACAAAATTCAAAGAGCTGGAAACAGAACACTCAAATAAGAATCAAGAGTTAGAAAATTTGTTGGGCGAGGTTAACTCTAAGAATGCTATAATTGATAAGTTAACCAAAGAAGTTGAAGAAGAAGAAAATGCAAATAAAGAGTTGAATGACAAACTTGAAACCATACAGAATGAAGCCAAAACTCTTTTGGATAAACTTGATTCTTTAGAGGCTGAGAGGGATAATAAACTTTTGGAAATTAATACTTTAAAAAGTACTGTTGAAGAGTTAACAATTAATACAAAGAACACCTCAACTGAAAGTCAAAAGTTGGCACTTGAAATTGCTGAATTGAAAAAGAATGTTGAAGACAAGGATTCCCAAATAAGCAAAAAAGACGAAGAAATTCTCAAAACAAATCAATCTCTTGATGATAAATCTACTGATATAAAGCAAAAACAACAGCTAGCTGAAAGTTTGAAAAAACAAAATGAAGAATTGCAAAAAGATCTATCTGAAAAGATGGTGAAGATTGAAAATTTGGAAAAGGATGTTGAAGGTGATGAAATTTTGAAATCTGAAATTGTAAATCTAAAGGAAAACATCAAATCTTTGGAAGCACAACAGGAAGATGTAAATAATCTTTTAGCATCCACAAATACTGAGTTATCTGAGAAAAAGTCAATTGTTGATGCATTAACTGAAGATATTCAATCATTAAAAACTCAAATCAACGATCAAGAAGCTGAAATTGGATCTTTAAAAACAAATTTGGATGAAAAAGACAATGACTTGGAAAAATCAGAAGCCAAGGTTGAGGTATTAAAAACTGATGTTAAAATTATTGATGCTTTAAAAGTTGAAGCATCTGATCTAAAACTAAAACTTGAAAAGTTAGAGTCGGAAAGAAGTGCTATTACTGAAGAGTTTAAATCATTAACTGATGAATCAACCAAAACAGTTGCTGAAATAGAAAAACTTAAGTCAAGCTTAACAGACAAAGAAAACTTAATAGCAGAATTTAAAAAGAACGCTGAGGGTGATGACATCTTGAAGACTGAAATAATTGATTTCAAGAAACAAATAGAACAAATGACTACTGATTTAGAAAGTAAAGAAACTGCTATTTCTAATATGACTGCTGAAATTCAAGATTTAAAATCTGAAATCAAACAGCAAGAAGAAAAGTTAGTTGAAAACGATACAAGTTTGAAATCTCAAATTGCAGACTTAAATGAAAAACACGTTCAATTTGAAAATAACAAACAGTCTGAATTGGCAAAGAAAGAATCAGAAATCAAGCAATTGAATGATGAATTGGAATCAATGAAACAGACCGTGGCATTAAAAAAAGAAGAGCTAGAATCATTTGAAGCTAAAACAAGCAATGAATCAGATAAATTAGAATTAGAAATTGAGAATTTAAAGTCTGAAATTGTTAAAAAAGACGAAGCTTTATTATCCTCAAGAGAAGAAATATCTATCTTTGAAAATTCTATAAAAGAAAAAGATACTGAATTAAATGCTTTATTGTCAACATCCAAAGAGTTGCCAACCTTGAAAGAACAAATTACCAAATTGGAATCTGATTTAGAATCAAAGACTAAACTAGAAACCGAATTGAATGCTTTATTATCTGAGAAAGAATTATTGCAAGCTTCTATTAAAGACCTGAAATTGAAAATAACTGAATTTGAAGAATCTGAAAAGACTATAGAAGGAAAGTTTGCAGAAGAAAAAGAAAAGGTATCTAAATTAATTAAATCGATGGAAGAATTAAAAACACAAAACAAAGCTAAAGATGAAGAGCTTGTAACCAAGCAATCTGAAATTGAAAAAGTTAGCAAGGAGATTGACAATGTGATGGAAATTATCAATACTTTAGAAAGTGAGATTACAAGCAAGGATCAAGAAATTATCCAATTAAAAAATTCTAGCAAGACCGCTGGAACAGAGGATGAGGACAATGATGACTTACTATTGCTAATTGATGATCTAGAATCTAAGAAGAAAATGTATAAAGATCAACTGAAGGCTCTCGGTGGCCATGTCAGTGATGATGAATAGTTATGTTATATAAATAATCTAATATATGTCAAATACAAAAAAAGTTAATTTCTTTTAATGGCAGTCATTTTATGGATCTTGATATGTGGATCGTTGATGTAGTTGTCAGCAATAGCTGTGATATCTTGAGGAGTGATAATAACTGTTTGTGTTTGGACTCTATCTTTCAAAGATTCAATAATTAATTTAGTACCGATTTCTCTGTTGACATTATCCATAAATACATCAAATTCATCTAATGCAATAACTCTTGATGATATAACACCCCAAGTGGCCAACAGTAAAGACATTTGAGCAAAGGATTTTTCACCTCCAGATAAGGTATCAACATCTCTAGTTTCTGTTTCTTCTCTAGATCTTGCAAAAATGGTTAACTCACCTTCCGTGAGAGCAGAACCATTTATTCCTTTATTTCTAGATATTGGAATATTAGTGTTCATAGCAGAAGCATCTAAAGCATTAGGATTCTGAAAAGATAAGTTACCAACAAATCCTCTATATTTCATGAATTTGACAAACATAGCATTCGTTTCTTTGAAACAATCAGTTTGATGATTCAAATATGTTAGTTTCTTTTGATGTAAAAGATTATGCATTCTATCCAAGAGAGACTTAAAAGATTTAAAATTGACTCTTTCTCTTTTGAACTTGGTAATTGCATTCAAAGCTTGTAGTTCTAAATCAGCCAAGTCTTCCATAGAAAAATCAGAGTTTTCATTCAAATGGTTTTCCAACTTTTTGATTCTTTGCTCAATTTGGTATTTTGAATCGTTACTCAAAGAATCTTTAATAGATAATATATCTGCCTGGTATGGTTCTATAAACTTTTTTTTTTCTTTTAAAGAATTTCTTCTAGCAGTTAGCTTTTCAGTTAACACATCAGACTCTTTTTGTTTGATCTCATATTCTTTGGCGGCACTCTTAATTCTTAGCTTAACCTCATGAATGTTTTTATTAATATTTTGTATTAAGCTTGTTTGTTCATTCATTTCCGCTAACAATTCTTTATGTTTAGCTTGGCAAAGTGATAACTCATCATTTTTGGTTTCCAATCGAGACATACTTTCTTGTAATTCTTGTCTCAAGTTGTCTAAGGAACTTTGTGTTACCCTTAAAACCTCTTCTAATCTCATAACTTCATTATGTAAACTATCAACTTTATCAGAATCTTGCATGGAATTTAATTCAGTAGTGACAATATCCAATTGTTCCATTAATTTTCTTTTATCGGATCTGAAAGTACTTTGTGAATTTTTTATAGAGTTAATTTCTTCTTGCAATTCAAAAATTTGTTTATCGTATTCAGCACTGATATTCTTCAGCTCTCTTTGAAGAGAAAGCAATTCTTCTTTTAATTTAACTAAATATTTGTTTTGATTCTTCATGGTTATGTGCTTACTTACGTATCTGTTGACAATAGCAGAACCTCTAGAATGTAGGAAAGTTGCTATGTAACCATTTTCTTTAGTAACAGCAATGACAGTATTTTTCGGATACTTGATTGAAAGACTTTTACCGTCTTCATAATCTTTACCTAAAATTAGAGTGTGAACACCTGCTAAATCAACAAAAACACACTTTACTTGTTCATTAGCAAAATCTAAAACATCCGTCATTTTCAGTTCACCAAAAGCCGTTTTTGGAATATCCTTTGTATAATCAAAAGTATTCATACTTCTTATCAAAAAATTAAAACCATTTCTCATGTTGTACTTTGCTAAAGTTCTCTGAAGCAGTTGTTTATCTCTAAGGTTACTGACGACAAATGACTTTAGTTGAGCACTTAATCTATTTTGTGCTAAAACAGCCCATTCAGCTTCATATTCTTCTTTAATAGTAACAAGAGAACCTAATGGACCTATTGGAGGAGAAGAAAATTGTCCATTTTTTACAAGAGAATTAATTTCTGTTAAACAAGCTTTCATATTCGGACCAAAGGATTCGTAAACATCAGTTTTACTCTGTTTTTGGCTTGATAGAATTTGCATATACTCCTTTATGGTTCCATTTACTTGTCGAAGTTTTTGTTCTTTTTCAACTCTCAATATATTTTGCTGATCTACCAAAGAAGCTATCTTCTCATTTGAAGTTGAATAAGCTTCATTCAAAAGATTAATTTCCTTTTCTATAGTTATTTTTTGTTCAATCAATTTTTTGTTTTTTTCGTCAGATGACTTTGCAAACTGTTCAGCAGCAATATCATACTCCTTCTTAACCTGTTTTTGCATTTGAGTATTTGTACGGAAGTCTCTATTAGATGTCTTTTCGTCTTGTTTCAAAGAATTGATAAGTGCCTTAAGCTCAAGAATTTCTGATTCGTGATTATTCATTATTGTTTGATTAGTGTTCAATTCTTCTGTTATAGAACTTATGTTTTCCTCAGCCACTTGTTTATTGGCAATCAAGTCTTCTGTTTGTTCTTCAACACTAGACTCTTTAATCAAAACCAATTGTTCAATCTCCTCTCTTAAACGATTTAAATCTTCAAGCATTACTTTAGCTTCCTTATATTCTTCTTGTACCTCCAAAAATGAATTATACCTTTTTAAAAGAGTAATTTTTGAAATCATTTCTTTGGAATCACGAACTTTGTTTAAAGTGGTCTTAGCTTCAGCAGCTTCTTTTTGCAATCTATCCAAGTTTGGTTTTATCATTTTCAATGAGATGGCTGTAGAAGCTAAATTTTGCTCTGTTTCATTATAGCTATTATACACATAATCAAAGTAATTTGCTGCAGCAAAATTATCATACTTTTCTTTTTTAGAGGCAGCCGTTAAAAACTTTTTAGCCATATCTTGAGTTAAAAATACCATAGGATTATTAATTCGAATACCCAAATAATTCAGCAAGGCTTTCAAATGAGAAGATTTCAAATCTTGTAATTTATTATCAATCTTTACTCTGAAGGAAGAATGTTTTTGAGAAATAGTTCTTTCCAAAATTATTTCATCTCCATAAACTTCAGGCTGATAGGCAAAGTCTCCTGCATTATTGATAGTCAGGGTAACTGAACATTTATCTTTACCATGCTGAATCAAACCTTTTAATTGACCACTTCTTTGTGCTTGGGAAGCATTAGCACCCAAACCAACAGCAATTGCTGTTAAAATTGCAGATTTACCGGTACCGTTATTACCGATGATAAAATTCAAATTTGGAGTAAATTCAATATAAAAATGTTCATGACACATAAAGTTGATCAACTTCAAGTTTTTTATATATCCGGCTTTAATTCCAAGATCATCATCAAGCATTTCAGAGCTTTCTTTGTCTTCATTTAGAGAAATGGTATCATTAGACATATGTTTGGCCTTTTTACTTTGAGGCTCATCTTTGTCAGAAGAAAAGGAATTACCGTCGGTTATGTCCGTAAGGCTATTTTCTGTATCAACCAACTTTCTTTTCAAAGACATCAGAATCAAAAGGCTGCTTTGGTTTCAACTAGTTACCTTGAAATAAAGCTGTTTTTTAAATCACAGATTTAACTGTAGCTGGTAACCTAGGATAGATCATGAGGATATAGAATTACACAATTTATTTTTTTTTTCCCTTTTCGTGTTAAAGTTCCAAAAGAGGAAAAAACATATTAAGCGCGTTTTTTATATCGGATTTTATTTCTTATATCCGAAAGTAGTGATACACACCATTGGTTTCGCGTAACGAAGGAAACAAGAGGGTTTGTTAACCTCTCTTTGGTGTTTTTTTTGACACGTGTCAATAAGACTTAATTTCGTGTATGAAAATTGATTTTTAAAAATACTTAATAGCCTCTATAGGAATGATAAATAAGAGAGTAGAAAAACAATGAAAGTAAGCCTATGTTGATATGCTTATCTTGATTAAAATACAAATCTGTTAATGTTATATTGTTACTAAAGAATTATTAATGGTATTATATATAGAGTTAAAAATGAAAGAAATTGTATTTTTTTTTTTTCGTATTCCTTACATGATAATAGATTCGGTTTCGACGTTAGCACCAATAGTCTTGTGAGGTAAAACCTTACCACCGTTGACGTAAACTTCATCCTTGATAGCGACATCATCACCCATAACGGTAACACCATCGGTTCTGGCCCATTTACCAATGGTACAGTTCCAACCAACAATAGTGGACTTGACTAAAGCGTGTTCTTTAATGTGAGAGTTCTTGAAAACAACAGATTTGGTGATTCTGGCACCTTCACCAATAACAACATTTGGACCAATGACAGCGTCTGGACCGATCTTAGCACCCTTACTGATCTTGGCAGTGGAGTCAACTAAAACGTTACCAACAACTTCGTAATCAACTTCGGAGTCCTTGACTAACTTTTCTGGGGACTTCTTAGATAGAGAGTTTAAGTATAAAGAAGAACCAGTTAAGAAATCCTTTGGTTGACCGACATCCATCCAGTAACCTTCTAAATCAAAGGAGTATAATTGTTTGTTTTCGACTAAGATTGGGAAGGTTTCCTTTTCAATGGAAGTTGGCTTTAATTCAATTAAGTCAATAACTTCTGGGTTTAAAATGTATAAACCGGCATTGATTCTGTTACCAACGAATTCAACTGGCTTTTCAACGAATCTATCAATTAAGTTTTCGGTAGTTAAGTCATGAACGATAACACCGTATTTACTTGGTTCATCAACCTTGGTAGCAACAATTGTACCCTTGGCACCGTGAGCCTTGTGGAAAGCAGCTAATTCCTTGAATGGGTAGTCACAGATAACATCAGAGTTTAAAACAAAGAATGGAGAGGCATCTTTCTTTAAGACTTCTTCAGCTAACTTTAATGGACCAGCAGTACCTAATGGTTCAGTTTCAACGGAGAAAGTGATGGAAACACCGTATTCTTCTTCGTATTTCTTTAAAGTTTCAACCATAACTTCTGGTCTGTAGTTAACGGCTAAAACAATGTCAGTAACACCGGCATTGGCTAAAGCTTCGATTTGATGTAAAATCATTGGTCTGTTACCAAATTCAACCAATGGCTTTGGGGTTGTTAAAGTTAATGGTCTTAATCTGGTACCATAACCACCTACTAAAATTAAACCTTTCATTTCTTTTTTATTATATTATTGTATTGAATACTTAACGTATATTATCGCAGGGTTCACAAACTGATATTTTCTTAATTAATAGCTTAATAATACTATGATAATCTATTTAAATATTATCATGTATTAAAATGTGTTTATTTAAAGAAACAAACAACCACCTCCATAAATAGCTCCAGGCTAAATAAATGTCTTTGAAAAAAAGAGTGAAAATTTTTTCTCACTGTATTTTTTACCCATTTCCAAAACAACCTATATGGCGTATTTTTTGTTGGAGTAATTTTAAAACACATGGGGACGGAAAAACTTATAATTCCAATGGGGGAAAAAAGGCCTAGCGATATTGAGCATGTGACCAGTGTATAAATGGTGTCGGGAAGGAAAGTGGAGCCAGGCGCATATTATGCTCTCGGATATAAGAGTTTGACTTTTTTTTTTTTTTTGGTGTTGGAACCTAAACGAAAGGTGCCAAAATGGGGGGAAAACCAAAAGAGTGTGCGTTTGGGAAGGCATTATATGCTTTTGTTCTACGTTGGTTGAAGTGTGTCACGTGATGCAACTTGCCTAATCTACCTTGGTTGAAGTGTGTCACCTGGCCTCTACAATCTTACATGTTTTTGCCTCATGTTCGTTGCGTGCTTCCACGTGATTAATCAAATATACACGCTCCTTCACTCCAATGTCAATCATCATTCGATTCCTAACCAAGCTGTCACTTCACCATATTAAACTACATCCAATTGTTTCAACAAATCCAGTAGTTGACAAAGTTGTTATGCCAGTTGTGCCTTTTTTTGTTTTTTTCCTTTTTTCAAGTTTCCTAAAAGAGTAATTTAATTCATAATATATAACTCTAATTCAATTCCTCCAACATCTTATCTATCATTGCTATATCCACTTGTTCAATTTCTACGTCCATATACTTTGATACTATCTTTCTGTAATCCAATACGTTCTCTTCATCGGTTTTATTATAGTATTCAATAGTTTTTTTTATGTTATCATCAATCAATCTTCTGATTTCTTTGATTTTCTTAAGCTTATCTCCGTTATCATTAGATGATTCACCTGAATCTATTCCGAAAATCTTCTTTTCCTCTAATTTCTTTTCATATATGAAATCATCCAATATTTTCATATCTAGCATCATCTTCATCTCTTCAATCTTCATTCGTAGTTCTTTGTTCTTTACCTCCTCCATACTCATCAACTCTTGATTCATATATGTCTTGTTCAATGTATCCATTAGCAATTCTCGAATTTTCGGAATGATTCTTATATTAATCTTTTCATACATTTTGTTGTAATTTGTCATATTACATTCATTTTTTTTAAACTCAACTACCTTTTCATTGTACATGATTTCTCCATGTTTGTTCAATACTTGCTTCATATCAGAATCCATAATTTTTTTAAAGGTGTGCGCATCATCCAAATACTTCAACTTCAATATGTTTATCATCTTATCGTAAACTTTATCTTCTTGTATCACCAACAAGGCTATATGAATGGGCGTGTTTCCGTTTTGGTTGTCTTGATCTCTTATTAACATTTTTGTTAAACTAAATTTGTCTAAAAATTTCAAAGTTTCTTCTAATACAATGTGAAAACGAGCTTCGATGATATTTTTCGTCTCTAAATCGTTATCTACACTCTTTTTCAAGTTACATTTAAACTTCAAAATCAAATGAATAATATTCTCATTTTTGTAGTTTTGGAATGATAAAAACTTGTTGAAATTTGTCAAGTTGTCATTGTCCAAAAACCAAGTTCTAAAGATTTTCAAAATATCTAAGACCAATTCATTCTTCATCATACAATTCTTAAACTTAAACATTTGCATAAAACTTGTTTCTCCTTGCACATTTAATTTCCAGATGTTAACCTCACATTTATTCAATATGTATTGGATCAACTTACAGTTTCCTATTCCACAAGCCAAATGCAACAAAGTATCACCCTCTATATCAATTCTCGAGTTTATTATAAATGATTTTTTAAAATCTTTCACATCTTGTTCATTGTCTATTCCATACTTAATTAACTCTCCAAACTCTATGACTTTATTATCATAGTCATTCAAAGTATCAACAAAGGTATTCAGTTCATCTTCTTTATTAACAAGAATAGCCATAATTATGTGATTCACCAAAACATTTCCAAATTTAATTTCTATTTCAGCATCATCACTGTCTTCTTTAAAAAAACTCTTATTCATATTTTCGGACCTAGGCAACTGTGTTCTTTGATTTGATATCGAGTTGTTTCTTGATAAAGTCACCACCACAGGCCCATTGTTCCCATTTGAATTATGCTTTTTCAGTCCGCTGGTATTAATGGATCTAGAAATATGTTTATTGCTGTAAAATGGTGTCATGGGCTCGGTACCACTATTAGCCATACTAGGCTTTATAGGCGTTTTCCTTATGGAACTTGTCGTGTTGTTGTTTGAGCTTACGCGTGGGGTTTGAAGTTGCGGATTTTTTTGAGTTGATAATGTTGTCAAGCTTGGCAATAATGAACTCATGCTGTTTTGACTTGGTTCATCTATTGTAGTGTAACCACTCTTGTACTGCCCAGAGTTCATTCTGCTAGCTGGTCTGTTTACCTGCAGGTTTCCGTTTTGTTTATTCCCGTTAAAACTTGGTGATAATGCTACATTTGCAGCTGCTACTAATGATGGCAACTTCATCTGTGAAGACCCGGCAGGATTATTGTGGCCTGATGTTGGAGCTGCTGTTGTTCCTGTATTAGAATAACTTCTTGTGTATATTTGATGTTGAGATCCAAATGGAGACATCATCCCCATCATCATTTGGGTACCAGAAACTGGGGAATAAAGAATATTGCTTGCTTGACTATGATTTTGACTTGCATAATCGTTTCCTAAAATCAAGCCCTTATTTGTACTTTGCCTTTGTAATTTTACTGGTTGCCTGTACTTTCCACTGTTTCCATTATGTCCAGAAGATACAGATATCATGCCATTATTTAATGATTGATCAGTTTGTTGAGTATCTTGTATGTAATCTAAATCAGAGTGGGCTCTTTTTAAGCCTAACAACTGTGACTGAGATATCAGCGACAAATCAGTCATATTAGGCACTACTCCTCTATTAATCACAAAAGAAGAAGCTGATGCCAAGCTTTCAGGTTGTGTTTCTTTATTCTTCTGTTTTGTTGTTTCCTTTCTTACTATATTTACAGCTGCTCCATTAGCTAGTTCTTTTTTGCTAGGCTTCTTGACTTTTTTATCATTGAATACCAAAGTTCCGATTTCTTCACCATTCTTGGCTTTCTTCTTGGTACTCACTTCTTTTTTGGCTTTTGTGCCATCACTTTTCTTAGATGCATGTGTATGTTTAGGAGCAGGTTCAGGTTCTGGTTCTCCTTCTTTTACAACAAATGTTAATAAGCTTTCCAACTCATCGTAAACATTATATTTTTTAGAAAGAGTTATGGCTAGTGATAACGGAACCCAAGTACCTTGATATTTACCAAATCCACCTTGTACTTTCTCGTGTTCCTCCCCCATAACATCTTTTTCCAAGATTCTTGTTCTTTTGGCCTTGGCAAAATTGGCTGCCTTTAGTATGTGTGTTGCATTAACCCAATCGTCTACTTTTCTCTTCATTATTGAGCCTGTTGGATGTGCAAGTTCATAAACATCGACATTACTGTACTTCGCTTTATAAATTGCAAAGCCTTGTTTAGAAGGCAATGTAGGTGTAGTTGAGTTAGAACTTTGCTTCAAAGACGAGTTGGAACTATCCGGAACAATTTTACCAGTTGTACCAGGACTAACAACGTTGACATTTGTATCATTCAAAGCAAGGCTGTCGTTATTCGGTAATAATTGATCACTAGCGTTGATATTGTTGTTGCTTGCTGCAACCAAGTCAGATATAGGAATGGCTACCATAGATGTTGTAAAATGATAGAGCCTATTTAAACTTTCACCTTCTTCTAGACCGATGTTTGGTCAACCAAATCGCTTAAATTCATTTAAATGTATGCTATAATTTTAAAAATCATTCCGTACTTTATTAGGACAGGGGAAAAAAGAAACTACTACAGAAAAAACGCTGAATTCTACAGCAAACAATATGGAATATAAGCAACGAAAATAGTGAGTTTACGCGGCGTGTTTTTCTTTTTTAATTTGTTCAAAATTTTTGGCGGTAGGTTTTTTTGTATGGGCATTTTTATTGCGTTTCAGCGCATTATAAGCGCTTAGGATATTTTAAAGGGAAGGGCTGCTTTTAGGCGTAATTTTGGGAGAG
>ERZ794936.637-NODE-637-length-15151-cov-99.549351_pt1 | contig 15151 bp, 7 predicted proteins | sample MGYA00511083_ERZ794936 | MGnify/ENA primary metagenome ERZ794936 (study PRJEB30137, sample SAMN04331409) | food metagenome | isolation source: Y2 must sample point D1 replicate A | place: Australia: South Australia | collected 2014 ... | reverse complement strand
GGAACTGGCACTGTAGCGGCTGGAACTGGCACTGTAGCGGCTGGAACTGGCACTGGCCCGGACAGAGTTTCTTTCTTCGTTTCAGGGGAAATGGGCTCTGGTAGGTCCTTTTGTTCTACTTCCGGCTGGATTGTACGTTGCTCAGTGGAACCGGTATTCGGAGATGATTCGGCTTCCTTTCCAACTTCAGATCCCTGAACAGCAACAAAACTTTTCGGGAAGATACCCTCAATAACGTCGCCATTTGAATCCTGGTATTCACCAAAGTACCATTCGGCGTCTTCAACAGACGTAACAATAATCTCTTGATCTTTTTCAAAATTTAAATCGTCCTCGTAATCGGACTTGTATGGGAACTGAGCCACCACCTTGAAGGGCACCTCGGGTTCACTCATCCTTAGTTTGGGTAAGACTGTGTTTACTTCTAGTAGCTCTTGCAGTTGGGACGCGATTGATGTTTACTACCGACTTGACGCTACTGTTTCACAGTGTGCTAGTAAATACCACTTCTAGTTGAAGTCTTAAGGAGATTATAATTCTGGAGGTAAAATAGGGGCATTGTAGACCTCTAACTATTTTCAGGGTATATTCCTATATTATATAGGTTTATTCTTAAAATATGAGGTTTATAAATGATACACATCACTTATTGATAGGGTTATACTCTTTGATACGGGTAACATATGAGACGCGAAAATGGAATATAATGACAATGTAAATATCGTCATCTTGAGATAATTATCAACAAGGTTGTCATGAGGAGTTACAGATAAAAGTCAACAGAGTGGAGTTAGTGGTGTTTTAACTGTAGTGCTCCATAGTTTCACGGCGGTTTCTCTTGTTTTCAGTTGGTAGTAACTTTTATCCTGGAAGTGCTGGAAATGAATAACTCAAATGAGCATAGGCGGGAAGAGGCAGGAGCGGCTAATGAACAAATGCCTTACAATAAGGCTGTAAAGTCCGCGTACGCAGATGTCCTCAAGGACAAAATGAATAGGGAACAGGAGATTAGCCTACGAGCCATCAAAAAAGGGATATACACCGATGGCGGTGAAACTGACAACTATGATATGGATAAAGAGAATGATTCCGCGTACGAAATGTTCAAAAAAAATCTTGATTTTCCGTTAGACCAACATAATGATGACGACGATGATGATCCGTACATTGAGGATAATGGACAAGAGACCGACGGATATAGCGACGAGGACTATACAGATGAGGCAGACAAGAGTTTTATAGAAGACAGCGATTCCGACAGCTACGATTTGGAAAGTAATTCTGACTTTGAAGAGAACTTGGAAAGTTCAGGTGAAGCTAAGAAGTTGAAGTGGCGGACGTACATTTTCTATGGAGGCCTTTTCTTCGTTTTTTATTTTTTTGGATCCTTTTTGATGACAACCGTGAAAAATAATGATTTAGAAAGCCATTCATCCGGCGCTACATCCTCTCCAGGCAAATCATTCAGCAACCTACAAAAACAGGTGAATCATTTATATAGTGAGTTGAGTAAGCGGGACGAAAAGCACAGTTCAGAATTGGATAAAACAGTAAAAATCATTGTCTCTCAATTTGAAAAGAATATTAAAAGACTTTTACCCTCAAATTTGGTTAATTTTGAAAATGACATTAACTCGCTGACAAAACAGGTTGAGACAATTTCAACTTCCATGAGTGAGTTACAGAGGCGAAATCACAAATTTACGGTCGAGAATGTTACTCAATGGCAAGATCAACTGGTAAAACAGTTGGATACACACCTCCCTCAAGAAATACCCGTTGTAATTAATAATTCTTCGTCGCTTTTAATAATCCCTGAATTGCACAATTATTTGAGTGCTTTGATTTCAGACGTTATTGAGTCTCCAGGCATTGGTACTGCTGGAAGCGCTGAAAGTCGTTGGGAGTATGATTTGAATCGCTATGTAAAGGAAATTCTTTCGAATGAGTTACAATATATCGATAAGGATTATTTCATCCAAGAAATGAACAGAAGGTTGCAATCTAACAAACAGGAGATTTGGGAAGAGATCACAAATAGGTTAGAGACACAGCAGCAGCAGCAGGTTCAACAGGATTATTCTAACGTGCCACAGCAGTATTCGAGCATATTAATGAAAAGATTAATTCACCAAATTTACAATTCCAATCAACACCAATGGGAGGACGATTTAGATTTTGCTACTTATGTTCAAGGTACTAAACTATTGAACCATTTAACTTCACCAACCTGGAGACAGGGCAGTGGGGTACAGCCGATAGAATTACTGACCGACTCCAAACAAAGCTCCTCAACTTACTGGCAATGTGAGAACGAACCTGGGTGTTCATGGGCCATAAGGTTTAAAACTCCTTTGTATCTAACCAAAATTTCGTACATGCATGGCCGTTTTACTAATAACCTACATATAATGAACTCAGCACCAAGACTGATCTCATTATATGTAAAACTGTCACAGACTAAAGAGATCAAAGCATTGCAGACATTGGCAAATCAATACGGTTTCGGGCAGCATCACAAGAGAGACCGAAATTTCATCAAGATCGCAAAATTTGAGTACAGGTTGACAGATTCTAGAATACGCCAACAAATGTATCTGGCCCCATGGTTCATTCAGTTAAAACCACTCGTACGCTCAATTGTCTTTCAAGTGGACGAGAACTACGGGAACAAAAAGTTCATATCTCTGAGGAAATTTATCATCAACGGAGTGACACCGCAGGATTTGCAAATAATTGAAAATAACGAGTTCCCTGTTTTACTGGGTGACACCCCAGAATATGGTGTCACCCAGAACACCGACGAAGGCAAGAGGAAAGTTCTCCTATCAAAGCCTCCTTACGCGTCTTCATCTACTAGTACCAAGTTTCATCCCGCTTCTAACGTCCCATCATTTGGCCAAGATGAGCTAGATCAATAAACGACAATAAAAAATTAAACGTTCTAACCCCCTGGCCCCCAGAAAATCGCGCAGATTGACGGCACTCCCTTTAAATCATAGAGTTAATCAGCTACTCACCACTCTCTTTCGGTACTGGCGTTATTCTGAATTCCAACCTTGAACACAGCCACACGGCATTCAGATGTTGCTCCCATGCGTGGACTCACGCTCTGCGATTAACAGCTCATGGAAATTTCCTCGTGCTATTTAAGACTGCAGTCGTTTGGAAATCGGAATATCTTTTTTCGTGCAGTTTTGCGGGAAATTTTCCCTACTTGAAAAGCTGAATGAAAATCAGTAATATCTGCAAAAAAAAAAGGTAAAAAAGGGAAATTTTAAAACATAGCATAAAGGACTTGGTTTTGTTTCAATACTCAGCCCTTTTCATTCATTTCTATCACAAGTTTTTTTTTGCTCTCGTTCCCATTTTCTTCGTTTACTTATTATTGACGTACATCTTTTTTAGTTTCAAATAACATAGCAAGAAGGCTTAACTAAGTTCCTATATTCTTGGCATATTTATCATCATCAGGTCTTTTAAAAGTATCTCAGAACGTAACTTCAACGCCTTTAGATTTTTTTCACAACACGACTCTATTGCAAGACACAAAAAAAATTAAAATGGGCATTTTGGACTCGCTGAAAAAACCTGTTAATATCAAGAGTTCGCTCCCCAAATTCTCCCGCAGTGCTACCAGCATCAATTTAAGTAGCCACCCAGTAAGTTCACGGTCCTTCCTCGAATTACCACCAGAGCTTTTCAGCATCACTAAACCTATATTTAAGCTTCTGCAAGCACACGCAAATAAGATTTACTTCCAATCTTCCGACGCTGAGGCTGTATGGAATGTTAAGGATTCTTCTGGACATGTTTTTGAAGCAGAGTCAATTTCTTTGCTCGGCTCTCATATAATTATTACAAATTCCTCTGTACAAGTCGCAGACGTGGCCATCATAGATTCCCCTTCCAACATAAACCAATGTGAAATTTCAAGCGTTGGAGAGTTCCTGCAATTCAATAATGGCCAGCTATCTATCACATGTAACGATTTTGGTTTACTGGAGAAGTTCAAAAGGTTGTGTATGATTTCTATTTTTGAGTTCATTTCTATATATAAGGCCTTGACAGGCACAGTGATTTCCTCTTATGGGCTGAGAATGTCTGATATGCATATCATTTTGAACTCGCCGTTCAATTTTAAGGATTGGTGTGAAGTTTATCTTGATGGTCAAGGTTGGGTGAAAGTGTGGTGTCATATTGATAAAGTGTCTAAAACCAATAATTCTAAAAGTAGTAGTGACAATGATGCTAAAGGAAAGTATCAAATACGGTTTTATAGAGATGACAAATCCACATCTAGCAAGAACTGCGTTTTTTTTATTCCTGACAATGAGTACGTTCAAGATATTTTCTTTTATAACATCAATGCGGCAGAACCTTCTAAAAATATGAACGACTTTTTTCAAGGGTTGCAAATGATAAAGCTCGTTGGTAATGTACGCTTTTGCAGTGATACGGACTTTAATGATGTGGTGGATAGTGGATCCATCTATAGTAGTGCAAACAACGGCAGTGGTGACAGCAGCTCGACAGCATTGAATAATGAAAGTCCTAACACTACACCAAAAAGTAGAACTTTCTTTTCACCTAAAGGGCACAGAAGAAATAGCTCCCATGTAAGTTCGTTAACTTCTAGATCAACAAAGAAGCCTATAACTAACTTCACTACACGTACAAATGGGCTTTTGATTAGGCCATTGCCCCATCATGGCGTACATCACCTGGAAGCAATGATCAGGTTCATTATTCCTTTAATGGATTGTGCAAGACTTTATGGGCGTCCAGTTCAATTCAAGACAGAAAGAACCGATATAAATTCGCTAATGTTTGGATTACCTAAATTGCCCTCAGTGGATTATTTTGCTGAAGAGGAGATTGCCCATTTGATGACCCAGGAATTTAATCCTTTGAAAGAAACAGATACTGACGATACTATGGCTTTAACTATGTCAAGATTTTCTAGCTACCTGCAAGAAAGAATGACAAAAGTCTCCAAGAGAAATACAGAACTCAACTTCAGGACCTTTAGTGATGTAATGGGCATGTATAATACTACGAGGGATCACTCTAAACTTAATTGCATGAGTGACAAGGATAATTCTGTGAAGGAATTTTCATTGAGTGATAAAAGCAATGTTAGTTCTGAAACGACTAATATGATGAATCAATTGCAAGTAAACGCCCATGAATACAAAAGTTCTATGTGCGAACGTCCTATCGTCGCAAGTACTTCGCCCATTGCATAGTTCTTCGCATATATAGCCACATCTCAAAAACTTACATACAGTGTATATATTTGTGGTACAGTTTCTGTATAGCCAAATATACCCTGATATAATCTTATGTGATATTATATACTTCCATCCTAATACTAAACTTTTTCGTTTAACGTGACGCATGGTGCGAAGAAAAAAAAATAGCAAATCGCCACTCAATAAAGTGAGTAGAGAGCATTATATCAAAAAAAGCATCGATAATATCGAGTGATCATACGTTGAAAATCATCAAATACAATAGTGATATAAGCCACAATGCAAGCTCCAGTGGTATTTATGAATGCTTCTCAAGAGAGAACTACCGGTCGTCAGGCTCAAATCTCCAATATCACTGCTGCAAAGGCAGTTGCCGATGTCATTCGAACTTGCTTAGGTCCAAAAGCTATGTTAAAGATGTTATTGGATCCTATGGGCGGTCTTGTGTTGACTAACGATGGCCACGCTATTTTAAGGGAAATTGATGTTGCACATCCAGCAGCTAAATCAATGTTGGAGTTATCCCGTACTCAAGACGAAGAGGTTGGTGACGGGACTACAACAGTTATTATTCTAGCTGGTGAGATTTTAGCTCAGTGTGCACCTTATTTGATTGAAAAAAATATTCACCCTGTTATTATTATCCAAGCCTTGAAGAAAGCACTGACTGATGCACTAGAAGTTATCAAACAAGTAAGTAAACCTGTCGATGTGGAAAATGATGCCGCTATGAAAAAATTGATTCAAGCCTCTATCGGTACTAAATATGTCATACATTGGTCAGAGAAAATGTGTGAATTAGCTCTAGACGCTGTTAAGACTGTCCGTAAAGACCTGGGACAAACTGTGGAAGGTGAACCTAATTTCGAAATCGATATCAAAAGATATGTCCGTGTGGAGAAGATTCCTGGGGGGGATGTTCTAGATTCTCGTGTCTTAAAGGGTGTCTTATTGAACAAGGATGTTGTTCATCCAAAGATGTCCCGTCACATAGAGAATCCACGTGTTGTTCTTTTGGATTGTCCACTAGAATATAAGAAGGGTGAATCTCAAACCAACATAGAAATTGAAAAGGAGGAAGATTGGAATAGGATTTTACAAATCGAGGAAGAACAAGTTCAGCTAATGTGTGAACAAATTTTAGCCGTTAGGCCAACACTAGTCATCACTGAAAAAGGTGTTTCAGATCTAGCACAGCATTATTTACTAAAGGGTGGATGTAGTGTTTTAAGAAGAGTGAAGAAATCAGACAATAATAGAATTGCTCGTGTAACTGGTGCAACCATTGTCAATCGTGTAGAGGACTTGAAGGAAAGTGATGTCGGTACAAACTGTGGATTATTCAAAGTAGAAATGATTGGGGACGAATATTTCTCATTTTTGGATAACTGCAAGGAACCAAAAGCTTGTACCATAATGTTACGTGGTGGTTCCAAAGATATATTAAACGAAATAGATCGTAACCTACAAGATGCTATGGCTGTTGCTCGTAATGTGATGTTGAGTCCTTCCTTGTCCCCAGGTGGTGGTGCCACCGAGATGGCAGTTTCTGTCAAATTAGCAGAAAAGGCAAAGCAATTAGAAGGGATCCAGCAATGGCCATACCAAGCTGTAGCTGATGCTATGGAGTGTATTCCACGTACTTTGATACAAAATGCAGGTGGTGATCCTATTAGACTCCTATCCCAACTAAGAGCCAAACACGCACAGGGAAATTTTACAACAGGTATTGATGGTGACAAGGGGAAAATTGTAGATATGGTTAGTTACGGTATTTGGGAACCTGAAGTCATCAAGCAGCAAAGTGTCAAAACCGCTATTGAAAGTGCATGTTTACTATTAAGGGTTGATGATATTGTTAGTGGTGTAAGAAAACAAGAATAATAGCCTCGAGGTTAAACTTCATTACTGCCGCTTAATATTTGGTGTTTCTTCACATTTTTTTGTTTTTTTTATACTATTGTAATGTATTTATATAGAATTAAAGTCCTCACTATAATTTTGTCATCCCTACAGTATGTCATAAGCGTTAATTGGACAAACGTTCATTTTAAAATTGGCCTTTTTATATTTATATTACTCCTCATAGGATTTAATATAGAAGTATCATTCGTTAAATAATCATTATATCATCTGTGCTTTAAATAAAAAAGTCGGCCGTCGATGTGTTTACGATTGGCCAGTATACTTACTCATTCATGAGATTAGTTTTATTTCAACGCTGTGGTGGGTACGATATGAAAGACGAACTCGACTTGTCATCATCTGAAATGATCTCAGAATTTTTGCTTTGAGAAAAAGAATTTGATTCTCTCATTTCTAAAATTGGGGTTAACTGCCGCGGCTTGACAGCTGAGATGATATCAGACGTCTCAGTGCTTCGTCCCTTTGGCGTCATAGGGCAGTTTATGTACTCTTCGCCAGAAAACATTCTTCCCTGGTTTGAGGGGGTCAACGACTTGGAGACTAAGGCTTTTCTACTTATTTTTGGTCTTTTCGATTGTGCTTCAGCTTCTTTTTGATTTGCGCTTTCTTCTTGCCCTAAATCTGCTTCTCTTGGATGTTTCCTATTTGTCCTAACCCTTTTATAAACGTTTCTAGAAATTGCCAAGACTTCTTCTAGCGAAAATTCTAGTCTACCACCTTTAGATTCCTCATCTTCACAATAAATCAGTTTAAAATTACAGTCAATTTTTTCTGGTTTCTGGTCCTTTGCATTAATCATTTGATAAACAGGGTCACTTCTACCTATAGAATCTCTAAAGATCGGTAGTTTTTCATCGTATGGTCTCTTTTTTTGCGATGACATCTCATGTTGTTTAAGCTCACCCAGATTGGTATTTGCTTCTAGCACTGATATTCTAACGTTGTTTTCTTTGTTCCTTTCTGCCTTTAAGTCAAAATTTTCCCAACCATCTCTATAAACACCTCTATTCGGAGTTTCGAATAGTTCTACATCAGACTCTTCTCCATCTACAAATACGTTGTTTTTTGTTAAATTGACGTCACTTGATGTGCCATTTTGATTTGCAAGCTCTAGTCTATTGACAAATTCAGATCTGGTTTTCCCAAGTACTGTAGACTCTAACGAGTCCATCGATGTTTCATTTCCTGGCTGAATATTGTTTTCCCCCAGTTCTCTCAGGAGATGGTTTAACCGGTCTTCTAAAACCTTATTAGGCCTAGCCTTATTTTTGATTCCTAGCTGTAGAATTTTCACGGCATATTGAAATTTTTCTTTCTGAATTAATAGATTCGTAAATTCTTCATAAAATGACGCTAACTTGGAACCAATTCCATTTCTTAACATATACATGAAAATGTCTCTGCTTTCCATGAATGAATTTCTGGTAAAAAGTTCTATGTACCAAAACCATATTTTAAGAAACCTAACATCATTGCGATATCTCTCCAAATCCTTTAAGTGAGATAAACATCGCTCCAAAAGGGTGAGCATTCCAGATTGTTTGGAATTACCGCCTTGTGGATAGGCGTTGTTCAGCCACTTTATGTATTCAAGATACAAAGTAATTGGGTCGCTTAATGCAGGGAGCTCATCTATCAGTCTTTGTTCGAAGCTTGATTTAACTTGGTTTATTTCCACCAGTGGTTGATGTATCGCTTTCGAGAGTGCCGCTGCTGATCTGCCTTCCTTCAGGGGAAGAATGTTTTCCTTTTGAGTTTCGATTTCTTCAAAGTTAACAACATTTTGTGGTGGTGACGATGGCATGTAAGAGATACGTTTCTTTGCGTACGCTTTCATTCTATCAAGTTAACGTCTTTTATTGTATTTTCGCATGATTTTGTTTACTATTTTTGAACCAGTGTGCGCCTGGTGAAGGTGTGCATTTCAGGCAAGAGGGTAGTTCTCATATATAAAAAAATGGCGCTAAAGAAATTATTATATCTAATATGATTATTACTTAATTATACAGTAAAAAAAACACGCTGTGTATTCATTTAGCAACTAGGTTGCAGAAAAAGGAAAATAAAATAGAGAGAATTAGAAACACAGAAACCATGCCGGGCCCGATCTTATCCTCATAATCTACTGCTCTCTTTAGTCTAATGTTTACCACTCTCTTGGCATAAACCATAACAGTACGTATCAACACAGCCAAGGAAGTAATAAAGAACCCAATGGAGCCAATCATGGCTGTTGGTGAACCATATGTTAATAAAGTAGTGGAGACACCGCCCAACAATATCGAGATGGACAACCAAGACAGGTAGGTTCTTTCAGTGGCAAAGTAAACTTTTGGTTCCACACGAACTGGCACACATATCGTCTTTCCCGGTGGGGCACGAATTTGAGTATCAAAAGTAGTACCTTTTGGGATTTTAGATATTTGATCACCGTTAAAATAGTGGTCAAAAAATGCCACGATTTCATAGTATTTCTTGGAGATAGGATTTTCGGCATTCCTGATCTTTCTTTGATAATAAGCAGCATTAGCACTCTCAACAACATGATTAGTGTTGGAGGTGGGGGCCGAAGTAGCCCCGTAACCAACAGATTCTTCTATATCAAGAGAATTACCGGGTGCGTTTGTCATGGCAGCAACCAAAGCAGCGTCATCCTCATCATCCTCATCGAAGTCGTTATCTTCGTTATCGGATCTACCGGGTCTTGTTATTTCAATATTTGTTGGTAGTGGAGGTTTCCTGATATCAACATCCATTTGAGGTAACCAAAATGGGATTGAATCCACTTTATCATTTAGTAAGGTAGCCACACCATGAATAAACTTGGAGAATTTTGGGACTGGCTCAACTAAGTGAGACCCGACTAATTCACGTACCCACTCTGGAGGTTCTTGACCTAGTTGAGTTTGCAATTTAACTTCCAGGACTGCATATGGGAAACGGCAAATATCCTTGTCATCTAGCTGCTTGAATGGCCAATCGACACCAATATCAGTTCTCCTCCAATTCTTATGAGTTCTATCCACACCATCAAAGTTGTCTTCTCTCACCATAGTTAACTCTGTATCAAGGGAGATACGAACTCTTGCATCACCAGGTAATTGAAAAGCAGTTCTATTGTAGAATGATCTCACTACAGGTCTCAACTTTTTCTTTAACATGACGTATTGAATTTCGGATGCTAACGCCTCCAAGTTTTCAATTTCGTTCATTGGCTTCTTGCCTTCTTTACGCATCTTGGCAAATACTTGATCAACAGTATATTTACCCTTTAAGAAGTCATTAACATGACGTTCCTTTAGCGCAAATCTTGCCTTGACAGATTTCTCACCAGTCCAATCCTCTCTATGGGTCTTTCTTTCTACAAAGATCGTGTCTGTAGACATACCCCCATACCATCTCAATCTGTGGGCTTCTGCACCTTCATCTTTTCTTAATCTGCCATAATAAAGGTCTAGATTTTCATTATCAAAATAGATCGAAGTAATAGCGGAATCTTCTCTTTCGAATTCCTTATTAGTGTTGAAGACTAACACTGGTAAATGCTTCAAGATGATCAGCTTCAATTCTGTAATGTTATCAGGGTGAACCCAATACTTTGTTGTCTGTCTAACGAAATTTTGTTGCTTCCCACCAGCAGATGAGTCTCCCTTGATTGGGCGACCTGAAGTTCTGGCAATATCATATAGTTGGGAAATTTTAACGACTAGTTCGTCATAGTTTTCCTTGAAAAATGGTTTAGAGTCTAATCTAACTTGGAAAACTGGTTTCAAGATAAAACCTGTCTTCTTATCGTGTTTCTTGATAATCTTTTGGAAACCAGTGTAGTTTAGTCTCGAAAACTTTGCTAGATCATGAACATCGGCAATGATATCACTTAGTTCTTCTTCTAGAATCTCAAAATCTAGCTGAGTAGGAGGATTATTGGAGTCTAACAAACGAACAGTATGTTGCACTTGTTCTTGAACCTCTTTTACACGTCTAAAAACTTCACTATGCTTAACTTTGCAAAATGTGTAAACCTTGTCTAACTCGATCTCCAAAGATTCTAAAAAATCTGTTTCCAATTCTTGCGTCCACTGACCGTTATTCTTAGATAAGTTATCTTCTAGCTCAGTCTTCAGATCATCATAACTAATATAATAGTAGCTGTACTGTCTAATAAGAGACTTGCTCAAGTGCTCACCAAACTTCATAGCTGTTCCTGCCTTGTTATGCTCTTTTATTGGCCGATTTGATTGTTAGCCTGTAACTTCTTTCTGATTGCCTCAATATATAAAGATAGTATTGCTTCTTTTTCATTCACGTGTGCAGCCACGTGCGGATGAATAATAAAAATGCAACATATATGCATAGTGCGGTGTGTGAAAAAGTGAACCTACAAGTCAGTAGCTCTCCGTCAAAACGCAGACAAACCAATTTTTTGTCGGTGTTTTCCTGTGCAATTCCAGTAAGTAACATATTAATACAATTTCCTATGATGGGTTACGTGGAAAGCAGAGAGGCAATTGCGTGATTAATTCGGAATATTAGCAACGCTTCTCTTAGTATGAAAAAGCTCTTCGAAAGACTATATTTTTGAAAGCTTTAATATGTTTATAAGTTAAATATTGTCGAACTTGTTTGCGACAGCTCTTGAAGTCACGGTGCGTCTTTTTTTACTCGTCAACTGGTATAACAATGCGTATGACAATTATTATATAACTATTACTTTATTCTTGCCATGAAGGGATTACTGTAACGCCCTCAACTAGTATACCCTTTTAAGCCTCGACAAAAATACAGAATAAACAAAAGTTAAATCTCACCGAAGTTGCTTGTGGTACTGGCTTTACAGACGTTTATAACGCAGCACTAAATTTCCAAATAATAACCTTCCTCCAATGGAAATAAAAAAAATTGAGACTAACCCAAAGTGTGCGCAATAAACTCTAAAAAATAAAGTATATTCTTGTAAATATTTCTATATGCTTAAGTTCAATAATACATGCATACTCATTGAACATGTTATATTGTTACACAACAAAGTAATTTCTGTTTTTCGGAAGTGCCAGTCCAAATCAATTCAAAGCACTGTACACTCATGCGTAGCCAGAGATGATCTCTAGCATTTCCTCAATTGTTTTTTCGTCAAATCTTGCATCACACTCCTCCACTATGGAGTAAAGGTGGACCATATTGGCAGGAAGTTGATTGACAATCTGCAGTTTTTCAGCCTTGAATAATTTAAAAGAATTCAGTTTAGTCATCAACTCAGCAAAGCTTTCATCGCTCATTTTGCTTATACCCGATTTTTCAGCATCTTTTGCACCACTGCTTTCTCGTTCCTCGCCTTCATCTTCCTGGTTGATAAAGTTTTTGTTTATACTGAGATAGTTAACCACATTGCGAGTAATACCTTGCAATTCAGGATGATTGTAGGGCCTATTCTGCTTACCTTTCGAGCGACTTTTCTTCAGCGCAGCCAAACTTTTTTGGTCCCAAAGATGTTTTTTTTCTAGATCTGTTAGGAACTTCAAGACTTCATAGTCACTTAAAAATGCATTCCTTTCCTCAAGAACTTTCATAACGTTTAAAGTTTTTTGTTTAAGTGTCGATTTTTTCAGTGGTGGGTGTTGGATTCACTCAACTTCTATTCTACTGTGGCTGTTATTTGCTTAACTTTCATAGATCGATGGCATTGAAAAAAATAATTTTTCAGGCAATTTTCCTTTTTTTACTTGGTATAATTTTCAGGAATTGAAGGATTTTTCAACGAATTAGCCTTGTTGGCGCAATCGGTAGCGCGTATGACTCTTAATCATAAGGTTAGGGGTTCGAGCCCCCTACAGGGCTAATATTTTTTTTCTTGCCCACTTTTCAAGGCATAAGTGCTGATTATCTTTCAACCTTGTAGCGAAGCTTTCTTTTGTATTTCATCTCATAGAAGGTGAAATATCACACTATTTTGTAAATAGAAATAGTATATGTAGTTCGTGGAGAACCAGACTGCAGACTATCAATAAAAGGTTACATTCTGTTCAACTCGTGTGACCAGAAGTTTGATTAAGCAAAATTGTTCTTCTCCTTAACATATGATATTATCTGAAGGAATCTAGAAAAGCTTGATCATTCCGCAGAATAACCTATCAAAATGATTGGGAGGACCATTTTATAATTCATGCTACATATATACAGTAAACCCTTTTAATGTAATGGATTGCTCATAGTTGTGTACACGAACTGTTTGCTAATAAGCTTGTTTTAGCTTCTATTGCTAAAGAAATTACTGACGAAGAGTTTATGACAAAGAAAGATGAACGAAAGTACAATTTACCGGTTAGTGTCAGTGCCAAAGGATCCACGCACTAGCAAAATAATGAAAATTGTGCCGGATATTCAAGACTAAGAGATGTACAAGTTGAAATATAAGTAACCCTCGGCATAAACTACTCTGTCGTAAGATCATTAACATGTCGATTTGCCTGTGACATTTAACGATTCACAAATAGCGGAATTAAATGATACTTTATCTATCCTAAAACGCACGAAGCATACTTTAGAATGCATGCTCTTAGTAAGTATGCATTGCCGACTTCTCTGTAAGACTTTTATCTCGTTTCAGACCTAATCTGCAACAAGAGAAAGGGAAGAGGACGGTATTGTTACGACGTTATTGGCGGCTAGGAAAGAGAGAATCACCATGAACGATATGGTGCAAAAAAAATAAAAAAATAAATTGAAACGGACAGGAATTGAACCTGCAACCCTTCGATTGCAATCTTATTCCGTGGAATTTCCAAGATTTAATTGGAGTCGAAAGCTCTACCATTGAGCCACCGCTTCAACTTTTGTTGAAAATTTAGGCTAACATTTTCTAATAGTTGACATTACAAAATCCAGTCTTACAGTTATGCTTAATATTGACCAGTAGTCATATTACTGGCATATTATCTGTTAGAATAGTGACATACTATTCTTTATTACTGATGAATTTGTAATTGTGAAGCAATTAGACCCAAACGTCATTGATGTGTCAGGATGGAGAACGATATAGACTATGTGATAATGTAAGTGCAGTAAAGTTAAATATCTGTTACTTGAACAATTAACTTGACGTTTGTATATGTAAGGATATGGGTCATTACATAGAAACTATAGTAAATAGTCTCAGTATTGTTATATTTGTCATGTTTGGTATGACTAATCGGCGCATGTTTTACACCTCTCTTGTATAGTATAAGAAGATCTGCTTTTATTCTTGGACCCTACCACTATCTCGCCAAGTTTTTAAAAGATCCACTGCGATCATTGAAGATTCTATTTCAAATAAAAATCAACTATACCTATCATCTAGCATTCATATTACTTGTATATTATCATATCTGTAAGAAGATGACATGAATGATGAGAAATAGTCATCAGACTTAATAAAAGCCGAAATTCAAGGTCGATAATGTAATAGGATAGGGTGCTGAATGACAATGTATAAAAGGAACGAAGACAGAGTAATACTATTATGTAAGAAATACCGATTCCCTTGTGAGTATATAAACATAACCATTTCATTAAAATAATTTATTCAATGGTATGTATGATATTATTGTTGGAATAAAAATCAACTATCATCTACTAACTAGTATTTACGTTACTAGTATATTATCATATACGGTGTTAGAAGATGACGCAAATGATGAGAAATAGTCATCTAAATTAGTGGAAGCTGAAACGCAAGGATTGATAATGTAATAGGATCAATGAATATTAACATATAAAACGATGATAATAATATTTATAGAATTGTGTAGAATTGCAGATTCCCTTTTATGGATTCCTAAATCCTCGAGGAGAACTTCTAGTATATCTACATACCTAATATTATAGCCTTAATCACAATGGAATCCCAACAATTACATCAAAATCCACATGCTCTACAATTATAATAACATACTTATACTTGTCTCACTCTGTTCATAAACGCAACAATACAA
>ERZ794936.635-NODE-635-length-15228-cov-32.143083_pt1 | contig 15228 bp, 11 predicted proteins | sample MGYA00511083_ERZ794936 | MGnify/ENA primary metagenome ERZ794936 (study PRJEB30137, sample SAMN04331409) | food metagenome | isolation source: Y2 must sample point D1 replicate A | place: Australia: South Australia | collected 2014 ... | reverse complement strand
AAAAAAAAAATAAAAAATCCGGAGTCCAAACAGGCAAGTGTTAAAATCCGAGATTACAAATACAATTAATAAAGTAAACTCTAAAAGATACCTTCAGAAATAAATCACTACATGGACATCTATAACATCACCACACCAAGTTCACTGGTTTGATCTTTCAAGTTGTTCTCGTAAGCAGCCATCCCACCGTCAATAGGCTTCATCTTGTAGTTGAACAAGTAGAAATTCAAAACTCCGTCTCCAGCACCGAATTTCAAATCTTTTAAAAACAAATCATTGTCTTGGGAAGTCAAAGCATTGAAAACATCAACTTTCAACTGTTTCCCAGCAATAATGCACGCATCATTGACCAATTCACAAAGTCTTGTTTTCAACAAGTCTTGTGTTTCATTGTGTTTTTCATCGGTAGCATAGTAAAACAAGTATGCAACATTCAAATCTTTGTAAATCTTATTTTCCAAAATAGTAAATGGCAACAAGTAGAAAGATATAAAATCTGTAATCTTTCCACTAGCTTGGTCTCTAACAAAAAAGGAGTACAACACGTTTTCTCTTGTTTTCATCATATGAACAAACTCATGTTTTTCAAAATCCTGATATAATTTGAATTTCTTTTGATAATTGTTCAACAATTTGAAACCCTCATCAATATCCTGTTCCTCCACCAAGGGCTCCATTTTCAAATGCGGATTTTTTGGCAAAGTGTACTTGGCAATCATCTGTGTTTCGGTGGCACCCTCAGGTAGCCTTGTAAACCCAATATCATGTAGTTTAGCCCAATTCAACGGTCTGTGCGTGTATCTGCATCTCGTCACAGGACTTGGAAGCACAACCCCAGCAGTGTACAACGCTTGCCAAATGTTTTCCAAGTTGACCCTTCTCGTGATCTCTTTAATCAAAACAGGCGCCAATCTCTTGGATCTCAACTTCTTGTGGACACACAAAAAATTGATGTCAACGGCCTTCACCGTCTTGCCGTTGGCGTTCAGCGTCACGGGAACAGCAGAAATAAAAGCCACCAATTTGTTGCTGCTGCTCACCCTGATCCCAACAAACCAGGTCTTGTAGTACCCGGGCGGCGTCAAAGCCCACCGCAAAAACTCCTTGGTGTAGTTGAACCGAAACATGCTCGTGTTGTCCTCCACATAGTTTTCGTTCAACAACTCGTGGACATCGTCAAGATCTCTAGACGCATGGTCATCAACGGCCAAATCACACCATTCAAATCCGGGAATCGCCTTCAACGGAACAGGAACGCGCGAAATGTCAGCCACAGTTTTCAAAGAATCAATGGGACCTTCTTTTTCAATGGACTCGTCAAACTTCGGAACAGGCTGTGTCTTCCAAAACTTGTAGTCCTCCAAGTTTTTCGGTTGGTGCTCGTTGCTGTTTTCCAAATGCTGCATTCTCAATGCTTTCAACATTTCTTGAATTTTAGCCAGTTGCGTGGCATCGAGGTCAGGAGCACCGCCATGCGTTTCGCCCTTGTTGATATTCTGCTTGCTCATTACTATTTTCCTGTAAAATGGTTTGGTTTAGTGGTGTGCTTTTTTTTTTGTTCTGTGTTGATGGACATTCAGCACATTCACCAAATAGTTTTATTGGTATTTTTTTCAAACAGATCATGGCTTTGTTGCTGGTTTGAAACGACGTTAATGACGTTTGTGTTTTATTATTTTTTTCCAGATCCTTGCTGTCGTGATTTGCGTCGCTTGTTTTTTGACGTTTTCCAAATATAATTTCTTTTTTCCTATAAATTTTTCCGTACCAACAAAAAACGACTTTGTTCTGGCTTGGAGCTTGAAGCTCATTGAATTTGAGACGTGATGCGGAGTGTTGATGAAACAAAACTTTGACAAAAACTTCTAATTGACATTGACAAACTATCAAAAGCCAGAAGCCAGAAGCCAGAAGCCAGAAGCCAAAAGCCAAAAGCCAAAAAAAAAAAAATAATGATTTCCTCCACATGCTGGGTCCCTAAGGGGTTTGCCAAAGAATTTCCTGAAAGCTACGAATTGAACGATGAAGAAATGGAAAGAATCAACAAAATGGCCGAACAAATGAATTTGAACGAATCCGAAAACTTCAAACCATTGACCAAAAAAGACATCACTCAAGACCAAGAATCGGAAGAATTCAAATACGCTGACGATGAAGACTTGAAAAAATTTAATTTGGACAAATACGATGATGATGAAGAAGACGACAATGACGAGATCACCGAAGCAAGCAACTACCAACAAGCAGACGCAAACTTTGATGGATCCATCTTGCCAGGGACCACCCAAATTGAACAAGATGGCCAACACTATTTGGAACTTCCAAACGTAAAAGACAACAACAACGCAGACAGCGATCACGAAGAAGACGACATCATTTTGCAAGAAGAGGAAAAACAAGACTTGCAAATCTACAAAACAGATAACTTGGTCTTGGCTACAAGAACCGACATGGAAGGTGACTTGTCCTACTTGGACGTCTACGTTTACGACGACGGTGATGACAACCAAGAATACGCCAGAGAGTCCTCCTTGTACATGCATCACGACGTCATGTTGCCAGCGTTCCCATTGTGTGTTGAATGGATCAACTACAAACCTAATCCAAACAGTGAAGAAATTGCCAACAATGCAGACAACTTGGGGAACTTTGCTGCTATTGGGACTTTTGATCCAAACATCGAAATTTGGAATTTGGACTGTGTCGAAAAAACATTCCCAGACGCCATTTTACAAGGTCACAAAGACGCAATCTTGTCTCTATCTCATAATGAAATCCACAGAAACGTTTTGTGCTCCACTTCTGCTGACTCTACTGTCAAGATTTGGGATTTGAACAACACTTCGAAGTGCGTAGAAACTTTTAAAAAAATTCACGGGAAAAGTAAAGTCTCTTGTTCCCAATGGAACAACTTTGAGTTGTTGACTGCAGGGTATGATTCAAGAATTGCTTTGACAGATGTTAGAGAAGGAGCTAAATCATCGAGATACTGGAAAATCTCTTCAAACGAAGAATTAGAAACAATCAAGTTTTCTGCAGACAAAACCCACGTTTTGGCCGGGACTGACAACGGTAACGTCTACTGTTTCGATACCAGAAACCCAAACTCCAGTCCAGTGTGGACTTTGAAAGCACACGATGCCGGACTAAGTTGCTTGAACATCAACCAAACCATAGACAACATGTTTGTTACCGCAGCAATGGGAGAAAAAGTTGTTAAAATCTGGAAATACGAAAATAACAGACCAAAGTTGGTTACCACCAGAGACTTTGGTATTGGTAACATTTTGACCACCTCTTTTGCACCAGATTTTGAAGTCTCTGGTAACTTGGTTGTTGGTGGTGTTTCCGGAGGGTTGCAGCTTTGGGACACTTTTACCAACGGTTCGGTGAGAAAGCAATTTTCAAAAGAATTTACAAATATATTTACCAACAACGCTTCTGACAGTCCGATCAACAGATTCCCAAGATTCTCAAGCAAGTACAAAAATAACTCCGCACCTAAAGAAGTTGTTTTTGCTGCAGAAAAAGCCGAAGACATGAACGAAGACGATGACGACGCTGAAGAAATCGAAAGTGATGACGAGTAATTGCATTTAACACAAAAACAAGTAACGAGGTCATATTCCTGTAGTGGTTGTCTATAAGTGTCGGCGCTCATCTGTTGTTTTTTTTTTTGGTTTAGCTTAGATCTGTGTGTATACTAAAAATAAAAGATATAGAACAAAAACTTTTTTTGGCATTAAATCTGTGAAAAAAGAGGCCATTCAACTTTGACTTTTTACAACTTTCTTGGATAATTCCACGTTTTGTTCCGCCAACAAAACCAACCCTTTCCTTAGTTTACGTCACGTGTAAATATCATTTTTCAAATGTCGATTTAAATTTCCAACTTTTCTTTTTTTTTTTTTTTTTTTGGCCTGGTTCTCACGCGGCCCAAGTTGTAAAGAGGTGGAAAAAATTTCAAGCGAAAAAGTCGAAAGTAACATTTCTTTTTCACTAAATATTGAGTTTTGTTCATGTTGGGTAATCCTCTTTGCAAGGTCTTGTCAATGCATTTTGGAGACCTAGTATAGTGTTCAGTTGATACAGTCGGATGATGGAATTGAATTGAAGTGAATGCAAGTCTGATTCTTCTATGATGGGTTTTTTATTGTGCCCACTGGCAATGTAATTTCTTGATAACATGCTATTTATTTTTATAAAGAAAGAAAAGCTCAAATACATCAGGCCAAGTAGATCATTCAAACCGGAACTCACCTTTCACATTCACAATCTGTGTTATTTTTTTTTGAAAACACCTTCCCACTCGCACTGAACTACTGCAAGCCACAATGTCTGCTGAACTAGAATACTTACTATTCGAAGAACCAACAGGTTACGCCATCTTCAAGGTCAAATTACAAGAAGACACCGTCAACTCTTCTTCCAAAGAAGTTCAAAAACAAATCAATGATTTTGGCTCCTTCACTAAGTTAGTTGAATTGGTTTCTTTTGCTCCATTCAAAGGTGCTGCTCAAGCTTTGGAAAATGCCAACGAAATTTCCGAAGGTTTAGTTTCTGAATCTTTGCAATCCATTTTGGAGTTGAACTTGCCAAAAACCAAAACTGTTTTGGCCATTTCTGACAGCAAATTGGGACCTTCCATCAAAGATGTCTTTCCAAACGTCTCTTGTGTTGCCAACGATTTAGCTCAAGATTTGATCAGAGGTGTCAGATTGCACTCTACCAAATTGCTAAAATCTTTTGTTGAAAAAGGTGATTTGGAAAAAGCTCAATTGGGTTTGGGTCACGCTTACTCCAGAGCTAAAGTTAAATTCAACGTCTCCAAAAACGATAACCACATTATTCAAGCCATTGCCTTGCTAGATTCTTTGGACAAGGATATCAACACTTTTGCAATGAGAGTTAAAGAATGGTACGGCTGGCACTTTCCTGAGTTGGCCAAAATTGTTCCAGACAACTACACTTTTGCCAAGCTTGTTCTATTTATCAGAGACAAAGCCAGTTTGACTGAAGACTCCTTGCACGATCTAGTTGAAGTCTTGAACAACAACGAAGCCGGTGTTGCTGAAAAAGTCATTGACAACGCAAGAATCTCCATGGGTCAAGATTTGAGTGACATTGATATGGACAACGTTTGTGTTTTTGCTCAAAGAGTTGTTTCCTTGGTTGAATACAGAAAACAATTGTTTGACTACCTATGTGACAAAATGCACACCGTTGCTCCAAACTTGAGTGAGTTGATTGGTGAAGTCATTGGTGCTAGATTGATTTCTCATGCCGGTTCTTTGACCAACTTGTCCAAACAAGCTGCCTCCACCGTTCAAATTTTGGGTGCTGAAAAAGCTTTGTTTAGAGCTTTGAAAACCAAAGGTAACACTCCAAAATACGGTTTGATTTACCACTCTGGTTTCATTGCTAAAGCTTCTGCCAAAAACAAGGGTAGAATCTCCAGATACTTGGCTAACAAATGTTCTATGGCCTCCAGAATAGATAACTACTCTGATGAACCAACCAACATTTTTGGTACTGTTTTGAGAAAGCAAGTGGAACAGAGATTGGAATTCTACAGCAGTGGTGCTCCAACTTTGAAAAACGAACTTGCTATTCAAGAAGCTATGGAACTTTATAACAAAGACAAACCAGAAGAACCAAAAGAAAAATCTAAAAAGAGAAAATTGGAAGCCGATGCTGAAGAAGAAGAAGAACCAAAGGAAGAACCAAAACCAAAGAAGGAAAAGAAAGAGAAAAAGGAAAAGAAGGAAAAGAAGGAAAAGAAGGAAAAGAAAGAGAAGAAGGACAAATCTGAAAAGAAGGAAAAGAAAGACAAGAAGGAAAAGAAAGATAAAAAGAAATCTAAAAAAGATTGAGCTTATGATGAAGTTACTTTGAGCTGTGGCTAGTTTGCAACTCGCATGCTTGTGTTTTTTTTTTTTTCTTAACATCCTACATCTTTCAGTTGTATAGCAGAGAACTTGTCCATTTTATTTCACGGCTCACTCTGCTGTCTATTTGTGCAATATTAAAAGAATTCTATATATAAATATAAGTTTCAAGCTATAAAAAAAAATACGTCTTACAAAAGAAGCATGCTTTATTTCGGAAGCTTGTGTAAAAAGTGGTTTTGCTCCTCGCAACTCATAGATACAACGTGTTTACATGTGTACCGTCATTTTCGTTCCAGTTTTGTGCAAAGCGTTTACCGAAGGATGGATCGGAGACGGCAAACCGATCTTTGATCAGTTGCAGCAGTTGCCCTATGTTAGTCTGTGATACTTTTTCAAACCCCACTGGACCTTCGCTCGGCAAAAACCAGTAGTTGGCCAGCACGGCTTTGTGGAACAAACTTGCTCCAAAATTTGAAACAAACTCAGGTGGCACAAAACTCTTGCCCTCCAAAGGCGCCTTCATAGGCTCGATTACTTTGACCCCCGATATTCTGTCGCTTAACCCAAGAACCACAGTTGAGTTATCGTTCACATACTGAGACAACTCATTGCTGAAAAAATTCAAAACAATGATTGGAAAAGTTTCATCGACAATTAAAACGCTCGTTTTTTTTGTTCCTTCGTTGGTGCTTCCACTTTTGCTCACTGAATTGCTAGAGTAGATTGGAAATTTGTACTCTAATGACCCATAGGTGCACACAAACTCGTGTAGTGGCTTTGCATGGTATGCCACAAACAAGACATGCATTCTTTTAGGTGCTATAAAAATACTAGACCCTTTATCATGGTGTTCGTGAAAATACTTTTGCACATTCTCGAACTTAGGAAGCGTTTTCACCTGGACTAGCGAAGGTGTTTCGTTGAACTGGTCATCCAAGATATGTCTCGGTTCCGCTTGTTCGTTCCATTGTTTGAATAACATACTTTGTTATTTCACAACTAGTGTTCTTGAAGTTACTTCTGGTGTCTTTTCTCATCAAGTCAAGGCTTGAGAAGGGTTTATGACAGAACTATTTGTTGTGATGAGACTCTTGATTTTGCCACATCCTTAAAAACATCGGCTTGTCGGGACGGTGACGCGCAATTCGTGCTGGGGGAAAAAAAAAAAAAGTTGTGCAGACTAATAAAGACAAGAAAAGCTGAGACTCTTGTTCATTCCATGAATGCAAATACTCTTTTCCGATCAACCGTTTCCAAAGTGACTCCAATTGAACGAAACGCACAACCACACAAGCTAACAAATCTAAAATATCTCTGGACAATGGAAAAACTTGAAGTACTACAAACCGAATTGCAGGAGTTGGTCATTGCAAGACAAAAACTAGAAACACAATTTCAAGAAAATAAAATTGTGCAAGATGAATTCAAAGCTATAAAAGGCAACAACAAACCAATCTACAAATTGACCGGGGGTGTCTTGCTGCCTGTTGAATACGAAGAAGCATCTGTAAATGTGGACAAGAGACTCGAGTTTATTACCACGGAGATTGAAAAATGCGAACAAAATATCAAAACGAAGCAAACGGAGATGCAAAAAACCAAGAGCGAAGCCATAGCTTCAAAACAGTAAGCTTGTTTTGCTGCAATCACTATCTGAAACAAACTGTTCATTGCATTTTTGAATATGCGTTGGCGCACAGTTGTTAAATAAGCAAAGTTGCTCATTATTATCAAGTCTTTTTTGAAATTTTTTTTAATTTTTTACTGTGTATATATAAAATTGAGATACTACTCGGATACTTTTAGTTGAAATAAGGCTTGGCTTTTTTTTCTTTTTCTTTTTGGCACACGCTATGATGTTTTGCTCTTGATGAAATTGACACCTGAAAGCATTTGAAACCAAAGAAACTCTGTGGTGTTGTGATACATGCTGCTACATTCGGTCCAATTTCTCAATCTATTTCTTGCAAAATTCATGGTCTCAACATAATTTGCAGACTTATCTTGAGCCATAAACAATTCTGAGCTCATGTATGCCATACTTAGACCAAGTCTCTTTGAGTACCACGAGAAATCATGTGATTCTTCAACGTCTGAACTCAAATAAACAAAATCGTTTGAAAGGTTATGCAATTCCTCAGATGCAGTGAAAGGCGTTAGTAGCAAATTGCTCAACATAGGAGACAACTGTTCGCCGATTGGTATATTACTTTTCAATCTTGCCAAAAATAAACTCTCTAATGTGGTTGTATTTGTCGAATTCTCACTGAGTTCATGCAGGTTGAGTCTGTTTTTCACCAAGTGGTATCTTATCAACTCACTAACGCCAAAATTGCTCAATGCAGACGATGATAAATTCAAATCGTTGCAGCTGGCCACCAAACTTCTTTCGTTGAACCCGTACTGCGGGACATTTTGATGCAAACAATGTTCCAGTAGCTCAATGTTTTTAAAACTGTCCAACGCTTCGTGCTTTGTAGTAGGAAACTCTTGGCTGTTTGGGATATATGTTCTTTTAAAAATTGGTAAAAGCAGGTTTGCAGATATGGCGGTACTGCTTTGGCCAACAAACCTACTTTTGAATATGCTGGAATGTGAAGCAACGCTTTTAAACATTATATTTAAATTTTTTGCGGTTTTTCGATGTTTTTATTTCAAAGCTTCGGTACTTGCCCAACTTGTTAGCTTTTTATGATTTGTGAATACTATAAAAACAGTGCATATGTAAATATGTATATTTGGAAGTAGGAACCCAAAAGATCCAAAATACCAAAGGGCCATGTACATCGAAACTGAAAAACTCAGTCGGAAAATTCCCTTCGTTTAAATTTTAATTATCTTCAGTTTTGTCACATGACCAATTGCAAAATAAAGCCACGTGACGCACAGTATATGAATTCAAAATTTATTCAGTTTAGTTTAGTCCGGTTCAATCAAGTATCGAGACGATGCTGCGATCCAATAAGAAGCAATGGGGTACGGCTTAAACATGAGTTTCAGTCACGCAGCATGTTTTCAGTAATTAAAGAGAGAACAGAGACCAAATCGAATAAAAGCTCTCATATGAGAAAAATTAATTCTGGCACCAACTATTCTTTCTCGAACATGAAAGTTTGCCAAAACTCATCAAAACACACAATTGAAGCATAATCTTATGCGGTTTTTCAAGCATAGACTTGCTTACATTTGCTCTGTATTGGCTCAACATTTGCTTCCAGCCAAGTAAGGGGCATCTTCCAAATACTTTGCCGTTTCGGAAAAAAAAAAAAATTGAAAAAAAAAAATTGAAAAAAAAAAAAAAAAAAAGATTGCATCGCAAATTTGAATTTTGCGAACTTTGATGAGATAAGAATTTTTATCAGGCTGTTATGTAAAGTTGTCTATGCGGGAAGAAAACTTATTCAGAGTATATCCTTTTCGCTTAGGGAGAGCTTATTCCTATAGTAAGGCAAACTGAGACCTGGAAATGACAGCTTTCCCTTGTAATCTTTGATATATATTTTTTCCGAGCCGATATCGTCTTGAATGAAGAGTGTCATCACTTCTTGATACCAGAATCCTATCTGTTTGGCACTCTATAATGATAAATTGTTTTTTGTCAAAATTAATATTTAGCAATCAACTTTTTTTTTAAATAGGGTTTAAATTTGAGAGAGAGAGAGAAAAAAAAAAAAAAAAAACATTTCGATCAAAAAAAATAAAAAAAACTCAAACACTTTCCAATACATCCAAGAACCTACAAAATCACCAAAAACAACAACAACAAAAAATGAGCTCCACTGAAGGTAAACCTATTGAATGTCTAGCAGCCGTTGCTTACGAAGCCAATAAACCATTGGTTATTGAAAAAATCACTGTTGAACCACCAAAGACTCATGAAATCAGAGTGAAAATTCTGGACTCTGCTTTGTGTCACACTGATGCATACACTTTGTCCGGTGCCGATCCAGAAGGTTTGTTCCCATGTATTCTTGGACACGAAGCTTCTGGGGAAGTTGAAAGTGTTGGTCCAGAAGTCACCGATTTCACTCCTGGTGACCACGTCATTTTGTTGTACACTGCTGAATGTGGTGAGTGTTCCTTTTGTAAATCTCCAGACACAAATCTGTGTGTTGCCGTTAGATCCACTCAAGGTAAAGGTGTGATGCCAGACGGCACTGTCAGATTCAAAAACAGCAAGGGAGAACCAATCCACCATTTCATGGGATGCTCGTCTTTTTCTGAATACACTGTTGTTGCCGATGTCTCTGCAGTGAAAATTGACAAATCTTTTGCCACTGATAAAGCTGCTTTGTTGGGTTGCGGTGTCACTACTGGTTACGGTGCCGCTTTGAAAACTGCCAACGTCAAAGAAGGCTCATCGGTTGCCATTTTCGGTGCCGGTGCAGTTGGATTGGCTGTTGCTCAAGGTGCAAAAGCAAGAAACGCATCCAAAATTATCATGATTGACACAAACCCAAACAAGAAAACCTGGGCAACAGACTTTGGGGCCACTGATTTTGTAAACCCACTGACAGATTTGAAAAAAGACGAAACCATTGTTTCTAAACTATGTTCAATGTCTCCAGACGGTTACGGTATCGATTACACTTTTGACTGCACCGGTAACGTCCAAGTAATGAGCGATGCCTTGATGGCTAGTAGAAGAGGTACCGGTGTTTCTGTTATCATTGGTGTTGCGAAATCCGGAGAAGTCGCTTCTATTAGACCATTTTTCCTAGTCACCGGTAGAACCTGGAAAGGTACTGCTTATGGTGGTATCAAAGGTAGATCTGAAATGAACCAATTGATACAAGACCACAAAGACGGGAAATTGAAATTGTCTGAATTTATTACCCACAGAAGAAAGTTTTCTGAAATCAATGAAGCATTCCATGATTTGCATCAAGGAGATTGTTTGAGAACTACTTTCAGCTTTTAAAATTGGAACAGAAGATAGAATAACACGCTTTTTGAAATGTGCATTTTTTTGAAATTTGTTTACGAGGTTTGGAGCAAGGTTTCTAAAGTATGCCATATGTTTACCAAAGGAGTTGATGGTGGCTCATTCTAAAGCGTTTTTTTTTTTTGAAATACAATTGTTTGCGATGGGGTGAAGTAGTTGTGCAGTCTATAGAGTTTATAATTTTATATGAACTAAAAAAAAAAAAAAAAAAAAAAAAAAAAAAAAAAAATTTTCCAAAAAAAAAAAAAAAAAAAAAAATACGTAAAGAAAATATTTCCTAAAACAAAAATCCTTTGTCCTGAGTGGGCAGTTGATTTAAAGTAAGTTCCTTTTCAGTGTGCTAGAAACTCCGGCTTTCTTAAATCCTCTAAAGCTTTGCATCGTTGCATCTCAGACAATTCATGTTCTTGGCAAAGTTGTGGTAGGCACAGTTGGTGCACTTCCAGTCCCCTGGTCTAAAAGGAATGTCTTGCTGAGCAGCAGAGTCGGTCGAAAGCTGGCTTTTAAAATTCATGTTTGCGGGGGAAGAAGAGATGGAGCCCAGCATGTTCAAGGAAGGGCCGCCATTTGTGGTGGTGGTTGAGCCCACGCTAATGCCACTAGCATTATTGCTAGTGTTCAAGTAAATACCAGGCGCTGAGGTGTTTGGAGCAAAATTGTTGGAAGACATTCCGTATTCAACTCTGTTTTGTGTGTCGTTAGTTGGGAAATCACTGGTGAAATTTTTCTTCAAAGCGTATGATGTGTCAACGCTGTCCCCGGTCATTTGGTTTGAACTGTAATTTAAATTCGTGAATCCAACATTTGAAGCCGAAGAAGCTGAAGAGACATTTGACGAGCTATTAGCAGCTGGGCTCGCATACAAACTTGTTCTCAGCGCGGCTCCAGAAACTGTGTTTGCAAACGCAGCATTTCCAGAAATAGTTCCATTTTTATTGCCAACGTTGGCATAAAAACTATCTGATCCGGTATTCATAGAGTTTCCCCTTTGCAAGTTTTCAGAAACCATAAACTTTCTCTCCCCGTTCGGTTCGGTCGTATTACCGTTGTTCCCATTATTCATGTAGGTTCCATTAGATTTACTATCCCCGGTCAAATAACTTCCGTGACTCGTATTCTGTCCGATGTTGTTGTTTTTCATGTTTCCAAAAGAATTGCCAGCATTGTCATCGTTCATCATACTATTACTGTTTTTGTTAATAAAATGAGGATGCGAACATCTAAAACAGGTTGTTCTCTTTTGAAAGTTGGAAAACCCGCATGACTGGCAATTCCAGTCACCTGGTCTAGGTTTGTTCCTTGTTTGAGGGAATGGAACTAGCAGGTTTCTAATTTTTGTCAAAACAATGTTACTACTTGGCTGAACCTCCACAACTCTATCAATATACTTGTACCTGGATTTGCTCTGGTGATTGAACGCGTTGGCACTATGATTGCTGTGTGCAGTGTTGTTATGATTGTTATTGATATTATTGTGGTTGTTATTGTTGTTGTTATTAGAACCTAGTCTCAATACCAGAGATTTACCATTCAATTCTAAGCCTGCCAACGCTTCCGCATGAGATTGAAAAACCGCATAACCGGAAATGGTGTCACTATCCGGGACGTACGTAAAAGATATTTTGTCTGTTGAATAGTTCAATGGGGCGTTAATAGCAGGCTTGACTGTCCAAAATCCAATAGGATGGCATCCGTTGTTATAAAACCATTTTTCCAACTCACTTTGAGTCACAATAGAAGGCAAATTATTCAAGTAAACGACTTTGCTTTCCTCATGCAAGAAAAAGTTGTAGTCCAACAGTATATCGTATGGTGTAGTGAAACCTGCGTTTTCTCTTGTGGTAGATTCGGCCGATTTATCCAACAGCGTAAAAGACGGAGAATCTGTTTCTGTTTCCGTGTTTTCTAATGCATCTTCTTTCTGTTTCTTTGAGGATGAAGCAGAAGAATTGGATTCTGATGGGGACAATATTGAACTGGCTTTAGCAGCTTCCAAAGCTCCGCTTTTCAAGTACAAAGACAGAAACATTTTTATAATGCAACCAAACTCGTCCATTTCGTACATTTCCATTTTCAACCCAAGCAATTGAAGCAAAGTGAACAAGTAAATTTTGTTCGAGTGCAACTTCCGTCTTTTGTTGATGTTTAAAGCCGCAGCATTGAAAATATTGTACCTTGTGGCATCTTTGATACACCATCTTTCATATTCTTTGCAGAGATCAAAGATTGTAGGATGTTGTAACCAAGTCGGTAAGGGAAAGTTTAGACTTTTGGCTTTGTACGATAGCAAAACTCTGATATCCCATGTTGAGTGCAAAGAAATGATGATGGGCATTTGATCATGACTACTTTGCTGAAAAGACTTGTTAAGTTCCCCAGAGTTGTTTTTCGCAACATTGTTCTGTTCATTGCATTTGCTCATTTCCACCTTGACGGCCATGTCCAAATTTTGAATAGCTTGTGGTAAAGGAACCAAATCATTAATTTCAATTCTGTTATATGGGATGGCCATTTGAGAAGTGATCTGCCCATTGTTTTTGTTTAAAATCTCTGCAGGATCCAGCATTTTCCAAAATATTTTAACAATGTTCATGTCTTGTCTCAAAGGTTGATACTCAATGGACGTGGCATCTGGCAAAGTGGCCATTGAAGTCACTATTTCCAAAACCAAAAATTTCATCTTCGTTGTTCCAACTGATAAAAGGTTCCAAAATATGTGTATGTATGCAAACTATTTGATAGCGGTCAAAGTCGACAGATTGTGCTTGAATTTTTGTTTTCTTTTTTTGCAGTGGGTTTTCTTAAAAGGCAAGGAAAGTATCTTTTTAGCTTTGATAGCGTTCAAAAAGTGGCCCAGCAACAAGCGATACTCAAAGAAATACGTGATCAGAAAATGCAGATGGAATAGAACTTTTCAGCGCAGGACATGATTCATCGATTTTCACGATTTGATGAAAAATATTTTTTCACGTCTTACTTTCTTTTCTTTTTTTTTTTCGCTTGGAAAACCACGAAATCCACGGGAAGCCGCGGTAAAAATATGCTGTTCATAACACGTGACTTGAGCCAAAGTTTTCAAAGGTCAGATTTTTGGTGTCACGACCGGCTAAGAATTATACACTATTTTGATTTAAAGTGGAAAGAAATCGGTTTTTTATTTGAATATAAGCTTTTTATTGATACTTAGTAAGTGTCTTTAGTTTTTAGAGTCATTGTCGGTTTCTTCTTCTCCTTCTTCTCCTTCTTCTCCTTCTTCTCCTTCTTCTCCTTCTTCTCCATCGTCATCCCAAGCATCGGAGTCTTGGTCATCAAACTCAAATGACCCATTGTCTATCACAACACCTGCCTTAAAATCAACATCATCTCTGTCCTGGTAAAACTCTTCAACCTCATTTGTGACCCCTTTTTCTTTGTGTTGCTTGCACCACATTTCAACCCACGAAGAGATTCTGTCACTATTTGTTTCCATATCATTTACGTTATTACTTTGTAACTCAATGACAATATCTTGCACGTATGAGTCCAAAGCATCCTGCAAGACGACCCCCATAATTTCTGCATCTAAATTCTCGTTGAGTTTGAAATCAGAGTACTTTCTCTTGGTCAATCTTTCAATCAAGCCTGCATTTTCGCAACGTAGCACAACAACCAAATCAATCAATCTTTCAGGGAATATATCGTTGCAATGCCAATCTATAATGTTCCCTCCTCTGCGCAGTACTGGCTCCAGGTTATCTAGCAGCGCGTCTTCGTCAATTATATGGGAGTTTCTCACCTCATCAAAGCCTTCAAACAGTTTTTCCCTTTTTGCGTATTCGCTGATATTGTACAAATCATACTGAGGAATAGTACGCTGTTTTGAGCTTTTTCCCTCTTGCTTTTGTTCTTGGAGTAGTGCATTCAATGATCTTTGTAGTAATTCCGAAGTAGATGTTTTCCCACAACCCGGGGTACCTGTAACAATAATGTTAGGAAAGTATCTTCTCGTGTTATCTGTAATGTCGTTTGTCTTTGTTGTGCTTTTTCCCATTGTGTGCTTGCTTTGAATGGTGTGATTACGCTGTTTCTCTCAAAAAATTCCTTTGGTTGTTGGATCATACGTTGTAGAGTATTGTTGTTAAATGTGGCAAAACCTTCAGTGAGCATTGAAGCACCTGAAATTGAAGATCATCGCATCATTTGTAACGCAAAGGATAGGCAAGAAAAAAGAAATAGGTCTACTAAAATACGTTACCCGCCTGTTAAATTGCTTTCCTATTTTCTTGGTTTGACGAAAAGTTACCGCATACAATTGTTTGCCGAAGCAAAAAAGGTTTGTTGGAGAATTATAAATGAACGCACTTAGCATAATGCTCTTTCAAAATTATATAATCGTGTTTTGGTGAAAATCCA
>ERZ794936.634-NODE-634-length-15241-cov-33.635322_pt1 | contig 15241 bp, 10 predicted proteins | sample MGYA00511083_ERZ794936 | MGnify/ENA primary metagenome ERZ794936 (study PRJEB30137, sample SAMN04331409) | food metagenome | isolation source: Y2 must sample point D1 replicate A | place: Australia: South Australia | collected 2014 ... | reverse complement strand
TACGACTCCACCAAGCTCTAAGGCCTCACCAAATACCACTACTGATACGACTCCACCAAGCTCCAATGTCTCATCAAACACCACCGTTACTGCTTAGAGGACTCTGTTTTATACACAACACAGCTACTATGCCAGAACAAAACGGGACAGTGCAGCTGGCATTGTAGAAACGGGTGCATCCATTTTCAAAATGAGCTCATAGCCTTTAGTTATTGATATTGACGCAAACTCCTTCATAAACCGTCAACTCAAACCTGAGTAGCTCTGTTTTTTTTTTTCGACAAATCAAAAGTGCACACATACACACGCTAGTTGATCTACCATACATTTGCTCGAACAACGCTTTCTTTATACACATTCTATATACTTATGCATCACCTAAATGACTTTAACACGACCACCAAGAACTTTATCTTAGAACTTTAACTCAAATATGTCGCCCATTGAGCAATCAAACCATGCACGTGACACCAACTTGAAATTTTTTCTACGTTTTTGATATTAGTCTCTAAAAAACCATCAATGCTCTATTTCAACCTCGGGTACTGCAAAGTCTGTTCTTTAAGGCTTCAAACACCTGCCATGAAACCCAAAAAGAGTCATGAGCGAGTTATTTTGTATATGCAGAAAACCAGACACTGGCAAGTTGATGGTCGGGTGCGATGGGTGCGAAGATTGGTTTCATTTTGACTGCATCAAGTTAGATCCCAAGTACGAAAAACTCATAGCGCAGTACTTTTGCAGCAAGTGCGGAGACAAGATTGTTTGGAAACGGAAATGCAAACTGGCCCACTGCTATTCACCCATTGACACACACGGCACACAAAATACACAACAACCGTCAAAGTACTGCTCGGAAAGACATGGTCTGGAGTACATTGAAGGATACTTGAACAGAGTTACTGACGAAAGAGACTTGCAGGTCTTACAAGAGCTGTGTGATGCAGGGTACATGGACGACATAGAGAAGTTCAAGAGCTTGGCTTCATGAAGCGGTTGGCATGAATGATGAGTTTCTTTTGAAGTAGATTGTAAATAGCGTGTATAGTTGTATTATTTTTTGTAGGTTTTTTTAAAAAAAAATGTCACGTTGGTTACAGCACGCGAGAAAAGGGGAAACGAAAAAAGTTAACAACTTTTCATATCTTTTAGTTCCGGATAATCAAAAACAACAAGGCGAGTTATGACCCAGAGGGAATTCCCCAAAAATAAAAAATAAGATAACAATAGCAACTGCCAAGCGCAATCAAAGACCATGACAAACTCAGAAGATCAAGAACAGAACGCAGTGCTCAACGAGGAATACAAAATATGGAAAAAAGCAGTCCCTGTTTTGTACAGCCACATCACAACCTACAAACCTCTACTCTCCGAGCCATTGAACGCTTCGGGCGAAAACACAGTTCCCAAGAAGGGCCAAGAATTGTGCACTTTTACTTTTGAAAATATTCTGGCCCCGGTCGTTGAGCAAGCTAACTCAGGAGTCTGCTCTTCAACGGTTTACTATTCGCGAGGGAAAACTTTGTACAGCTTCGATGTCAATTTGCCTCAAGGGCTTTTGACTCAGGACACCTCGCTGATATCTCCAATATCCGTGCCATCAGCAACTGCGCTGAAATTGACAAACGAATACAAAGTGATAAGCACAAATGATAAACATGAATATGTCAAGATCAAAAAATTGCCTCAACACCAGCTGCTATCTTTGGACACTGGAAATAACCTAACTTGGAACCACTGTGTTTCCAAAAACGTCAGCATGACCTATGAATGTGAAAACACTGGTGCACCTGTAACGGATTTTGAAATATACAAGACGGAAATGATTGCCACGTCTTCCGGGGAAATCATCGATTATAAAACTGCCAAGCAGTTAAGCAATTTGAAAATTCCGCAAGGTGTATTTGCGTCAGTGCACACACAGCAACAAGCCCCAAGATTTAAAAATACAAACGAACTGGTGTATATCAACAACGACGGAACTCAATTGCTTAGTGCCGACACAAGAGCCTCAACAGCTTCAACCTCACCAGTGATCAACTACTCAAAGACCGCAGACTACACTCCAAATTCCAAATTCACTTGTTTCGATCATTCTCATCTAGCAGAGACATTGTTTGTCACTGGTTCAACAGATGGTTTGATTAAAGTTTGGGACTCAAGAATGGCCACCACCCCTGTGCACACTTTATTCCACACGCAAAATGAGAACAGTACCTCTGCTGGAGTGTCCAAGATCCAGTTCAAGCCAAACTCACCAATGGAGTTTTTGTCGGTCTGCGCCGATTATGGATTTATTTACCAATGGAACCTTGAACCTCTGGTGAATTATCAGCAATCTCTTGCAGCAAGACCAGCCGAAGACGCTGACGAAATGGAGATAACTGAGCTTGACAATGAAGAGCTAAACAGCAGGTGCCTGAAGTACGTGCACACGTCAGGAAGCAGACGTAAAAGAAGCAAGACTGTGTCAAAGCTTGAAAACCAAACCACAAATTCATCTGGTTCAATGGGGTCTGCAGAAAAAAGACAAATCATGCTGAACCAGTGCGAGTGGAACCCATACATGGACGATGTAGTTGGCTGCCTAGACAACGACGGCACCTTGGTGGTGTACAAGGGCTGGTTTGGACAACAAAAATAGATAAGTAAATGTATAATAACAATACTTTGAGCTCTTTGATGTATTGACTCATCAAAAATGACTCTGCAAAAAACAACGCTTCCAAACTTGTTTGACCAATAAACTCAAATAAACGTCACGTGCATGCATTTTTGAGACTTGTTTTAAAAAAAAAAAAAAAATGTGCTCACAGGGAAAACCCCGGGCATTCCCCGCATCACCATAGCCTCGCCAGGAGCTTCTGAATAAATTCTAGACTCTTGGTCCAAATTGGAACAGTTTCGTTGGTTTTGGAATGGTACCAATGTATATGTATCAGACTGTTTTAGATATTGTTTAATGTTTCATTCATGCTGTTCCGTAATATGCCCTTTTGGCATTGGATGACCTTTAATTTGTAAACTTCCATACATCTCTAATTGTTGAATCAGCTGGCTTTCCACCTTTTATCTTCAGGTTCTCATATTAGTATTATCTCTCTTTATGACTAAAGAACAACCACAAAGATTATATTCATCCGATTGACAAGTGTACCTAACATGGCGTCCATATTCAAAGTCCCAGATCCGTACGGAAACGTCACCACGCCAGCAAACAGGAGAAAGCAGCAACAACAAAGTTCATTGAAAATCCAGCCAACTGCACCAAAGACCCCGTCTCTCCAAACACTTGGACCTTCATCAATCAATGCAGCAACAAATAAAGAAAACTCTGATCCCTTGTCTTACAAGCCAAATGCCTCTTCCTCGATTTTTTCCAATCCAACAGCACCATTTTCAAAAACTCCCTCTGCGAATACAGCAATTGCCTCTTCAGACAGACCTAAATTGTCACTTCCATTGTCTTTGCAAAATAACGGCACCAATAATTTGAGCAGTGCTGGTGGTTCATCTGCAGGAATGTGGACTCCAGGCCCTGGGTCAACATGTAGCGTGGGACTTACCCCAAAAAGCGTTTCTCCGAGGGGCAGACCTGTTCCTCCACCATTGATTGCACCAACTCTGACAGGTCACTCGTCTTCAGGTACGCTTTCCAGCGTGACTATGCCTCCAGGAGAAGACTACTCCCAAACAAGCACAGCCTCAAGTGCTACTCCTGTTGTTGGTGCAAACACTGTTTCCAGTTTATCCACGAAAACCAATGAAAAGCAGAGAAATGATGAAACGTCAGAGCTTTTGCAAGATTTCGAGCAGAAAATGAGTTTGAGCAACGGCAGCCAGCACAGCTCGAAATCTCAAAGTGCTTCCGCCATTGGTGGCTCTTTGGGAGACACGCTTGTGTTTGATATTGACACCATGGACGAGTCGCACTGGCATGATCCGAAATATATGAAGTCGCAAATTGTTACTTTAAACTCTTTGGGAGAAGGCGCCTCTGGTGCAGTGACCAAGTGCAAGTTGAAAAATGGAACCAAAATTTTTGCATTGAAAACAATTACAAACAACACAAAGGCAAATAAGAAACAGCGACAACAAAAGGAACAAAGCAACAAATTTTTGTTTAACAACGCTATACCTGAGGACTCGGACGATTTTGACGCCGACACTATGGATATGGAAACAAAACAGATATTGAGGGAATTGAAGTTTAACATGAAGTGCTCTTCCTCTCCGCACATTGTGACTATGTATGGGATGTTTTACGATAGCTCTTTCATCTATATTGCCATGGAGTACATGGGAGGGAAGTCTCTTGATGCGATTTACAAGCAATTACTTTCAAAAGGGGGGCGTGTTTCCGAAAAGGTGTTGGGTAAAATTGCAGAAAGCGGGTTGAGAGGGTTGTTTTATCTTCATGAAAGGAAAATCATACACAGAGACATCAAGCCTTCTAATATCTTGATGAACATGAAGGGTGAAATTAAACTTTGTGATTTTGGTGTCAGTGGGGACACGGTCAACTCAGTGGCAACAACTTTTACGGGGACTTCTTTTTACATGGCACCGGAAAGAATTCAAGGTCAGCCTTACAGTGTTACAAGTGATGTGTGGTCTTTGGGGTTGACTTTGTTGGAAGTTGCGGAAGCCCATTTCCCGCTGTTTCCACAAGACTCTAATGGGAACACCGCACCCAACCAAAACGACGAAATGCCTCCTATCGAATTGCTTATGATGATTTTGAACTTCAAGCCTGAATTGAAAGACGAACCTGAGTACAACTTGATTTGGTCCGACTCTTTCAAAAATTTCATTGATTACTGTTTGAAAAAAGAGTCTACAGATAGACCTTCGCCAAGACAAATGCTGGGACACCCATGGATCAAGGGCCAAATGAAGAAAAAACTGAATATGGAGAAATTCATCAGTAAATGCTGGGAGTAAGGCCGTTTGTGTTTTGTTTTTTTTTTTCGAGAAATAGACATTGCGTCTGTCTATTATAAAAGCTATCAACATCTTATTTGCTATTTATCTTACTTGCCGTGCTTCTAAAAAAAAACTTCTTCTATAAAAAGTAGTAACAAACGAGAACGTCTGCTTAAATTAGTTTTCTGATTTGTGTGTGTATGCAAGATTATCACACATTTGCAAAAATTGTTTACTTAATTACCTCTAACATCTCTTGTCAAATTGGAAACCTTATGTGAGTGAAACATATATATCATTTATCAAAAAATAAACAATTTTTTTAAATTTTTTTAAATTCTTTTAAATTTTTTTTTTTGTTTGCAAACTATCAGACATTTTTCAAAAATAATAAAACAATGTTTCAAACTAGTAGAAAGCTCTTCAAGTTGTGGCAACCTATTCAAGTTTGCTTGGAAGTTGATATGAGCAATTGATTAAAGTTTTGAGCTTTTGATTTAGTTGTCCCAAAACGTCAGCGACATTTACTATTCCTAAAGGTCGGGTCACAAGACATCGTTTTTTTTTTTTTTTTAATTTTGGCCTTGAGTTTTTCTGGAAAAGTCATTTTCGTCGTTTGAACTCAACAGCTTGAAAGTTTTTCCACACCGGTCGTTTCATTCATCGAAAAGGCGTTTAGTCTCGAGACGATGCTTGGAGTGTTTTGATTAAGTTTTCCAAATAACGTTTTGCACTTTTAAATATCTGCACTGCTCTCTCTTGTAAAGAAAAAAGCGTAACACAACCCAAAGCATCAAAGCTTAAACTTTCCTGTACATACCGAAATCCCTATGAGACCAGCTTCCAGATTAGCTCTATTGAGACCAACTCCATCTTTTGTTACCAGAGCAAGAGCCTTCAACAATGTCTCTACAAGGGCCTTGTTTGCCAGTAGTGCTAGATTCTACTCTTCTGCTGAAACAGAAAAGAACAACACCAAAGAAGAGGGGAAAAATGAAGAGGCAGAAACTGCAAATGCAAGTGAGAAAACTCCTGAAGAGCTGAAAATGGAAGAGTTTAACAAAGAAATTGAGATTTGCAAAAAAGATGCTAGAAAATTCAAAGACCATTACGCCAGAGCAGTGGCCGATTTCAGAAACTTGCAAGAAATCACCAAAAAAGACGTGCAAAAAGCTAGAGATTTTGCTCTTCAAAAATTTGCCAAAGATTTATTGGAAAGTGTGGACAATTTCGGGCACGCATTGAACGCTTTCAAACCAGAAACCATTGAAAAATCAAAAGAGTTAAAAGATTTGTACGATGGGGTCCAACTGACCAAAGATGTTTTTGAAAAAACTCTAGCCAAACACGGGATTGAAAAAATTGATCCAGTAGACCAAGAGTTCGACCCTAACTTGCATGAGGCTACTTTTGAATTTCCTGATCCAAACAAAAAACCAAACACCGTTTTCCACGTCCAACAAGTGGGTTACAGTTTGAACGGAAGAGTCATCAGACCAGCCAAAGTCGGTATTGTCAAGGATCCAGAAAACTGAGAATGAAAGATCCCATGACTTTGATTATTTTATTTGAAAAGAATGCAATGAGAAAAAAAGCAACATTATGAAAAAAAAAAATCAAAAAAAGGAGCACTACATACGTAACTATATATTTAATGATGGTGATGAAATTCCATTTGACGACAGAACGGTAGGTTCATTCCTGTAAATAGGTTGAAAAAAAATAATTTTGCCGAATTTAAGTGTTTATTACCAAAGAGAAGCAATGACGGAATAAACGGAAAAAAAGTCTTGGGTGTATGAAGGCTTATTTGTGTAAGAGAGCACATAATGTGTGCCAGATGTAAATGATTACACATTGCCCGATGCAATGGTTAGACTCCTGACCTTGTGTTTCGAGAAATTACTATATCTCATAAGTGTTCACGTGACCAAATACGTCATTTCGGTTTCCAAAAAAAACATGCAAAAACTATGGAAAAAATTAAAAATGCCCAATTGGGCTAAAAGAAAAAACAAGAAACTTTAATTTTATGGAATACGAAGATTGGTTTCAAAATGAGGTTTGTTTACGCTTTGAAAGTCAGTATTGATGAAGAGTTGAGCTCATTTATTCCTGTAAACATTGCATCTTGATTATATCGCTAGAGTTTTTAAAACTCATGCGTTGAAAGTTTGTTGTTTTCTTGTTTTGAATTAAATGGTGTAACCTTAGGCATAATAATCCTTTCAACTTTTTTTGTATTATTAGAACGATTCAAGTAGTCCAGCAAACGACAAGAAACTATACCGAAAGCCATTTTGCTATTGCAGTCGTGACATTTTGTTTGAGCTTCACTTTAACAAGTTAAATTCCAAGTAGAACTTTCAGCAAAACCGCTTTTTAATATTACTACCACTGACCGTGTTTGACGTAACGCCGAATATATTGCAAAACACAAAGAACCAATCAAAAAAAAACACAAAACAAAACTACCAAGTTATCTAAGCACCAGCAATAAATAAATAAAATATGTCTGCTGCAGGACCCGCAACATCAACAGCGATGATGCAACCTAAAAGGTACACTTACTACGGGACTGGAAGATCGACCACAGGTGCCGTCTCTTCATCACCAGCGCCCGTTTCGAGCCCTGTAGCTTCTTCAAGCAGTGGGAATTTCTCACATCAATATTATAGCCCATCACAACAACAGCAACAAAAACAGCAGAACCAGCCGCATTCCGCAAACCCTTACTCTAGTAAAAGACACAGTGTGCATGCGATGGCTGGGGGTTCTGCAACCTCTCTTAACTCTAGTTCCAAGCCCCAAAGAAGACAAGCCGTGTTTGGCCCATATATTTTGGGTCGTACAATTGGTGAAGGTGAGTTTGGAAAAGTCAAATTGGCTTGGTCTGTTAACAAAAAGGCAAGCGATTCGAATCATTACAATATCAACAGCAATATGGGCAATTTGCAAATGTCGAATGGAGTTAACAGCGATGACATACCAAAGCAGGTTGCCATCAAGCTGATAAAAATGGAAACGATTCCAAAAGGATCTGAACGAGAGACAAAAATTTTCAGAGAAATCAATGCATTAAGATTATTGACTCATCCAAATATTGTTCAGTTGGAAGAGGTTTTGCAAAATAAAACACATATAGGTATAGTTTTGGAATACGCAAGCGGAGGGGAGTTTTATAAATTTATTCAAGAAAGGAAAAGGTTGAAAGAAAACCAGTCGTGTGGGCTGTTTGCTCAGTTGATCAGCGGTGTCCACTACATGCACTCTAAAGGTCTAGTGCACAGAGATTTGAAACTGGAAAACTTGTTGCTGGACAAATTTGAAAATTTGATCATAACGGATTTTGGCTTTGTGAACGAGTTTGACCCAGGCAGAAACGAACTGATGAGAACGAGCTGTGGGTCCCCATGTTACGCTGCACCAGAACTAGTTGTTTCCTCTAGACCATACTTGGCAAGAAGGGCAGACATCTGGTCCTGCGGAATCATTCTTTTTGCTATGCTAGCAGGATATTTGCCTTGGGACGACGATCCAACGAATCCGGAGGGAGACGATATTGCAAAGTTGTACATGTACATCACTCAGACCCCGTTGAAGTTTCCTGAGTACATTGCGCCTGTTCCTAGAGATTTGTTGAGAAGAATTTTGGTTCCGAATCCTAAAAACAGATTGAGTGTCAGACAAATCGAGCAACATCAGTGGCTGCAAGGCCAAAAATCGTTTTTGTCTATTACTCCTGAGGAATGGGACAAAATTTTGAATCAAAACAAAGTTTATAGACCATCACAATCCAAAAAGAAAGTGGTTAGACCAAAATCTGCAGCATCGGTTTCATCCAATGGTGAAAAGCGTAACTCTTTGGTACTGGACAACTCTTACAACGTTCAACCATTGCCACCTCAGGAAAGTCAAATTTTTGCTACCGTGTCAGACGTTTCTGGGAAAGAGAAAGACAATGAACAGAAGAGAGAATACGTTGACGCTTCGCTTGAGCGGCTTGCAGAACCAAATCCTTCTTTTACCAAAGACAGCGAACCACGCCCGACTTTTTTTGCTGACAAACATGATAGACCTGAGAATGTATACACGCCAGTGGCTTCCACCAATAGACACAGAAGAACTAACTCTGCAGCCTCAATTGTTTTACAAGCAGTTTATGATGCATCGGAAAGTCAAAACAACGAGCTGAAAGAAACGACAAAAGATTCATCAATTGATACCGAGCCAAGAAACTTGCACACATCTAAAAACACGGGAAAATCCAAGTTTCAAACTTCCTCGAAACCACGTAAACCGAGACCAACTTCTTATCAACCTAGCATGTCACGCGATACAAGTAACTATACTAATCCTTTTACATTCCCTAATAAAAACATGAGTCAAGTCCTTCCGGAGGCTAGTCTTTCTGAACACGATGCCATGAAGGATAATGCAAAGAGGGAAAAACAGATTCTGGAGCAAAAACTGAAAGCATTGAAAGTTAATGAAAACTCCAACTCAACATCTGAACGCAGTCATGGCAGGGAACCTAAGAATTATGATAATGGACGGAAGCCAAATAACTCCATTATTCAAGAGGAAGATGAAACAGAAGATATATCTTTTCCGTCCAAACATATTTTGGATCTTGATCAAAGCGATTTAAAGTATAACACAGCTCGGTCCAATATATTTTCTGCAGGAGACCAAAAATTTGAATCTCCTGCTGCAAGCAAACCAAGAATTGTGTCAGATGCCTCCTCAATTTCTTCTCCTATACCATTCAACAAAGTCAAATTGGACAACCTTGATGCTGCTACCGCAGCTGCTACTGCGGCTGTCGCTGGTCTTACTGGCCAGAATTCTTCGCGCCAAACATCGCGAAATGTTTCTGGTGCTTCTGCTAATGAGAAAGCCGGCAGACGGGTGAGTTATAACGCATATCACGTAAACAATGACAACAATACACCAGTTAGTGCGACAAACAATTACACACAAGCGTCTTACCAGCAACAACAAAGACAGTTTTCGAATACTTTGCATAGTGTAGCAACTCCAAACGCAACAACCATGCCTGGTGCCAATCCCGCATCTTCCTCTACTAAAGACATGAAAGACAAAAAAACCAAGCGGTTTAGCTTACTCTCGTTTTACTCGCTTTACGACAACTCCAAATCCAGTCTTGATGTGGAAAAGGCTGGCCCCGTTGGTGCCACTGCAAACAATAGTCCTGCTGCGACTTATAATCCTCCAAACAGTGCAACCACTGCGGGTAGTTCGCGCACAATGGGTTCTTCTTCCCAAAAACCAGCCACTGCTACTAAGGAAAGAAACAAGGACAGAAGAGTCAGCAGTGTTAATACTAGTGGTAACACAACTCATAGCAGTTACAACTCATTAGCAACACCAACCAAGAAACACGGTGACACTTACGAGAAACATGGGAGTAGAAACACAAGTGGTACCGAGAGCGGTGGTAGCAATACCCCAAGCACGGCTAAGAAAGTTCTTGATTTCTTCAAAAGAAGAAGTATGAGGTGATATGTGTGAGAGCCAGGGCCATCTTTTGAGACATTCGGTATGTATTATTTTTGCATAGCTTTTTTTTGTTTTTTTTTTTTTTTTTTTTTTCCATTACGTAAATACTTTTGTATCATTTAAATAAATTACTCCAAATTGGGTTACGATATACCGTTTGCAACGTGATTGTGTTTGAATTTTTCATCAACTTTGCAGTGTTGAAGCGTAGCGCTAAGCATAACGAAAAAGGTTAATAAACTAAGCAAAGAATATAGGTTGTCTAAATTATTGCACTCAAAATTAATGTTTTGCAAAGTGTTTTTTCTTCATTAAAATAACTATATATGTTTTGTATTTATATCAAAAATTATACTACTAATAATAATTATTCAAATTAGATGTTGGATGGGTACAAGAAGATTCTGACGGAAGCACCAAAGGTTTTAGCTGGCAAGTTAGATCTGAAAGTAGCTCTAACAACACCGGAGTTACCGTGAGTTCTGTTGACTTTACCCCAGATAACTCTGATTTTAGAACCTCTGACTTCTTTGGAAGCTCTGTAAACGTAAGCAATTCTTTTACCCAAGTAGAATTTAGCGTCAGCTGGAGTACCAACGTTTTCGATTTTAATCAAAGAAACGTTTGGGTTGGTGACACTTTTAGATCTTTGGTAAGAGATATGTTTACCTTTAACGTACACTGTTTGAAATTGTTGCTTTTAATGATGTTTTTCTTTTCTTTTTGTAATATGTTTTGATGATGAAAGATGTATTGACAGTTTCCGATGACTTTGGTCGTGTCAATATACTTTTCAGTCAAAATATGAAGGAAAAAAAAAAGGATATTAATATTAAAAATTGATTGTTAGTAAAAATAGGTTCTATCTGTATTCAGAAACGTGCTAATGAGCCAGGTAAAAAGTGCGAAATTTTGTTTGAACATTGAGAATTGTTGAATGATGATTCAGATGTTGTTTGAAGTCATAATGGTCATTTCAGTTCTACGATTTTGTCTGGATAAAAGAGCTTGACTCCCTTTGAAAAAAATTGACCAGAAGATAATGTTTCATTCTGCAATTTATTGAAGCGGAGTCATGTATTGAATATGGAGATTTTGTGTCGAAGTCTTTTGAAATGATTTCCCCCCTGCCAATATAAACTTTTTCTCACTTCAAACCTGTATAGGTCTCTAAACTCAAAAATGTGGGATATCTTTTTGCTATAAAACAATAAAGCCACTTTGCTCTTATGACAAGCTTAAAGTAACAGTTCTTAATACACAGTTTGTGTAAACATTCTTGAAAGAAAATGTACATTCTGTGAATTAAAGATCTGCCTTGATTTGGACTTTTGGCAGCAACATGTATTTGTCTTTTTGTTGTTGATTCTGAGTACTTTCAGGTAAGGTTTGTGAAAGATTCTATATGTTCCAATTCCCTACTTCCAAATTTGATAATCTTGTCATGTCAATCTTTAATCTTTCTTGTGTACACTCAAAAGACCAAAAAATCCGTGTTCTTGCCGCACGCCTAAATCATTTATTATGAATGGAAATTATCATCTTTGTTTTTTGTTCTTTGCTTTTAGCTTTTATCTTTTATCTTTTGACTAGGTATCACTATTTTAAAGCATTTTTTTTAAAGTCTAGCGTTTCCTTTCCACAAATCTATTATTTCACACCACTAATTCGTTATCCCTGTTCAAACTAAATATTTGTAACTACACTATGAGTCTCCCAGTATTTGGCATCGTTTCCTTGGTTTTTTTTTTCTGTTTTTCTGTTTTTCTGTTTCTAGTTTAACATACATCTATGAGATTCAGCCATTTTGATATATATGAATTCTTTGGTTGGGTCTTTCGTAAGGTTCTCTTTTTTTTGCAATTCAAAAGATGTGAGAATTGCGATTAATTCAATTATCAAGATTAAAAGACATAAGTTCCGTGACCCATACACACACATTCATACATACAGTCAATACACACAAGTACTACAACTTCCTTCACATGTGAACTAGCACCGCATACAACAACCTCTTTCAAGAATGCCTTAGATTAGGATATCACACAGAAAGTTTCAACATCAAAATCAGAATTCTACACAAAAACTTGCCTGTAAAAATACGACAATTGGATCTCTTCAAGCCTGAACTCTCCGGTCGAGTAATTAACAGAGTAAGTATTTCTCCAGGAGCGAGAAAAAAAAAAAAAGAAATTTACAAAAATGAAGAATTTCTTAGCTTGAAAAAAAACAAACCAAAAAAAAAAACAAAGAAACCCAACACAAACATGATAAAATCATTTTGTACGATATTTTAATTGTTGATATATATATTTGTGCACCCTTTACACAGTTACATGTCACGTGCCTAAGAGTACGTTGGTGATATATAATACAAATAGTCACTATAGACGAATGGCTTTGCGATATTTACCCGTTAAAGACTATCTACAGAGGAGCAAATCTTTTGCAGATGCACGTGACCCACCAACTTGTTACGAATGTTGGTATTTACCTTGTTTCTACGGCATGGCTTACATTCTGAGATGTTATTGTCTTGAATATGACAATTGTGGTGTTTGATCTTCAAAAGGCTGACCAGCTGTATGTTTTCGGTACTGCGTGTTGTGGGCTACCTTTGTTAAATACAGAATCGTGTAATCACATGACCTATGCTATAGGCCTAACTTAATTGTCCCACGGCCCTAAACTACAAATTATCTCCAATATATAGGCTCAGTTGTTTAGTCAGCAAATCAACTTTTCCAAGCTCACTTTGTTTTTTTTTTTTTTTTTTTGAGCAAAAAACAAAACAAAAAAAAAATAAAGAATTATTCAATGTAAAATAAAAATGTTGTGAAAAAACAAATTTTATATTAAAAATGTATGGGTGTACGTAAGACTGAGTATGTCATAAGTGCTTTCATATTATTCAAAATTTTTATGTGTAAAATCTGACCAACTTTAGATTAACTGATTTACACAACCACAATGGCGGTTAGTGTATTGTTTAAAGGTATTTTTCAAGCAAAGTTTCATAATTAATTTATAAATACACAGTTGATCAGATGTCACCTGATGAATACCATCGTTCATTTTTGTAAATCTTGTCTATTCTGTTTATAAGCGTTCAACATCATCATCATGTCCAGAGAGCTTGTGATCTCTAGTGTGCTGGAAACAATCACATAAACCGGATTTTTCAAGCCATAGAGCTGATAGTTCAACAAGCACATTTTTTTCCCAAATTCTTTCAAATCATTGTTGTCTGTACACTCTTGTAAAGTGGTTAAAAAGTACTTGTTTGCCAGTGAAGAAGAAGAAGAAGAAGAAGAAGAAGAAGAAGAAGAAGAAGAAGAAGAGTGAGCCAATGGAGTACTGGCGCTGACAGTTCCTCTAGCAGCAGATTTCTTGTAGTTCGGTATCACATAGTAGATGCAGGACAACACTTCTGAAGCATGTTTTATCGAATCGGAATTAGATATTGGGGTTGCACTGACTGTGATGGTGATTGGAGTTTTGAAGTCGTCTTGGGATATAGGTTCGGTGACTAGGACATGTAAAAGATCTTCACATGGGATTGTAAACGTCCGTGTTTTGTTTTCTTGCATGTTGCGTGTGTTTCGAAGGGTTTTGTTTTTTGAGTTGTTTTGAGTTGGTTGTAGCTCTGCTTGTAGCTCTGCATGTAGCTTTGCTTTGCAAGGTCACTTGGTTTTTTAAAGGATATCCAAGTGACAAAAAACCGCATGTATTACCCGAGCACAAAAATACGGTGTTTGAAACGCGTAACGATTACTCCTCTGGTAATTTTTCACTCAAACGTGTTTAAACACGTTTGACATTGTGTAATGACATTGGATAATGGTATTGGATAAGGTATTGGATAATGGTATTGTATGATACTGTATATGCACCAATCCAAAGCATTACTCCAAAGCATTAATCCAAAGCCACATCATCATCTATGAAACCAGTTGTATCAATAGTAGCAGCTTTAGTCCCCGAATATGGTATTGGTTACAATGGCACTTTACCATGGAAATTGAGAAAAGAAATGCAATATTTCAAGAAAATCACAACAACAACATTGGATCCTTCTAAGAAAAATGCTGTTATAATGGGAAGAAAAACATGGGAATCTATACCTCCAAAATTCAGACCTTTACCAGAAAGATTGAACGTTGTCATATCCAGCAAATATCCCGACACATGGAATCTGCTCGAAAATACTGGGTCCACCACTTCCTGTTCATCTGCTGCTGATACCGTCATCAAGTATAACAATCTGCAACAAAGTATTGCGAACCTTCAAAAAATGAACGATGTGGAAAGAATATACATCATCGGTGGTGCCCAAGTGTACAACGCGACTTTTGATTTGGCCACACATTTGTTAATCACAGAAATCCAAATGGCTGATAAACCAAACGAGCACGGTGATAATGAGAGCTTAGCAATTAATCAAAATATACCACCCCCAATGGACACTTTTTTGGATGCCATTTCCATACAGCGCAAATTCGTTAAAAAAGACACTCAGACTTGGAACAGTTTCACTTTAAACACATTCAATACTCAAGATACACACACCGAGGGCAACTACAAATTCCAGTTCACCTTGTATGAACCTAAATTAAAAAGATCTTTAGAAAGCTAATGTCGTTACCCAGCCATCACAACAACTTTTAATTTTTTTGAGGCCTTTTTTTGGATTTCCCGCATCACCAATTTCCTTACCCTTGATTGTTTGGCGTTTGGGTGAAAAATAACAACAAATATTGGTGTCACCCGTCTTTTAAAGGTACTTTTTTTT
>ERZ794936.633-NODE-633-length-15262-cov-32.731505_pt1 | contig 15262 bp, 8 predicted proteins | sample MGYA00511083_ERZ794936 | MGnify/ENA primary metagenome ERZ794936 (study PRJEB30137, sample SAMN04331409) | food metagenome | isolation source: Y2 must sample point D1 replicate A | place: Australia: South Australia | collected 2014 ... | reverse complement strand
AAAAAAAAAACTACATATGAGTTGATTGCAATAAGAGCATATTGGAAACAAGTCTCAGATACCAAAATTCCCATTTTTGATCTGGGCATGCAAGTTCTTTCTACCAGCGGTTTTATTCAGATTAGCACTATGGAGTTTGTTATGAGGCATCTGTGGAAGCAAGCCCGACTGAGGTATAAAACTTTGTTGACCGTAAGGTTGCTGCGGAATTGGTTGCTGTGGCATTGGTTGCTGAGGAGCGTAGTACATTTGCTGCTGGGGTATTTGCTGCGCAGAAGGAGGCGCAAAATATCCAGGTTGCTGGGCTTGCGGCACCGGTGCATTGTACTGTTGTGGCATAGGCTGCACGCCAGACTGTGGTTGTCTGCCCAGCATTGGAGAAACACTGTGGCCCACCATAGAGTGTCTCTGCTGTGGCATTGGAAGCGCACTCGACATGTTAGTGTTCATTCTTGGTGGATAATTTTGAGGCTGTTGAGACCTTGGATGTTGTTGTTGTTGCAAGTAATGGGAAGAAGCCGAGTTCACCATTTTGGACGGTGGAGTATATCCATCTGGAGTACTTGGTTGAACGGAATGCTTGTTGAACCTTGAATGGTGTTGCACGTTTGTCAGGTTTTGCATGCTGTTTGTCCGTGGCATACCTCCAAATGGAACACCTTTGTTAGCCCTTGGTTGTTGTTGTTGTGGGGGCGGAGGAGTCACATTGTTGCTATGTTGTTGCAGGTACATATTTGGAGGAGATGGTTGGGGCTGCGGTGGTGGTGGGAACACTGCCGGCGGTTGCATTGGTGCAAGTTCAACTGGGTAAGAGTTTGGTGGCATGTGTGGTTGAACGTGTGGTTTTGGTTGGTACGTTTGCATGCTCTTTGATGGCACATGACGTGGAGGTTGAGAAGATGAAGAAGCTGGAACTGCTGGAGATCCTGAACTTCTTGGTTGAGGTTGAGAATTTTTTGCATTATAACCAGTAGGCGCTGGACTGTGGGATGCAAATTGTCCCTGTGGGTGTTGTTTCGGATATGATGGATATTGGTTATTTGCTTGTGGTGGAAATTGAGGCTGGTTTGCATACACTGGAGATCTTTGAGCCGCTCTGTGTGGCTGCGGCGGCAACTCTTGATTAGAATAATGCCCCTGCGAATAGGTATCATAGTGCTGCTGGCTTTCTGGAGGCGCAAGAAGAGGCTTCTTGTTAGGTGTAGCCCTATGATATGTTTGTCCCTTGCTTTCGCCAGTAAAATTGCCAGCTTTGGCAATATTGTCAATTTGCAGCGGTTGAATTGCAGAACCGACGCTGTTTCCCATGTACTGGTTATGTGGCTGCGGTTCTATTTGTTGCAAGGAATCTTCAACGGTTTGTAATTCAGCCGTTAGGTCTTGCACTGCGTTATTTAAACTACTGTCTGTAAGGTTTCTTTCTTTCACTTGAGGTCCCCTACTAACTTGCTGTCTTGAGTCCCCGGGTGTGTATTGGTTTTGGCTCGAACCATGCATATTGTTATTATCACTGTAGAAACTGGATCCCTGAGTATTATTAGAGTCATCTTCAATAGTAATATGGGAAGCATCAAAAGCAGGGAGGTCAATTTTAAAATTGCTTTCATCAACATTGACTTCTGGCAGCTTGTAGGTTTCCCTTTCTGCAGCACGCTGTGGCTCAGCACGAGAAGAGTGAATATTGCTTGTTGGAGAAAAGCCGTTTGGAATTGCAGCTTTCTGGCTAGTGGGTTTTGTACTTGGAATGGCTGTACGAACTTTTTCTTCCTGTTGCATAGCCTGTCCTTTGTTTTTTTCTTTCTTCAATGGACTTGAACGAGCGTCCTTTTTTCCGTTTCTGGATGAAATGTCTCCTTTTGGTTCAGGAATATTCGAGGTTGTCGAAGTTGATGCAATGGTTGAAGTGGAAAAATCTCTTATGGATTTTTTACTCGTTTCTGCTGTATTGGAATTTTTCTTGATGTTCAATTTTTGAAATTTCTCATAAACAGGGGTAATTTGTCTGTCTTTTGTTTTCTTCACTTCTTGAACAGCGGGAGAAGGCACATTGGTTTTTTTGGACACGATTTTTCTTTTGGAACTGCTTTTTTGTCCATTGGAAATGTTTTTATTTTTCAACAACTCAATAGTAGAATCGCATTCCTCAAAGATGACCCATTTTTTGAAACCATCAAACTCAAATTCCAAAATTAAAGATCTTCCAAAAATTTTCCGTTTCATTGATGTTTGTTCATTCGAAATGGAGGACATCCATGTCCAAATAAAGTAGTCGTCAATCTCGCAAATTCCCGTTTTCAAGTAGTCTTTGCTTGGATTCATAGTCGATACTGGCAAACATTTTCTATTTGATGCCCAACCTGCTTGAAAAGTTGAATGTTTAGTCGTCATCTCTTTCATCAATTTTTTCGATTGTTTGGACATTTTTTTGGAAATGTTCTCCACCACTTTACTGTTTGATGATGACGAGGTTTTGAACAAGTTTTTCAGCACCATGTAATCCTGTTTTGGAATGTTATCAAATCCTGCTTCAATTTCTGGATCGTGAGAGCATAACAAATCGTTTAGCCTTTTGATCAAATCCCACGGTTTCCTTGAAAACTCGGTGGTTTGCAATGATATCAATGGAACTTGCAATATTGTAGATGACGATGTGATCCATGAGTTCTCTTCTGGTGGGTACTCGTTATCTTGCAAAACGTGTTGCAATGTTTTGGGGAAATTTTCCGACATATCACCAGCTTCGGGCAAAAAACTTTTGATAAAAGACATGGTCAAGTGAAACATGGCATTTGATGCTGGAATCCATTCTTTCAAACCTTCCTGAAATGAATTGTTTGGAAGCGCATTATTTGAAACCCCGGTACTAAAATCCAAGTCATTCCCATTATAAAAAGATGTTGCAGAAGGAGAAGAAGAGGAAGAAGAAGAAGATCCTGCAATGGAGGAGTTTTCACAAGGAAAAGCCCACAATGCACACATTCTACTGATTTTTCTAGCGCTCAATTTGTTTTTGTTTGCATTAGAAGACATTGTGACAATCAAGTCAAAGAAATCGTACACCAACGAAGCATGATCTGGAGACTCCAAGTTTTTTGGCATGATTTCCAAAAAAGCTCTTTGAGGAAACCTCAGTTCTGCTTCTTTTTCTTTAAATAAATTGTATGCTCTCCATCCCACTATTCCAGAAGTTCCTGGCAACCTGCACCATATGTATTTCAATGCTTGGAACAAAATGTCTCCTTTGGTTTTTTCAATGATTTTATCGATTTTTGTTACATTATTAATAGGTTTCCCATTCCCCAATGGGAAAATGGCATTCAAAAATCTCAACAAGTTTTCGTTTGTTTGCTCTTTTCTGAAAGGTAGGAAAAGGTACTCTATATTGATGTTTTTGTCTTTTTTCAAACTGTTGGTGATAGAGTGCACAACAGCTTTTACATTTGTTGGCTCAAAGACATGATAAAACTCAAACTCTTCGTCATTGCTCTCGGGAATAGGCAGTGCCTTATTTTTGTTGGTAAATCCCATTAAAGTTCTAAGTGAGGAAGATCAAAAGTAAAAGTTGAAACTTGATAATCGCGTGAGTTGTTGTCTTCACTAACCGTGGAAAAGTCCCTATCAAATGAGAAAGGCAGATGTATAGTGAAACAGTGGTTTCTGACTGACAGGAGGTAGGGGGTGCTTGACTTTGTTTTGAGCTTCAAATGCACGATGCGCAGCGTTTTTTCTTTGATCCGTCAATCAATGAGTTTTTGAAGATGCTTTTTGTTTGTTTTTTTTTGTTTACATTACGCAAGTCATCAACAATGCACAATAATCATCTGAATATGTGTATATGTATATTTAATGCTAGGTGTAACTAATTTCAAGACACGATAAACAACAATTGTTTGATATGGAAAGTACATATCTTGCGATTCACAATCGGATCATATAATTTTACTCCACAATACGTGTTAATTAAGTATTCAAATCAATTTTTGTTGATATTAATATTCTGTGTGTTTTATTTTTATTTCAATTTTTGTTTTTTTGTTTTTTTTTTTTTTTTTAATTCATTTCGTTCTTTTCGTTCTTTTCGTTCTTTTCTTTCACATCAACTCTCTCTTTTGTTTTGTTCTTTGCGTTGCTTCTCTTTCCTTTTTTTTTTTTTTTTTTATTTCATTTTTGTTTTTTTTTTTTTTCCAGTTTTTTCTCGTCGTTTTTTTACTTCGGCGTGTGTTTTTGCTTGCGTCGCTTGTTTGATATTATTTTTGTGTCTAGTTTCTATTTTGAGGCTGAGATGAAGGATTGTCTGTTTTGATGTTTTCTTCTCTAAAGTCGTGTTTTAAATGGTTACAAGTGAACAAACTACATCAAAGGCATTGAAGAATATAATTAAACTAGTCAAACTGCTTGATTTAGCTTGAACAAAAACATTGCAACATCTTGTTGTTACTATGCATGCTTAAAAATAAAAAACAAAAAAAAAAAAAAAAAAGATACAGATTCTCAGGACACATGACAAACCCTTAATTGTTCAATTGATTAAACAAAAAAAAAAATATTAATCTTCATTCTACAAACATAACATTTAAACTTTTTTTTTTTATTCAAGACACAAAACTGTATACATTTTGTAACAATTGAGTAACGACTTAAAATGCAACAGATATACCTCTTTTTCTCCAGTAATCACTTACTGCATGCAAGGTACTAATTCTATCTCTTTTGATGGCGTTAACCACGCTCTTTGGATTTGTTTCCACAATGTCAGTGTATCCGATTTCTTGCAATTGCTTTATGGTTGTTGATCCAATCATGCTTTTGGACTCAACTTCTAATTGGTTCGGTAACAATTGGTGGTGCACTCTTGGGTATGCAATACTTTCTAGTAACGGCATACCGTACCAGTAGTTTCTGACTATTGTTTGGAAAACACTTGTCATTATCCGTGACCCACCAGACGCACCAATAACAAGATCAGGTCTTCCAAGCTCGTCAATGATCACAGTAGGCACGGTTGAAGACAATGGTCTTTTTCCCGGCTCAGGCAGGTTATAAATCGAAGGTTTTAAATCAAAAGCATTGCTTTGTCCGTGTGGGTCAGAAAAGTCGTCCATCTCATTGTTAAAGATAACACCAGTAACTGGATCGTGCACAAGAGACCCAAACAAAAGATTGATTGTTGTGGTCAAAGATACAGCCCCGTTGTGAGAATCCACAATAGAAAAATGGGCTGTTCCATGTGGATCATTCATCTCGTATTTGGGATCGTATTCGTGGAAATCATCAAAAGTGTGCAGATAGTTTTCTCTCATTTTGTGGGTTGCATTGATTCTCCATGAATCACTTAGTACATCCAAAATTCTTTGTGGATAATTGTTTGTGTCATTGTCAGTGCTTTCCAAAAAATAGTCCCCTAGTCTACTTCTACTGCTTGCCATCCATTTCATCGTTTCAACCAGTTCATATACACTTTCTTTCATGTAATCTCCTCCAACCCTGTAAGGAAAGCTTTTCATGATGTTTAGTCCTGCAATTAATGCGGCTCCGCTGGAAGACCCACCAACTGTTTGAACATCATATTGGAAAAGATTATCCGTAGTAATCGTTGTAGACAATGGTTTCCCTTGCATGACTTTATAATTTGCAAAATCTTGACCAGTCAAAAGTCCACCTGCTTTTTGTACCGACTTCACCATGGATTTGACAATCCAGTGTTCAGGATCGTAAAACGGTGCCACAGAACCGTTGTTGGCCAATTCTTGAAACATGGCAGAAAGTGTAGGACGTTGAATCCAGTCCCCACTTTTCTTCAAACTTTTGTCTTTGTTGAACACAAATGACCATGAATCATAATTATTGTTGAAATAGTCTTCATAAATTGATAATGCTGCACCAAGCACAGGTCCAACAGACCAACCGGTTTGACCCAATTCAATAATAGGATCCAATAATTGACTCCATGTCACTTTCCCCAATCCTTTTTGATGATGAAGTTCATATAGCCCCATGATTTCCCCAGGAACACCAACGCTCATTCCTCCAACTTTGGTTAAGTTGTGCACATCGTTGTCCCAAGCCAATGGACATGTTTCTCTAAAGTCAAACCACTCGTTGTTTTCATTGTTTCTTGTTGTATCCGTGTACACGGCATATCCTCCACCACCAATTCCAGAGTTGAAAAAATTCACCATCCCAATGCACAACCCAAGAGGAACAGCAAGATCTGCACTGTTGACGTTTTCCATTCCGTACTTGTCAATAATCTTCTTGTATGTAAGCTCGTTGCACAGTTCGAGGTCTGAGGAAAGTGCGCCGTGTTCGCCCGTTCTCAAGACCTCGCTTGAGTTTGGATGCATCGTAGGAGCACGGTACAATGGATTGATGTCAATATTGTGGTCTTTGGTAACCGCTTTCAAACTTTCCACTTGTTTTTCAGATAATTTATTTGGACACTCATTATGGAAATCCTTTAGAATTTCACCTGTGGCTAATTTTTTGCTTTTGGCATTGAAGATATAAAGGGATAGGCATATTATCAAGGTGAAAAAAGCCAAAAGAAGCCTTTTCACTCGAACATTACTTCTTGTATGGTTGGTGTGTTTCTCCATTTTGGTTCTGAGTTGTTTCACTTTTGGTTCTGAGTTTTTGTTCCGCCAAGTCTTTCCAGGTGGATCAGCTAAACGCATATTTGAACTTTATTTTAAAAAAAAAAAATAAACATTTCAAGCTCACACCTCACTTTCGACATAAAAGTTTATCAGATTTTTCAAAGTAATTAATAAGGATAAACTCAAATCTTTATCAGTTATGTTTTTCCAATCGGAACCCGGTGTTTTAATAGTTTTGCCATATCTAAGAACGGGCCTTATCATATATTCTCGGTGCTCTATATTCCACACATAGCTCAGATAAGAAGTATAAAAAAAAAAAAAATAAAAAAAAAAAAAACAAAGAAAACCCTGGGCTCTCTTTTTTCTGGCCGCAATAAATAACTCGGAGTAGAAACAACAAGGGCCTAGTCCGAAGAACGCTACGAGTCTCTGGTTGTCCGGGGTTTTCCTGTTTGAAACATCTCGGATGAGTTCATTATCATCACCCATTCAAATTAGATGGCAATGTTTCCAGATGAAGCGCAGGTTACATGGCGAGCCATGTGATGCTCCAGTGGATGCTCCAGTGGATGATTACAAATAATATTAGTAATAACATTAGTAATGTGGGATGCCTTGGTAACTTTTTGTTTTTTTTTTGTTTTTTTTTTTTTGAGTAGTAGCAGCAAGTATTCCCGTAAGAATAACAAGAGCAAGACGAGACGAGCAAGACGAGCATAGATAAGTAGAGAGCATTTGAACTCATGTCATCGGTTTGTTTAGTTTGTATCTCTTCATACCCATGGGTGACTGAGAAAAAGATTTCATTAACGGTGTATATTTAAACCTTCAAAATCATCAACATAACCCAACCTTTGTTGTCTTTTTTTTTAGGAGAATGCGAAAGTATCTAGTAGTGTTGATTGTTTTGCTTTTTTCAATAGTAGTAGAGAAACAAACAACAAACAAAACATCGTTTATGCTCAAAAAACTAATTTTCAGAGCAACCAACAAAATGACCTCAATCAACATCAAAAATAAAACTAATTTGAGTACCCCAAGCACGTCTAAAAAACAGCCTGTTTTTTTTGTGAGCCATGGTGGACCCACTTTTATGTACAGAGAGGAAACGGGTTCTGATAAAGGGGCCTTTGACACAACGGCAAGGCTAGGACACGAGATCAAAACAAAGTACAAGCCAGATTACATTGTTGTGTTGTCGGGCCACTGGCAGCCTGAATACACTGGTTCTGCATCATTGAACGAATTGAAAATTGCTGTACCTCCCGAGTTTTCGGATTTAAACACAGTTACAGACAAGTACAAGCTGTATGAAAACTCACTCATCTATGATTTCTACGGGTTTCCCCGTCACATGTACGATGTGAAATTCAAAAACTATGTAACCAAGGATGTTGTGCAAAGATTGAACACGATTGTTGAAGAGTCTGGCAACGACATGAAACTGATTTCCGAGGTCAGGGGAGTTGACCATGGTACGTGGGTTCCGCTGAAAGTAGCCAAGTTGGATGACTACACAGATGAGCCAAGTGGAACAAACCACATTCCACTAGTTCAAATGTCTATTTTGCCATCATCGCCCAAAAAGGCAGCAAACCCTGTTTCATCTTTTTTTGGAACCTACCCAGAAAAAGTTCAAACCTCAAGAAATGGTAACGAGGATACTGTGGAAACGTTTGAAAACCATTTCCACAAATTAGGTCCAATTTTACAGAAAATCCGCGAAAATAATGGCCTAGTGATATGTTCTGGTATGTCTGTGCACAACTTGCAAGATTTGGGATATACGTTTATGGATCCGTTTGGAAACAAGTTTCCATATGTCGACAAGTTTAACCAATATTTGTTCGATATGATTACTTTTCACAAAAAAAAACTGGCGCAATCTAGTACTGGAAAACAACCAAGCGAAGAGATCAATTCAACTTATTTGCTTGATAAATTAGTGGATCTGGGCAAAACACCTGAATTGAAAAAATTACTATATCAAGCTCACGCACCAACTATTGATCATTTTTTGCCCTTTGTTGCTGCTTGTGGTTCATTAGACAAATCAGAATTTGCTGAAGAGCTTTACAATAACAAATGGGGAAGTCTAGGCTGGGGTATTTATCAATTCGGTAATACTGTAGACAAAACCTGAATTTTCGACATGCTTATTTTAAAACATACATACAGGTATTATAGTAAACATATATTTATACCTTCATATATTTATACCTTCATATATTTACATCTTTTTATATATATAAACAACAAAAAAAAAAACAATGAATATTTACATGAAAATTCTCTTTTTTATTTCTTCATTTTCGTATAATCTTGATATTTATGTTAATGCATTTATTCCAAGATTCTGGTGATCAAACCAGTACCAACGGTTTTACCACCTTCTCTGACATTGAATCTACCACCGACTTCCAATGGAGTTGGGTGGTACAATTCAACAACCATTTCAACGTTGTCACCTGGCATAACCATTTGAGAGTGGTCTTCAACTTCTGGAGGAAATTTGAAAGTAGCAGTGACATCACAGGTTCTCAAAAACATTTGTGGTCTGTAGTTTTCAGAGAATCCAGAGTGTCTACCACCTTCTTCTTTGGTCAAAATGTACAAAGAGGCCAAAACTTTGGTGTGTGCTCTAACAGAGCCTGGTTTAGCCAAAACCATACCTCTTTTCAATTGGTCTCTTCTGACACCTCTCAACAAAACACCGGCGTTGTCCCCGGCCATGGCTTTGTCCAATTCTTTTCTAAACATTTCAATACCGGTGATGGTTGTTTTCAAAGCTTCTTTGTTGTAACCAACAATTTCCACTTCTTCACCTTTTTTAACTTCACCTCTTTCAACTCTACCAGTAACAACAGTACCTCTACCAGAAATAGTGAAAGTGTCTTCAATTGGCATCAAAAATGGTTTGTTCAAGTCTCTTTCTGGAGTTGGGATGTGTTCATCAACAGCTTGCAACAAAGCTTTGATTCTTTCTTCACCAATTTCAGGTTGTCTATCTTCCATTGTACATAGAGCACTCCCAAAGATAACAGGAGTGTTATCACCATCAAAACCGTATTGAGACAACAATTCTCTCATTTCCATTTCAACCAATTCCAACATTTCTGGATCATCAATAGCATCGACTTTGTTGACAAAAACAACCAAGTTTTGAACACCAACTTGTCTAGCCAACAACAAATGTTCTCTTGTTTGAGGCATTTGACCGTCTGAAGCAGCAACAACAATAATAGCACCATCCATTTGTGCAGCACCAGTAATCATGTTTTTGATGTAATCGGCGTGACCTGGACAATCAACATGGGAGTAATGTCTTTTTTCAGTTTGGTATTCAACGTGAGCAGTAGAAATGGTAATCCCTCTTGCTCTTTCTTCTGGAGCTCTATCGATAGAAGCGTAATCTAAGAAATCAGCACCACCGGATTTAGCCAAAGTCTTAGTGATGGCGGCAGTCAAAGTGGTTTTCCCGTGATCGACATGACCAATGGTACCAATATTGACGTGTGGTTTGGATCTGTCAAACGCAGCAGCATAGTTTCTGATGGAAACTCTGGAGGCAAAAGCTGGAGATACAGCGGCGGTTCTCAAAGCTAGTCTGGAACAAGCCAAACGAAAAGGACTAACAATAGCAGACATTTTTGGTATTTGCAAGTTGCTGGTTTTTTTTGATGGTTCTCTTTTGGAGAAAAAAAAATATACTCAGATTCAAACACTCTTTTGTAAGGAATGCGAATGAAATCAAACAGCATCAATCTGACAGAAAATTTTTTTTTTTATTTTTCAATTTTGGTGTTTTGCAAATTCTCACTTTTAACCAACAATGGTCGGGCGATACAAATTCTTGTTGGAGAAAGAAAACAAAAAAGGAATGTTTGTATACGAGAAGCACGTGATTGTAGCCACAAGAGAGTGTGAAAACTAGAGTAAGAATTCTTATTGTCACAACTCCGCTCTCTATCAAAAAGTCAATTTTTGATGGAAGTGAGCTCAAGAGTTGAAACATTGCTAGAAAAAATGGTAAGAAGTACCAAAACAATCATTGTGGACTGATTATTATTGAACCACACAGCCTGAGAGAGAGGGGGGATTTTTTTTTTTTTCTTTAATTTTGTTTTTGCTTTAAATACCGGATGGCCAGATTTTATTGTGACTACTGCCGATCGTACTTGACCCATGATAAACGGAGTGTTTTGAAAGCACATATCACAGGGAAGCACCATATCAGGCTAGTCAAAGACTACTATCGTAACAAGTATGTAGAGCAGTGGAAGAGAACAGGCATTTTAAACAAGCGCAAAGTCATAAGAGATCACACAAACCGAAACTTGGCCCTTGCTAAACCTAAAAACAATACTAGGCTTAATGTCGACAAGAATTCAAGCACTTTTCCTAAACGCTTGGAATTACAAGATATTGCACCTAATTACAAATTTGAAAAATTGAGCAAAGACGAGTTGCATCTGAATAAATTAAATAGAACACGGAAATTCAAGAGAATTAGAAAAAGACAGCAGCTACGAAATTTGATAAGAAATGTGGACCCCTTCAATCATGAAAGCATACTTCGAGAAAGGAGATTGAGAAATTTTGGTGACTTGAGTAATGTCAATGGGATAGAAAATGGGTTGTCCATTTTGAACCATTTATACAAGTACTCTCCAGGGTACAATAAGGTATTTATATCTACCAACAGATTTGACAATGCTGAATACTCTGGGTTGAAACCATTGACAAGCTCAGTAGCTAAAGCTTCCAATATATACGGCAAGGGAAAAGGTAACAAAAACAAAACTTTTAAAGGAAAGGCAAACACATCATCCAAAGCTTCAAAGGATAGCAAACAAAGTAGTGTTTCGATGAAGCAGTTGCAAATGACTTCTAGAAATACTATTTTCCATGATGACGTCAACACCCTTGGTTTTATGAAAAACAGTAACAAAGATCGGAAAAAATACACCATGAACTTTCTTAAACCACCGAAAGTAGTTGTGAACAAGCGTTTGAATTTGAACACCGATAGCAATTCTGTCAACAAAGCCATAACTGGTACCGCACCAGGAAGGGAGTTTTTATTCAAACAAAACAATTTATTTTACAAAGTCTTTTTGAGGTCTATATTACCAAAAAGAAAGTTTTTACAGATTTTCCATGGAAAGAGAAGCAACGTGGGGAACAAGAAAAACAATAAAGGTTTGGAATTGCGGAGGTCAAGATTTCAAAATAAAAGTGTTGCTGCTGATAACAACAAGAACTTGACACCTTCTCGTTTTTCCAATGGCAGACCAACTGCTTTGAATCTCCACTCAACAGCATCTGGGACTGGACCAGCAAAGCCACCAAGCAGGTTCAATCAAAGCTCCACTGGAACCAGTCGTTTTGCCCCCAGCACGCAACGCACAACAACATATGCATCTACCAGCAATAACAGCAGATACAACCCACAACCACCCCACACCACTACACAACGTTTTGCAAGATCAGGACCCACGCGTGGAGCCTTTCGCAATGGTGCCAAAAGCTTCAATCCAAAATCATACAGAAAATACTGATGAGCCATTGTTAGTCAAGAGTACTAAATGTGGTAATCTTGTCTTTCTGTTTCAGCGATGCTAACCTTTTGAGTATAGGGTCAATTTGATGGTTACTTTATGATTAATATATAATGTCGTTATTTTTATCATTATGGCAATGCACGTGACATTGGGCCAACTAGTTGCTGATTTGAACCAATCATTTTATCAACCAATAGATCATTCAATACGATTATACAATTGTGAGCACAATACTGTTTGTACTTGTACGAGATAATTTTGTTTTTGTTTTTTTTTTTTTTTGTTTTTTTTTCTTTCCCGCTCTATCTGTAAATTTGTTTTGCTCACATAAGTTTAAGAGTGAATTTCAAATTGACGAGCATTGAGCATTGAGCAGAGATCAATTAGGCGTTGAATCTACTAAGAATGTACGTGATTAGGGCATTATTGTCATTTTTGAAAATTTCAATCATGATGGGGTAGCTCATGTTTTAAGTGAGTGATATCTCGTATTATTCCATGATTGGCATAACTTTTATAGCAAAGAACTTTCTTCAATTGCCCCTGTACACGTATCAACTGACAATAGGTATTTGTATATATTTCTTTAATGTTAAGATAAAAAATAAAACCACCTACATTCCTTCTACCTTTACTGCCCCCAACAATAACACACACACTCACACACACACACCATGTTTAGAAGACAATTTTTACAAACCTCTAAAAGATTTCTATCTGTCACTTTCCCAAAAAACAACGCTGTCAGTGAATTGTATTTGAAAGAGTTGAAAAATGTCAAATTGCCTGAAATCAATTTGGCCGATGCCAATGTTAAACCATTTCATGCATTGAAAGTTTCTCCATATGCCAATGATATTTTGCAAGCTAGCGAATCTGAAAAAGATGCTTTGAAATCATACGAATCCGAACCAGTTGAAGTTTTGAAAGCTGTTCAAGAAACTGATGCTGCTGAACAAACTGGTGCTGAAGAAGAAGACTGGTTGGTCATTGAAGACGATGTTGAAGAAGAAACCCATCACTGAGCGTTTTTGGAAGTAAAAATTTACCACTGAATATCAGATTCATATGAGTGTGTATTTTTCATTTTTTCCTTTTCCTTCTTTTCCTTTTCCTTTTCCTTTGCCTTTCTTTCTTTCAAATAGACCTACCTAATACAATACAAGAAGCGAGATAGTTTATGTGTGATATTTTGGATTATTGATCACTTTAACTGCATATTCTAACAATTGCTTCAAGAAAAAAAAAAACAAAAAAATGATGAAAATTGACGATTATTGATGTATTACCTTGCACTCCACCCCTTCTTTGACATGAGCAAAGTGGAATATATGTTTATTCAACGGTACAGATACTCTTGTTCATTGCGAATGTTCATCAACCAAACCATACACACACACACATATATATATATATATATATGTATATATATATAAGTACATATTCCAATATCTTTATAAGAACTCGCAAGGTGTAGCCATTGCTTGTATAATGTCTTGACAGGCGGATTCTTGTGAAATGTTTTATTCTGTGTCATGTGACATTATTTATATTGGGATCATGTGACTGGAATATTGTGTTTAACTTTGCTTATCACGTGCCAATAACTTTAAAAACAATAAGCGGGTAACCCCTTGTTTTTCCAGAAAAGTCTCAACGTTCCTTTTTTTTTTTTTTTTCTTTGGTGCTTTATTGAGGGTTTACCAGTTCTCCTATTTCATACAGTTCTAGTATGTAGGTGTGTGTGTATATATATTCCCGTTTCTTTTGCAGTTGTTGTTGTTGTTGTTGTTGTTGTTGACTATGAACAGAAAAAATATAGACTATTATTAATATTTCATTATGCATGATATTTGGTTTGTAAGATGTTTTAAATGTTTTTTTTTCAAGTGTGTTGATTCAAACTTGTCGTGAATGAGTTGTTGAAGTTGTTGTTGTTGATGATCTTGATCTTACCACATCAACTTGTTGCATGATATAACGTCATACCGTCTTGTAAGGATATAATATATGTTTGATTCAAGGATTTTTTTTGTTAATTGTTCATTCATGGCATCGTTCTTTTTTGAAAAGTCCTTTAATCATAAATACTCTTTTCTTCTCCTGCCTTAGCTAGAATTTTACATAGCAAGTTCTTACAAAGTTTACAAGAAAAAAAAAAAAAAAGGAACAGAAACAGAAACAATAATGGCTGAACAAAAAGAAACTCCTACTTTTAAACTAGTTTTAGTTGGTGATGGTGGTACCGGTAAAACCACTTTTGTCAAAAGACATTTGACTGGTGAATTTGAAAAAAAATATATCGCCACCATTGGTGTTGAAGTCCATCCATTATCTTTTCACACCAATTTCGGGGAAATCAAATTTGATTGTTGGGATACCGCTGGTCAAGAAAAATTTGGTGGGTTAAGAGACGGTTATTATATTAATGCTCAATGTGCCATCATTATGTTTGATGTTACTTCCAGAATCACTTACAAAAACGTTCCAAACTGGCATAGAGATTTGGTTAGAGTTTGTGAAAACATTCCAATTGTTTTGTGTGGTAACAAAGTTGATGTTAAAGAAAGAAAAGTTAAAGCCAAAACAATCACTTTCCACAGAAAGAAAAACTTGCAATATTACGATATCTCTGCCAAATCCAACTATAATTTTGAAAAACCATTTTTATGGTTGGCTAGAAAATTGGCTGGTACTCCACAATTAGAGTTTGTTTCCTCTCCAGCTTTGGCTCCACCAGAAGTCCAAGTCGACGAAGCTTTGATGCAACAATACCAACAAGAAATGGAACAAGCTACTGCTTTGCCATTGCCAGATGAAGACGATGCTGATTTGTAAGATGTTTGATTGATTGATTGATTGTTTGTTTGATTGTTTCTTTTATTTTTATTGCAAATTAAACAATATACATTTCATATTTCATATCTTTTTTATTAACATTTCATAAACAAAACCTTTTTCATCAATTTGTGTTTTCTCTAGTTTTTGCACAAACTATTGATTCATATAGTTTAGTGTATATATATATATAGTATAGCACATTTAAATATCATTATTAGATTACTTAAAGACGAGCGAAGCACGAGCGAAGCACGAGCG
>ERZ794936.632-NODE-632-length-15274-cov-6.063276_pt1 | contig 15274 bp, 9 predicted proteins | sample MGYA00511083_ERZ794936 | MGnify/ENA primary metagenome ERZ794936 (study PRJEB30137, sample SAMN04331409) | food metagenome | isolation source: Y2 must sample point D1 replicate A | place: Australia: South Australia | collected 2014 ... | reverse complement strand
TTTTCGGCAAGTGCTCACTTTTCTTTTTCTCTCGAATCTCTTAATTGCTTTTTGGGGCCTTATGCAGGCGAGAGGGCAACGCAGGTCCGCGGGCCGAGCAACGAATCATCTGTCACGTGCCCACTAACATTTGCCCCTGATGTTTTTAGACTACATCGACTTGAATATTGCGGAATGCTCTCGCGAGAGCATATATCTTTCTCACTACATACCCAGATATCTAAACCAATTCAAATCGCTGCATTTAAATACTTGATGAACAATTTCGTTCCATGCGAAGTCTTGCTAGCCATCCTTTTTGAGTTCATTAACGTCGGAGCTAGCTACTGATAACCATAAAGTCTGTAGAAGGCCGAAAGTGTTATCCCTTGTAGGGTGACGATAATGACTTCCCGAAGTCTCGAATGCACGCTTACTAGATTGTCTTGGTAACCATTTTCACAAACCGGAAAATTTCACCTCTTAGTTTGACTAGTTCGACGTTCTTGATCACTAGCTTTCCGTTTAATCTTCCGACCACGGTCCTCACAATATCATTAATCTGTGCATTGCTCAAACCAGTAATATCGCTCCAATTCTTGATCTTCCTTTCGCGAGCTAAGACAAGTCTGAAGCAGCCGATAATCAATTTCTTCAATCCGTAGCCCATATCAGTGTAATTCGCGAAGTTGTTGGATTGATTGACGTATCTCAAAAGATAGATGATATCCATGTATCTGAACAAATAAATGATGCCTTTCATAAACAGGGGCAAGGATAATTGTAAACGGCTCACCAAGATCATGAGATATTCGTCCAAAGGCATCTCTTTTGGGTCGACGGTGCGTGCAGATGGAGGTGGGAAAGAGTTCGTAATTTTCATAGCCACGTACTTGACAACGATCTTCATGACCTTATTTCTCTCGCAGCTGATTATTTCAGGGGTCACCTCTGAAGCCTCTGGCGTTTCTTTCAACCCTGATGGAGCAGATGTACATGCCAAAGAGGTATCACTCAAGATTGTGAGCCCTTCGGCACGCCTCTCCGTAAAATCGACACATGGAGCTTTGTTTTGTAGCGTTTCAGTTTTCTCCTCCAACTTGTCTTCCTTTGCTTTTTCTTCCTTTAAAGATCTTTTTACTTCCTGAGTTGCCGGTAATATGGGCATTCTAGAGTCTGCATCTTCTCTATTGGAGACTTGTACGCCATTTACGCTCTCGCCTTCTGACTCTTCTCCATCGTGGTCAGATATTAGAAGAGGCATATCAAAGTGAGACGAAGCTCCCCCTTTCACGCTCTTGTCCACTTCCTGACACGGAGAATGAAAAGCCTTTTGTATTAATGAGGAAGGGGCTGCAAACGATATGCCAGGTCGCTGTGTATTGTTTGATGAGTTGAACGGCGGCAACTTATTCGTGGCTGACTCGGATTTTCCCTCGAGCTCGATATGACCCGATCCCGATTTTAAAGACATGTATTCGACGTTGATTGCCACCATTGCTCTGTCCGGCCTTGAAGGGGTGGCGGGTTAGGACAAGCTATTCCGTGATTTAGTCGTTGAAATTTAACGACCGCTTGAGACCTCAAATACGCGCTTGCTTTGTTCCTTCTTTGAACTAATTAGCAAGCACCAATGAATAATATGTGTTTTGAAGTAATTTCCAGTCGATTTCCTAGATGAAGGTGAATTCTAGCCTTGCAGTGTCTAGTAAATCATTGCAATTTTATACCGTGAATAATCGTGCGAATGAATATAATAAGAAAGACTGGTATTGATAGCAATATTTCAGAGATTTATGACGTCAAAAGATGTTGAACTTTCTGTCTTGTTGATGCTGTGTTGAATTATGTTCGACTGGAGGAAAACACAATGTAGGTGCAACTGCGGTCGTTTGCAGATGAGGGAGCGAACTTGAGGGATCGCACTGACTCATCTTTAGTCTTAAAGTCACGTGTGCAGCGCGAGAGGATCATTTTTCAAAACCTCAATTAGGTAGAAATGATTCTTTGTCTTGTGATAAGAAATACTGTCTCATGACATATTTGTCTACTTCGTGAGCCCATACAGACAATCACGCCAGTCGACTTGTTTACATCTGAGGCATCTACTTTTGCCACTACGGAATCGACGCTAATGCGAAGTCAGATCCTGCGATGTTGAGCGCTGAAAACGATGGCAAAACAACTTTGGTGAATACAGTATGTTTCGGCCTATCGGGTGAACATAATTTAAGTATTGCTGATCTGGAGGATAAGTCTTTGTGAGCCGTAGGTTTTGTCTCTAAGAAGCCAACCTTTTGTATTTTATCGACGCATTTTTTGAATTTTGAAATATTAGGTAAGTCCCAAACGAAAGTATAGAACTTCAACTTTATCGTGCACTTTCACATAACTTCAAATACACTGAGAACCTTTTCTTACATGTTTTGCCTATACTTACACTAGTGAATTTAATGATTGATGCAAAATAGCAAATTTAGACGTACCAAGCAAAAAAAAAAGAAAGCCCGAGAATATACCGCGTTCACCCACCTAGCCATCTTGAGCAGAGTTTTTTGGGGCGCCGTAGTGAAGATGGTTCGAATTTTCAGTATAAGATGAACTTATGTGAAGAGCTATTTATGGCCCTATCCAAAATACAATCGTGTAAAGCATTAAAGAAGAAGGGGGAAAAAAGAGTGGCATGCTTTCTGGTTCTTTGAATCACCGATCGCACAGCGGTTGCGAGGAGGCAGTGGCCTTATCGCGAAAACTTTTAATCCCAAAGTGATTGTTTTACTCCACATTTAATCACCCATGACCACGAACCTGGACTCAATGCGTAATGCCAGGACTTACAAGGATGCAATTACTTTGTTGAACAGCTTGCAGTCGAACTATGCCGCCATTGAAGCTGTCAAGGCTCTGAACATATCTCCCGCAAAACGCAGCGAGCTCTCGATCAATGAGGTGCGTGAGTATGTGCGGAGATTGGGTTATCAGACAAAGGACTTCAACAGATTGAATATCATACACGTTACTGGCACGAAGGGAAAAGGCTCGACTTGTGCTTTCATCGAGTCAATCCTCACACAGTATAAAAGTTCGGGCCGCATCAATAAGATTGGACTCTTCACATCGCCTCATCTAAAGTCGGTGAGGGAGAGAATTCGCATCGATGGTGCTCCTATCGCTGAGTCAAAATTCACAAAGTACTTCTACGAGGTGTGGGACAAGCTTTCGACAACCACCAGCGACCCGGAGCAGTTTCCATCATTGCAGCCATGCGATACTGTGAAGCCAATGTACTTCAAGTACTTGACTGTCTTGTCATTTCATGTCTTCATGTCTGAAGGGGTGGATACTGCAATTTATGAGGTGGGAGTTGGCGGAAAGTACGACTCTACTAATATCATTGACAAACCGACAGTTGCTGCAATCACATCTCTTGGCATTGATCACACTCACATGCTTGGTTCAACAATTGAATCCATCGCGTGGAACAAGGCAGGAATATTCAAACCCAATTGCCCTGCCGTGGTGAGTGAACAAAAAGAGTATCCTGGGTGCTTAAAAATAGTAGAAGAAGTGGCTCAGGAGAACAATGTCTCCGATCTCGAAGTGGTTTCCGAGAGCGTAATTCCACACAACGTCAAGCTTGGATTGGCAGGTGATTTTCAAAGGCTTAATGCAGCTGTTGCTGTCAAGGCTGCTCAAATTCATCTCAAACATCTTGGAGTCGAGAGTGTGACCACTAGCGCTATTCCAGAAGAGTTTATTACTGGTCTCGAGAAAGCTCGCTGGGACGGTCGGTGCCAGATCGTCAAAAGCTTCGACAAATACGAAGGAATTAACTGGTACATCGACGGCGCACATACATTGGAATCCATCAATGTTGCATCTAAGTGGTATGCTGATGCGTCTTCTAAATGCAAAATGCCTAGAGTACTTCTCTTCAATCAACAGAGTCGCGAAAATGCCAGAGATTTGTTGGAGAGACTTCACAGCATTGTTAGCGAGAAGTCCAAAATAAACTTTGACCACGTGATCTTTACCACCAACATCACTTGGTCTGATGGCAGCTACAACGATGATCTTGTCTCCATGAACAATTCAAAAGACGAGATTGACAAATTGACCATTCAAAAGGAGTTGGCGGAAAAATGGGACACGTTAGACAAAAAGCAAGGTGGCTCTTCTAGAAAGCACATCTTTCCAGATATCGAAACATCTCTCAAATTCATCAAAAGCTTGACAGTTGACAGGCAAGAAATTGAAGTGTTTGTTTGTGGATCTTTGCACTTGGTAGGCGGATTCTTAACAGTATTGGAGGGAAAGAGAGATTAAAGTGTGGCCATGATAGCCGGAAATGTGATTCCGGTGATTTGTTGCTAGTCTCGCCGTGTATGTGGTTTGAGCACACTGTGATTATTTTTTCTTGTGATCATAGAATTGGTCTGAGCCTGGAGAATTGAAAATACACGCCCAGCAGTGGGTCGAGGTATCGATTGGCAAACGACTGAACCTTGACTCTGTTTATCTATTAAAATATACTTAGTTAGCATTGTTGTTGTTGACGATGTTGTCCTTTGCATTTACCACGATCTCATTGATATTCTCCAAAGAGTGCTTCCAATCCAAGAGGGTAGCCTTCACAACTTCCCAGTCTTGTGCAAGCTTTTGCTCATCCCCAGCCAAGATAAGTCTGTTAACTCTAATCAAGCAGAAAGATTCATCGACTTGATTCAACTTACCCTCGATGACGCCAGCTTTGATCGAGTCGATCAACAATCTTTCGAACGCCGCAGTTGAAGAGACCAACTCGCTTGGGATATCGTTGTATTTGAAAGTGTTTTTATGCGACTTTTCATTTTCCACAAAGAACCTGGCCAACGACAAGATCTTTGACTTGTAGATGACCTCCTCTGTCAAGGGAGATGGAACAGATGTTAAGATATTACCGTGAGTGTATGCAACAAATACCTTCACCAACTCATCTGACGAGTTCTGTGCCAAGGCTGAAGCCACATTATTGTTCACCAAGAATGAGACATCGACAATCGATGAGGACAAGGCGAAAATGATCAACTGATGCACTTCCTCCAAAGATAACGTAAATTCAGATGTGAAGGCCTTAATCAAGTCCAAGGCCTTTTGGGAAAAGCTTTTGTCCAAAGAAATAAAAGACCAAAACAAGGATCTCACTTGTTCATCAGAGGCATTCGCGGCTTTCAACCAGCTGACCAAGTTGTCTCCGATAGATGATTGGATCAATTCAAAGCTTGTCTGAGTTTCAGAGACGATAGACAAGATAGTCTGAAGAATGTCAATTCTGCTAGCAGATGTAGGAGGCAACAAGTTAAAAAAGGTATTGAATGTAGACAAGACCGTAGTAGGCTTGAGCGATTTTCTGTCTCTCAAGGATGGCTGTTGTGTTGGAGTACATTCCTTTAAAAGAGAAACAATCTGCGAGTCCCTCAGAAGGGTCTGCTCGATCGTGAGACCCTCAAGCTCTTTTATGAGATAAGCGAGCAAATAGAAGGCTGGCTCGAATTCTTTGTTGCTCAACGATGTCAAGACCTCCTTGCTTGAAGCCTTGAGAATTATAGTGGCCAACTTTTTCTTGTCTGTGATTTCATCGCCCAAGAATTCATTCAAGGATGAGGAAAACTCTGTATTCTGGCGCACAGAGTCGATGATCAGGCTATACTCTGTGACGGAGTCCTTCAAGTCGTTTTCAACGACAATTACCGATGCCATAGTGAGTGCTAATTAGTCTTAAGTCTGCTATACCTTTGGTCTACTTTTCCAACACTCTTCAATTGCCTGCACTCTCACTGAGAAAAGTTTTCAAGAGTCACGTGCCTCCGTCCCCGCTCAGCTTCACATTCTCGCGCGCAATATAATGGGTGCAAAAATGGATCGAATATTTTCTCATTTCAGCTTTGCATCTTCTTCGTCCTCTTCCTCTTCGTTAATACTTATGAATTTGCGCTCAAATACATTCGTAGTCGGAACAGCTATTGGGCTATCGCGCCTCCAAGTGTGAGAGTCGGTCGATGGCAATTTCAGAAAATTTCGGGGTGGGTGTGCCGATGATTTACTGATCGACGCGCTATCATGATTCGTGCCATTTTGGCGGAATTTGCTCATCGAGCTCACCGGAACCTGCCCATTGAGCTTGATGTTGGTCTTGCCACCCATAGGTGGCGAAACTGAGCGAGCCATACTTTTATTTGCATTTTGAGGGATTATGGGAGAAGGGGCGACCACATGCCCATGCGGCGATGCATGCTTCAATGAAGATCTTGAAGCTCTTTGCTTTGAATATGTGGAGCGCGAATTATCATGCCGTGGAGAAATAGGTCTTGCAAAAGGCGCAGCCCCATTCAAACCGTCTTCTAGTCGATCTCCCAATTTGCTCACTGAACTGCTGTCATCCGATGAATTCGACGACACCTGTGAAAGGGCATTCTTTCGCCGGGTAGCACCAGTACTGGATGATAAAATCAGCGTGTCTGACGGAAGTCTAAAATTTGGAGGACGCCTTTTACCTCTCGAAGACGACGAAAAGGACGCAGGTCTTTGGAGGTCCTGTTGGGAAGTGCTTATTGAGGAGTCATAAGCTCCATCCTCATCATAAAAATCGTCATCAAGATCTGTGCCATCCATCATATCAAGCTCTGATTCCGACATCGTATACAATTGACTTGCCTGACTGTATTGGCTAAAATGGGATACAACAGACTCTGGTCGTTGTCGTTTGTTTAGCGCATGAAGCTCATCAGCGCCGGAAGCTAAATCGCTAGTATTGAAGCCCGCGGACGGATTCTCCACATTGTTGTTTGTGTCTCGTACCTCTTCTCGAGACTCATCAAAATCACCTGCCTGTGATATTTGAGAGAGCTCGATGTCAGCCTGGGGCAAAATATTTGAAACACTCATTTCAAGTACTCCGTTGTCGCTTTTGTGCAGAGGTGGCGCTGAGGGCGTCAAAGAATTTGACGACGATGCGTCAACAATACTTGAGTCTGCTTCTTTTTGTTTATTCTTTTTCCAAAACTGGAGCTTTCCCAAAATTTGTTTGCTTTTCGCTTTTGGCCCTGCCTCGTTCGTATCAGGCATGTCAGAGATTCGCCGATCGTCAGTGTAGAAGGACACAGAACGTTCCAACGGCGTCAGGAGTGAGGTGCCATTTGGCACAATCGAGGAGCGCTTTAGCCCGATATTTTTAGGATATGACACGCGACGCTGAGGTTGACTGAAATTTTTTGTCGTTATCTCGCTGGACTTTCTCGTCATGTTTGAGGCTGACGGGGAATAGTCATTCTTGTTTGAAGCAATACTCAAGGATGTTAAAATCTTTTCGAGGGGCTGTCCATCAGGTAACTGATCAGATAAGGATAAAGCACTCTTCACTCTCTTTTTTGATTTTTGTAGCTGCCTCTTAGCCTCGTAGTAGCGCTTTCTTCTCAAGTGACGCCTTCTTTGCTTCTCGAACTCTGACTTGAGTGAAAGGTCGTAAAAAGCAGTAAGCGCATTGGCTTGACCATTGAGTTTGGCTGCGACCAATGCTTCGACATCAATATTGCATTTCCGTAGCTTCTTAAGAAGATCCTTCTCCATACGAGACTGAAATGGCAGACCGTGTGCCTTGTAGTATTGATTGATAGAGACAAACGAGTCCGTGTCCGTCAAATTCGAGGCTCTCCGTTGTGACCTTGAATTCGTCTCATCCATCAAAAATGGAGAGTTGAGGATTTCAGATACGCTAGGTCTGCGAGCAGGGTCCTTTGACAACATTTGCTGTAGAAGTTGATTTACTTCAGCAGAGACAAACTCGTGATACTTTGGTTCGGCATGAAGAATCTTCATTCTTGTTTTCATGTCGTCGTCCTCATCAAATGGAAGTTGCCCATATGTCATGGCATAGAGTATGACACCCATAGACCAGACGTCAATGGCAAAACCTGAATATTTCTCATTCTTGAGCACCTCGGGAGCCATATAAGAGGTTGTACCGCAGACTGTAGATAAAAGTGTTCTTTTATAAGGATTAAACTCCCGGACAAATCCGAAATCTGTAAGCTTAACCACGGTTCTTTCCTCATCAGCCATCAAAATGTTTTCAAGTTTTAAGTCTCTATGAGACAAATTGAGTGAGTGCACATATCTTATCGCCTCGGCTATTTGGTAGAAGAGGTTTTTGCATGACGTCGAATCCAAACGCCTCTGTTCATAGATGTGATAGTATAGCTCATTTCCCTCACAGTATTCCAAAACCATCCATAACTGTGTTTCCGTCTTGAGAACCTCATACAATTTGACAATATTCCGATGCCGAAGCTGCTTGTGATAGTATATCTCACGAACAATGTTGGGGTCCTCAAGAAGTCCACACTTGAGTACAACTTGAGAGTGTAGTAAGACATGCTCGGCAAGGTATACTTTGCCGAAGGCACCTTCCCCTACCTCCTGTATTATCCGATAGTTTCCAATCTGAGATATGCTCGGCAGCGTGGTTTGCAAGTAAAAGTCGTTGAAGTGAGCAGCCAATTGAGCAGTCTCATTTTGCTCCTGAAGTTTGGATATCGGAATCGACATTCACCTTGATTCAGCAGGCTATTCGTGATTTATCAACTGTTGGTGTATGTGGAAACGTCAGTAAACCCTCGGCTACCCTGCGAATGTGCACTCCCTGTCATGGCGGTGTAGGTGCTATTTAGTAGGCCCGCGCCTCTCCCACTCTTTGACAAATTCTTCGATTCGATACATGAAAGGAAAATGTTTTTCTCTAGTCCAAAACCTTGACAGAAATATTCCTGGATCTACGGTGATATCTATGATTTGATGAGCCACGACTTTCCTGTTTCTGCCTTGTAGTATCCGTCTCATCATTCAGCGTATGGTGTGGCCATAAAGGTGCCATGTGGCAGTTGGCGTTCTCGCCTGAGTAAATTAAAAAAAATACGACACTCGTCAAGAAAACTTTACAGGCAAGTTTTTACACTAATCTTTTTCAAAGAGAATCAACCCGATTTCTTTTCATTCTACTGAAACCTGTAATTCAGTTTTTTGACGCACCGTCTCAAGACCCCCTGCTGACTCAGTGCGTATGCGAACCAGGCATTTTCTGTATCATTGAGCTACCGATCAAGCCTCGTAGTTTCAAGTCTTTGGATTTGTAGCTTTGTAATTATGCTGCTCTTCAATTTTGAATTGCCTGTCGCCATCGCCTGACCGCGCATCGCCAGATCGCGTACATGTACATGCGCATGATAGACACAGCTCTACTGCATTTGCAACTTGTTTCAACCAAATGTTGATAAACAGACTACGATTTGGCATCGCAGCAAAGCCTCTCGGTAAACTCTATTCGCAAACCCGTGAGATTGCAGGAGGAAAATCGTTTCTCCGTACGAATGCTTCACTTGCTGCTCATAGTGATAGTAAACCCACGCAAGCACAACTCGAAGCTTTCACTGAAAAATCGTTCCAAGATTTGAAACTCAGCATTCAAAACCAGGGCTTTCGCTATCCACACGAGCGGCTTAATAATTTGAATCATGATGTGTCTGCTAAGATAATGAAACGGTTTGAAAAGAATTTACGAGCATCGCTCCATCAATTTCATCGCCAAAACGAAGAAGCACACTCGAAGGCGGAAGTCACGGCCATGTCACTCACAGACTACTTCAAGCCAAGGCCTGAAAGCACTCCCGCAATCGCACAACTGATTATAATGGGTTTGCTTCCAAAGGATCTCATGGATCATCTAGGCCTAGATTCTGCACAAACCGCATTCTCATATATATTGGCCGAGGTCTTCCACCAACAGTGTCTAGAGTCTGAGGTTTTATCTACTCATAAGAAAGAGCAAGTCGAAAGCAAGTGGGACATCTCAAGACCAAGTGACTGGTATCCGGAAGCCAGAAAAATGAAACGAAAAATCATCATGCATGTAGGTCCAACAAATAGCGGAAAGACTTACACCTCATTGCAAGCTTTTGCGAAGGCAAAATCAGGGTACTACGCAGGGCCACTAAGGCTTTTAGCAAGGGAAATCTATGAAAAGTTGCAGAGCCAAAAGATCAGCTGTAACTTGATAACCGGAGAAGAGGTTGTGCCTTCTTTAGACGCATTTGGCAACGTGGCACAACTATCTTCTGGCACAATTGAAATGATACCTTTGCACAAAAAGATGGACATTTGCATCATCGACGAGATTCAAATGCTAGCGGACACTAGAAGAGGCGCGTCTTGGACAAACGCAGTGCTAGGTGTACAGGCCAAAGAAGTTCATTTGTGCGGCGAAGAGAGTGCCGTTGAGTTGATCAAAAAGCTTCTCGAAACTACGGGCGAGGAGCTCGAAATTAAGCGCTACGAGCGGAAGGGGAAGCTCACAATGCTTACAAAGCCAGTTGGTGATTTGAGCAGCCTTCAGAAGGGAGATTGTCTTGTCGCGTTTTCTAAACGCACAATATTAGATTTGAAATGCAGAATTGAAAATAGCACTCAACTCAAAGCTGGTGTTATCTACGGTGCCCTTCCACCGGAAATCAGATCGCAAGAGTCTGCCAAATTCAACAGTGGAGAGTACGATGTATTGGTAGCGTCTGACGCCATTGGTATGGGTCTCAATCTCAAGATTAAGCGCATCGTATTTTGGGCCTCACAAAAATTCGACGGAACAGAAAAAGTCGACCTCTCGGTGTCGAGCGTGAAACAGATTGCTGGACGAGCTGGAAGATTTTCATTGATAGATGGGGAGCTGGAAGGATTCGTTACAACATTTCACAGAAAGGATTTGTCATTTGTTACCAAGAGCATGAAACTGCCCACAGTCGATTTACGTAAAGCATGCATCTGGCCGACGACAGAATTTTGGTCTGAGTACTTAAGCAATTTTCGCGCTCCAACACCCTACAATGTTGGCGTTAATCACTTCTACAAATCTTTGAAAGACAAGGACTTGAAAAACTTTTTTTTGAGCGAATTTGAAGATCAGACCCAGGTCATTCAACTCATTTGCTCTCATGGGCTCGACTCCCGCATCACGCTCGAGGACCAGCTAAGGCTCGCGCAGGTGCCAGTGAACCTCAGAAATGCTGAAGCAGAAGTCATTAAGCAGACATTGCGCTTCTTTGAATGTATTGCGGACACACAATCTAAATCGGTTCTTGACCTTGACTTTCTTCGATTGAGTATGTTGGGTGCTGAGCCCTCGGTATACAACTCGTCGGACCAGATTCTCGAAATACTCACCGAATTGGAAAAAAATCACAAAGTTGTTTTGGTCTTCATGTGGCTCTCGCAGAGATGGCCCACTATTTTTGTGGACAAAGAAAGCGCATCTGAGATCAAAACTTTGATAGAAAAAAGAATCGACGAAGAGTTGGGATGCTTGCGTATCGTTGCCAAGGCGGAAGCAAAGAAGCCCACCAAAAAAAGAAAAATGACTCGCTAAATCCTGTAAATATTTGTCATAAGAGAGCAAAAGTGCCTCACGGGAGGTATACATTTAACGTTAATTGTAGTTTTGTTTCAGAATTAGTGTCCGAAGGACCCCCACGCATTTGCCCCCACGTACTTCCCCGCGGAACCCCACTTTTGGTGAGCGTTTTTTAGAACACATCTGACTTTCACCTAAATTCCGCCGGTCTCTGCTTTACAAGTTGGTATTGAATAAAACCGGGCTTCCATACTATCGATCATCAACTTTGGAAACAGAGTCTCATTTTTGAATATGCCTTTCGTTATCATCGTTGGGGGTCCATCCGGTACAGGAAAGACCACCACAGCAACACTTCTTGCCAAGCATTACGATTGCCCTTATATAGAAGGCGATGACTTGCACCCCAAATCAAATGTCGAAAAAATGTCGAGGGGTGAGCCCCTTACTGATGATGATCGATGGGATTGGTTGGAGAAAATTAGCCATGTCAGCGTTGAAAAGGCCAAAAGTCCTGACAACAAAAGCGGAATTTGCGTCACATCGTGCTCTATGTTGAAGCGTAGTTATAGAACATTCCTTTCAGAAAAGGGCGAGGAGGCTGAATTTCGCTACGTATTTTTACATGCATCTTACGACAACATTATCAAGCGAGTTGCCGCGAGGCAGAATCATTTTCTTAAGCTGAACATGGTCAAGCTGCAATTTGACATAATGGAGGTGCCGAAGTCAGATGAATTGTTAAAAAATGGAGGCAAGGCGATTGCTGTCGACTGCGACAGCGGCACTCCGGACCAGCTAGCAGACTTGATTGTCCACCAGTTGGATTTGTGAGGGAGAGCTAAATGCAATCCCACTTGGTTTGTATGAATTATAGAGCTATAGACGATGAAAATTTTCGCAACCTATTTCGCAAATTGATTGTCTTGCGAGTTGCTTGTGTGAATTGCCCTTCGGCTCTGTAGAGAACGTGTGGGGAAACCTGTGAAGCACGAAGCATACGCAATTGCCTTCTCACGAGTGATGCACATTTCAAGCAGCACCATAATATGTGTATGTGCTTCTCCATTCACGGCTGACGAGGCTTCCAATTATGGGAATGCATATCGCCGAAAATACAATATGAAGTGTGTGACCTGGATCTTTGAATTGCTAGGTACGGACAAGTTCCGCGCATGCTCACGCATTCGGGTTCTCGCAGGCCTCCGGCTCCCGCACAAGGTTCACACATGGGCCACTAGTTCGGGCCATATAATTCATGACGATTTTCCTGATACACATCTCAGAGCCAACATTCAGTCTCACTGTTATAAATTACCGTGCTCCTGGAAAACGTTTATACTTCACATGCTTGGCTGGGCTCTGAGTTTAGACATGGACTCGCTTCCTTATATCAATCCGAAAAATGACCGCCGAGTCGCCCTAATAACTGCTGGAAACTCGGGAATCGGCTATTTTACCGTGCTACATTTATACCTCCATGGGTACGTGGTCTATATCGCGGGCAGGTCGAAAACTAGGGGTATGAAGTCTATCGAGAATTTGAAAAAGGAGGCTAAGCATACCGCAGGACGGTACTCGAGGCCGGAACGGCTCAGCAGGTTTTTTGGGGAACTACATTTTCTTGAGATGGACCTTTCGAGCCTAGCATCGGTTCTTGAAGCTGTTGCCCACTTCATAACTTGCGAAAAGAATCTCAATTTACTCATCAACAACGCAGGAAACTCGTTTCTGCCATACACAACCACCCCCGATGGATTCGAGTTGCAGCTACAAACAAACTACGTCGCCCCTTTTCTACTCACAACTAAGCTTCTCCCGCTCATGGAGAAAACAGTGGACTTTTACCCCGAAGCCGGGCCACCGCGAATTATATACATCACGTCCGTCACACATCGATTTGTGCTCCGCTACTTCAACTTGAGCACGCGTTTCCATTACCGACCGAACGCGTTGTTTACATGGATCCGTTACGCCCTCGCCAAAACTGCAGGCATACACTTCATGAAAATGCTAGCTTTACGAAATCCTCGCCTTATTTGCGCCTCGGTGCAACCTGGAATTGTTATGAGCACGAACTACTTCGCATATTGGACGCGTCTTCCCATTATAGGCATTTTGTTTTGGTGTTTGTTCCAATTATTCTCCTTCATCTTTGGTACTAGCATAGAGAAAGGCGCGCAGGCAGTTTTCAAGTGTTGTGTGGATCCGGCCTTAACGCCACGAAACAATAGTGGCTCGCATTATGACTTGTTCAAAGAGACTCTGCCGGCATCAGTGGCATCGAACATGGACTACGCGGCCCAGTCATGGATATGGACAACCCATCAACTAGAAAAGAGAAACATCGAATTCTCTTAGACATTTCACATTATTTTAATTTGCATTACAGTACTGATTTAGCATGACGTTCTTCGTCAGAGTGTATACGCATAAAGAGAGCCATTGCATTTACCTTGAATTTATGTTTATTATGCACTCATAATGTTGCTCACAATCTGGCTTCATTGTCAAGTCTCTCGACGACAAGGGCAGAGGCACCTCCGCCACCGTTACAGATACCGGTGACGCCAATTCTACCACCCTCTTGTGCCAAAACAGAAAGCAAGGTCACAATGATCCTGGCACCAGAACAGCCCAATGGGTGGCCCAAAGCAACAGCACCACCATAGACGTTGATCTTCTCCTGTGGAATATTGCAGATCTTAGCATTGGCCAAACCCACGACCGAGAAAGCTTCGTTGAACTCATAGAAGTCGACGTCGTCGTAAGAAAGTTTAGAGAATTTCAATGCCTTTGGCACTGCCAACGAAGGGGCAATCGTAAAGTCCATTGGCGACCTCTCAGCCTCTCCCCAACCGGAAATGCGGGCAATTGGATGCAAGCCTAACTCCTTTACTTTAGCCTCAGAGACCAAGACAAGCGCAGCACCACCGTCATTCAACTTGGATGCGTTGACTGCAGTGACAGTGCCATTTTCCTTTTGAAACACAGTTCTCGAGGTCGTAAGGCGTGACTCGTTGAAAGCTTTAGGCTCCTCGTCTTCAGAGATAACCACGTCTGGCTTACCCCGCACTCCTTTGATGGTCACAGGCGCAATTTCCGAAGCAAACTTGCCCTCGGTCTGCGCCTTCTGTGCTTTAAGATATGAGTTTTTGGCGAACTCGTCCTGCTCTTCTCTCGAAATTCCATGGTCTTTAGCGCACTTCTCGGCGGCGACGCCCATCAACTTCTGCTCATACGCGTCCAACAAGCCGTCCTTCTGCAACCCATCCACCATGGTGGCGTCTCCAAACCTGGCGCCGGAACGTGCACTAGGAAGGTAGTAAGGCACGTTAGACATAGACTCAGCGCCTCCGGCAACGACGATGTCCGCCGAGCCCGTGAGAATAGCCTGTGCACCGAGAATGACGGCCTTTGTGCCGGAGGCACACACTTTGTTGATAGTGGAGGCAATCACCTCCTCGGAAAGACCAGCCTTCAAAGCAACTTGTCTGGCAGGATTCTGGCCAACGTTGGCCTGTAATACGCCACCGAAAATAAGCTCGTCCACCTGTTCAGGCTTCACTTGGGGCACTTTTTCCAATGCACTTTTCACAGCATGGGCACCCAAGTCGCTGTAAGAGAGCGAAGCGAGGGCGCCTTGGAACGAGCCAATGGGAGTTCTGGCAGCGGAGACAATATACACAGACGACATTTCGTTCACAGGGATCTGGTTTACTGGATTGTGAAAACGACGCCGGGACGCGAGCAGCCTTTATATAATTTTGACACTTATACGAGCGGTGTGTATGTGGGCGCGTGCGTCGTGCGATGTAGCGGCCTCAGGCCACGCCATAATGACGGGTGAAGTGATACACACTG
>ERZ794936.631-NODE-631-length-15274-cov-33.379920_pt1 | contig 15274 bp, 7 predicted proteins | sample MGYA00511083_ERZ794936 | MGnify/ENA primary metagenome ERZ794936 (study PRJEB30137, sample SAMN04331409) | food metagenome | isolation source: Y2 must sample point D1 replicate A | place: Australia: South Australia | collected 2014 ... | reverse complement strand
CAAGTGTCTCGACCTACTACACGACCTACGGCGGGTCAGTCACATCTACTTACGGCACCAACGTTTTCACGACTACCGACGCTGAGGGCCACACTGTTGTTTCCACTGTGTACTCTGTTGAGGTTCCAGGCAGCCCAAGTGTCTCGACCTACTACACTGAATACGACGGTACGGTGACCTCGACTTACTCCACCAGTGTTTTTACCACCACCAATGCTGACGGTCAGGCTGTTGTTTCGACTGTGTACTCTGTTGAGGTTCCAGGCAGCCCAAGTGTCTCGACCTACTACACGACCTACGGCGGGTCAGTCACATCTACGTACGGCACCAACGTTTTCACGACTACCGACGCTGAGGGCCACACCGTTGTTTCCACTGTGTACTCTGTTGAAATTCCAACTGGTGGGGCGATTGCTTCAACCCAGACTGTTACAATTAGCGGTGTTGTAACTGACACCACGGAATACTGCCCTGGATTAACAAGGACAACACACGTTGCTTCCTCTGCTTCTGAGGTTTCTTTATCTGCTCTATCTGACAAAGCCAGCTTGTCCGATGGAGGCGATGCTGGGTTTTCAACTACTTCTGGTAAAGCTGATTCTCCAACTACTTCAGTAAAAGCTCTTGGATCAACAGTTCCAATCACCAGCCAAGGTACACCAACAAGCACTGGATCTGGGTCAGCTGAAGGCAGTAACGCTTTCAACAACGATAGATCGTCAAGTGACAACGGTGCTTTTAACAATGTTGCTTCCACTATTGAAACATCTACCGTGATCACTGCTACTACGTTGACTCCATCAACAAGTAATTCCTCTGGTGCTAATGCTGTGGGCTCTGAAATTCCTGCTGCTGCAGTCTCCGACGTTACAGCCTCTGGTGCTAAAACTTCTAGTGCTGAAAGCTCCGGTGCTATCAATGCTTCTCCTGCTGCAACCGGCTTTGCCACTGGTTCTTCCAACTCTGGTACCTCTAACGGTTTTGGAGCTCCGTCTGTAAGTGCTTATGCTCCATCAAGTTCTTCTTCTGGTGTTGCTACTGCCCAAATTAGAACTCAATACAGTGCCATGGGTTCTAAATCCCATTACTCCATGATAACATCTATTTTTGCTGTTTTCGTGTTCTTTTTGTTTTGATTAAAATTTTTTTGTCTTTATTTTTAATGGAAATTTTTTTTGAATCATATTTTTTTATGCAAGATCTAGTATCTCGTATTGCTTTTATTCTTTTTTTTTTTTTTTTTTTGAGTTGTTCATTTTAGTGCATTACTGACAGTTATTTTGTTTTTAGTTCAGTGTGCACATTTATTTTTTATAGTAAAACTATGTATATTTTTTTTTAAACTCAGTCTTCTTTGTCTTTTTTAATACCCCAATCTTTTAAATTTTTTTAATAACTCAATAATTCAACTTCTTTATAACTCAATACCCTACATTCAGTTTCAATATTTATGTGAGTATCCAAGTTAACATCTTGTCTTTCATGCAAGGTCTGTTAATTTCCATATTTTGTGTAACAACTTTCAGGACTTTTTGACTTGTTTAATGTTGTTCTTTATAAAAATTCCGTTTAACGTGTTTCTAAATACCCGCTCAGATCTCTAAATTTTTCACTAAATCTGAGATAAAGAAAGATGATGATCTATTGTGCTTATACGTAGTCCACTTTCCTGATTATTCAGTATGCCGATAGTCAAGAGTTTTCATGATTCGGATCCTTCAGAACTAAAACTCAAGTTGGGACTGTTGGTTTCTTTTTGTTGTCTTCCCTTTGATTAAGTTGCAAGGCATATTTAATCACCATGTTGAAGTTAATAAAAACTTTCCTTTTGATAATTATGGATGGTTGATATATCAAAAACTTTTTTTTCGTCTTTGACTGTTTACCTAGGAGACATGACAGAGAAAAAAAAATGCAGTATAAATAAAATATAACTGACATAAGCTTTTATACTCTAGCTTATGTTAATAGGCGCCTTTGCCATCAGTGTGATTTTTGAACGATTTGATGGTATTGGAGACTACAGTGTTTGAGAAACTTTTGACTCAAATTAATCAACATTTTGATTAATTAAATGCTTTTTGCTTTAAATGTTTATTAAATTATTGATATCAATGCTTTGATTAGTGCATTAATCAATGCTTTAATTAATGTTTTGGTTTAATTTTTTTTTTTTTTTTCATTATTGTTATTAATATCATTATTATTATTAGTATCATTATTATTTAATCTTCTTTGTATTAATCAAATGACGTGCTCTACTACGAATTATTCATGAAAAATACATCACTATTAATAAACGGTAGGTACGATACATTAGTCAATCATAATTTATCAATACTAAAAGCAAAAAATATAAGGAATAAAGCACAAATAGCACTCATAAATCAAGCCAGAAATAAAAAAAAAACAAGCAAAGAAAAAAATCGGGCCAAAGCCAAAAAAAAAAAACAATAACAAAAGATAGTAGTTTTGCGGGGGACTGTAAAAAAAGGGGGAAAGGGAGGGGAGGGCAAAGAAAAGGGAAAGAAGACAAGCAGGAAGCGGAAAGAGGGGAAGGAAATAAAAAGGAGTTTTTCCCGCACGAAATGATAAAAAGGCAAATAAAAGGAACTGATAACGTTCAATTAAGGAGTTAACCAAGGAACAGGAATCCAAAGAAAAAAACACAAAAAAACGCAAACGAGTTTAAACAAGTAGTGGGGAAAAACAAGGAGAGAAAAGTCACCACAACAAAACATTGATATTAATTGAAAGCAATCATTGTCAAACAAATATACCACTTTGTTTTTATATATAAAGAAAGTGCAAGTAAGAAATTGGAGAACCTACAACAATATTTATACAATTATAATTTGAACAAAGATAAAAAAAAAACCATAGGACCACAAAGTATTATAGAAAACAAGGTCCCCAAACACACACACACACACACACACGCACACACACACACACAAAAAAAAAAAAATGAACGAAAATGTCAAAAGAGAGTTAATGGAAATTGATTCTTACTTGGAACCGCATTTTTCTGTGTTGAACGAGAGAAAAAATTGGGCAGACAATTACTTGAACAAATTGACCAACAACGGTGAAATCTCTCTTGTGGATTTTGCAAGAAACGGGTACAAAGAGATGGGGTTCACAATCAACAAGAACGAAAAAAACATTTATTTCAAAGAATGGGCTCCTAATGCCCATCAGGCTTTCTTAATTGGAGAGTTCAACAATTGGAACGAGTCTTCTCACGAATTGACCAAAGACGAATACGGCAATTTTTCCATAAATATACCTGCATTAGCAGAAAAGAACGATTTTGCAATTGAGCATAACTCAAAAATCAAATTATTGTTTCTTCTTGGTAACGGTGAAAAAATTTATAGATTGCCTACACGAAGCGAAAGATGCACGGCTCCAAGCGAGCAAGACGCAATGACTTTTGGACACACTTATGAAGCGCGATTTTGGAACCCAAAAACAACGTACCAGTTCAAACACAAAAGACCCAAAGTTGATACTCAGGTGGAAGGATTAAAAATTTACGAAGCCCATATTGGGATCTCGACTCCAGAACCAAAAATTGGAAGCTATAACGAGTTTACGGAAAACGTCTTACCCAGAATTGCCAAATTGGGGTACAACGTGATACAGTTGATGGCAATCATGGAACACGCCTACTACGGGAGTTTTGGGTACCAGGTAACCAATTTCTTTAGTGTTTCTTCTCGGTATGGAACCGCTGATGAATTGAAAAGATTAATCGACACAGCCCATTCGTTGGGAATCAAAGTTTTGCTAGATGTTGTGCATTCGCATGCATCCAAAAATGTCGATGATGGGTTGAACATGTTTGATGGGTCCGATTACCAATATTTCCATTCAATTGAAAGTGGGAAGGGGGAACACCCGCTCTGGGACTCCAGATTGTTTGATTATTCCAAGTACGAAACACTGAAGTTTTTGTTGAGCAATTTGGCGTACTACATCGACGTGTACCAGTTTGACGGGTTCAGATTTGACGGTGTGACCTCAATGTTATACTCCCACCACGGGAACTTGTTTGGATTCAGCGGGGATTACAACGAGTACTTATCGAGAGATCGTAGTTTTGTGGACTACGACGCCTTGAGCTATTTGATGATTGCAAACGACTTGGTACATCAAATCCTACCTGGCCACTTGGGGATCACCATTGCAGAAGATGTTTCTGGTTACCCAACTTTGTGTTTGCCAAGACACTTGTGTGGTGTTGGTTTTGACTACAGATTGGCCATGGCTATTCCTGATATGTGGATCAAGATCATCAAAGAGTTGCAAGATGAACAATGGAACATGGGCAATATCGTGCACACCTTGACAAACAGAAGACACGCAGAGAAAGTGGTTGGTTACGCAGAGTCCCATGATCAGGCCTTGGTTGGAGATAAAACTTTGGCATTTTGGTTAATGGATGCAGCTATGTACACGGACATGAGCCTTTTGAAACCGTTGACCCCAATCATCGATAGGGGTATTGCATTGCACAAATTGATTAGATTGATCACCCACGCTATAGGCGGAGAAGCTTATTTGAACTTTGAAGGAAACGAATTTGGTCATCCAGAGTGGTTGGATTTTCCAACAGAAAGGAACGGCCAGTCCTACTACCACGCAAGAAGACAGTACAACTTGGTGGACGACGGTTTGTTGAGATACAAATTTTTGAACAACTTTGACAGCGCTATGCAGCACCTGGAACACCAGTACCACTGGCTTAAGTCTGCACAAGCATTTGTGTCTTTGAAACACGAAACAGACAAGGTTATTGCTTTTGAAAGAAACGGGTTGTTATTTGTGTTTAATTTCCATCCAACCAACTCATACAAAGACTACCGCGTCGGAGTGGAAGCTCCCGGTCAGTACAAAATTGTTTTGAACAGTGATAATGGCTTATTCGGTGGTCACGACAGAATTGACGATGTCAATGGAGAATTTTTTACTACCGACATGCCGTGGAATAACAGAGCAAACTTTTTGCAGGTTTACATTCCTTGTAGAACAGCAATTGTGTTGGCGAAATTTGACTGATAAATTGTTTTTTGTATATTGATGTGCAATATATTCACATTTTTCAATATGTATATTACCCCAGCACTTTTTGTATTTTCTTATAACTTGCGATTTTCAAAGTTTCTTTTTGGATTAAGTGGTCTTGGCATTGTCCAAATTCAAAAAAAAAAAACAAAAAAAAACAATAAAACTAAAACAACGCTTAGCAAAAAAAAACAAATTAACGACAACTGCAGGATTCGAACCTGCGCGGGCAGAGCCCAAAAGATTTCTAATCTTACGCCTTAACCACTCGGCCAAATTGCCTTTATTCGTTATTATCAGAGTGTTTGAGGCAACCCACCTAAAACATCAGATTAATAATTTGGATGTAAGTAAGATATTTTTAATAGCATCAGATACACATCATTCCTCAAAGAAATGGATTATAAGCAAGCACGCATAAGCTTCAAACATTTGAATATTTTTTAGTTAATGAGCTTGCTTCCAGAATTTGCTTCTTTTTCATTTTAAATTTGCCATTTTCTCCACACATCAAACAAATAAATTGGTTAAAGTCATCGCGTGATTGCGCGTTCTAGGCACTTTCGGTGAAAATAAAACAAGCAGCAACACTGCGCGGAACTCAACTCGAAATAAAACATTTCAGGAAAAAAAAAAACACAACACAAAAATTAAAATACAAAAAAAAAGGACAAAGCAAAAAAAAAAAACAGATTTAAACTTTCAATTAGCCGATCAACATGCCCTGTTGTCTTTCGTAAAAATGATTGCATCTATTGACTTGTAAATTGTTGATTTGTATTTTCTTTTGTTCAGTTTAGTCATCCCTTATTCCATGCTTCCAAGAAAAAGAACAAAAAAAAACAACTTGAACGAAAGCTGCAACGAATAATGACGTCTCAAGAACACGGAGCGGTGAAAATTAACGGCTCTTCAATAATCTTGATGCACACCGTGTGTGCTTCAATGGCTTTTCTGGCAGCCTTAGCTATTGGCTACCATTTGCACTTTATCAAAATTGTTACCAACGCGCACTACAGTTATCCTGATGAGTGGTGGCCTAGTGTTTCCGCCACCATTGGTGATAGATATCCCGAAAGATCGGTTTTCCAAATTTTGATTGCTTTGACTTCATTTCCAAGGTTTTGTTTGCTACTGACCCACTTTTTTTTAACACAGAGCAAAGCACAATTTGTGGTAGGTGTTTTGAGAACAGTCACTTGTGGTGGATGGGTTTATATTACAAGCACAGATGATCATGACTCTCACGACGTGTTTATGATTTCATACATCATTTTGACTTTACCTTGGAACGTTTTGTGCATCAACAATTCTAAGCCTGAAACTAAAAAATACAAAAAACTGGCATGCTTTAGTTTTTTCGGAACCTTAGTTCCGTTAATATACTGGTTTATTCAGCACGAGGTTAAAGTAAGACCAGGGGCATACTCCATTTATGCCTATTTTGAGTGGTCGCTGATTATGCAAGATATTTTGTTTGATGCATTGAGTTACAAAGACTTTTGTGCTATAGACTTGATATTTCAAACTTCGGGTATCAAACTTGTTGAACACCATGATGAAAGTATGAAAGCTGACAAAGAAATAGATGAAAAGACTACATCACAGAATGCGGATACCATTCACTTGGTCGACGAAGACGACGAAGATGACGAAGAAAGCGACCCCGAGTACGTTGACAGTGATATTGCTGACGAAAATGATGAGACAGAAGTTTTGAATATTGTAGAAATTGAAAAAGATGCCAAAGCTTTGTTGCAGGAAGAGCAAAATCTGGTCTCGGTGCCTCCATTTATGGATACGACTGCTCATTTTGCACTAGTTGTGTATCAGTCTTTTATGTTGTGGACATCCCTTACAGCTTTATTGTGTATTATTTGGCATTTTCCCTTGTGGTATATGGGTATTTCTGGCTACGAAGCAGGTATTTTGTCTGTTTTATTGAGCGCTTTGATGTACCTGCCTTACTCTCCACAAATAATGCACCAATACGGTTCTCTTTTGATCACCTTCACATCCTTGGGGTCTTACTTGGTCACCGTGCCGGAAAAAAGACTGATCACCATTGGGTTTGGTGTTGGACTTGCTTGTATGAATTTAGTGTACAATTTTCAGTATGCATTGAAAAGCAAGGAGGCAGTTAGAAAATTCTCGATCGCTTGGTGTTTGGGGCTTGCTCTGAGTGTCATTTTGAAAATGGGGAACTATTCCAACAACCCACTATGGCCTATTATGTTTGAAGAAAACGGAGGCTGGAACAAAACAGGTATTTTCCTAAGCACAGTGGTGTCTTTTATATCCCCAACCCTTATCGCCCCCCCATTTGCCTCAAATTGCAACACATTTTTAAACACTGAAAAAAAACATTCTCTTTGTGTGAAGAAAGTCTTTGACATTGTTGTGGTGGCTTTTGGTTTTGGATCTTTAATTTTTGCGACACATCAATTATTGACAGATGCATCAACAATAATTTATTGGTCTTGGGAAGGGTATAAAATTGACGAGAAACCATTGCTACAGTGGCCGTGGAGCTTTGTTACATGTGCGTTTATGGTTTTATCATCTGTCTTGCTTTGCCGGAATATTTCCCAAAATAAAGCTCTCATCGTGACACTTTTGGTATTTTCCACATACGTTTTGTCAAATCCAGCGTTCACCTCTTTTTCCAATTACTTTTTTGGTGGACTTCCATATATCGTTGGTTTGATTTTAGCGTACTCCTACTATTTCCAGCAGTTGTTCAGATTGCAAAGCATTGCTGCATTCACTTTGGCTTTCTTTGTTTATGATATTTTGATTTTGGCCCACGTTTGGACCGTTGCTTATGCCTTTGTTCCTTTTGGTTGGGTTCTTAGAGAGAGGATCGAGTACGTTTTGTCTGCTTCAACGGGGTTGATCGTGCTAGGAATTATTTGCACTTCAAGCAAAGCATTGCCTTTTCTTGTGGACTCTAATCTCAATAAACTCTGCTTAAGGGTTTCGGTTTTTTTGCTTGTGCTCGCATCCTACTTTACATACACGATGCAACCTAACAAGACGGATCCTGAGCCATACCACCCAAACAAAAACCTATGCACCGCTGGTATTTGGACGATTCATTTTGGTTTGGACAACGACATGTGGGCTAGTGAGCAAAGAATGATCGACTTGCTCCAAGACTTGGAGGTTGACGTGGTCGGATTATTAGAAACAGACACTCAAAGAATCACGATGGGTAACAGAGATTTGACCAACAAAATGGCTCACGATTTGAATATGTACGCCGATTACGGTCCTGGTCCAAACAAGCACACTTGGGGTTGCGTGTTGTTATCAAAATTTCCCATTTTGAACTCCACTCACCACCTTTTGCCATCCCCAGTTGGTGAACTAGCACCAGCAATCCACGCTACTCTAGACATGTACGGAGAACCAGTAGATGTGTTTGTTTTCCATAGTGGCCAGGAGGAAGACGAGGAAGACAGAAGGCTGCAAACTCAAGAGCTTACAAGACTAATGGGATCTGTGCCCGAAGGAAGACCTACCTTGTTGTTGAGTTACTTGGTCACTGATCCACACGAGGGAAATTACAACACATACGTCAGTGAACAGAGTGGGATGCACGATATTGAACCTGCCGATGATGACAGATGGTGTGAATACATTTTGTACAAGAACTTGAAGAGAACAGGGTATGCCAGAGTTCATAGAGGTACAATCACAGATACGGAATTACAAGTTGGGAAATTCCAAATCTTGAGTCAAAATGAGTTGAAAGAATATGGAGACGAGTTAATATACCAATCACATAAGGTAGAGTCTCTACACGATGATGAGTTCAAGTTTCCCGACATGTTTTTGGAGGATGGTGAAAGAGGTCATTACTACCATGTTTTTGACAAACCATACTACTACGACTTTGACCTGAGCCATTTTGAAAATTTAGAGGAAAATCCTGAATACGAAAACTTTCTTGATGCCGTCGCAGACATAGGTATCAATTGAAAGAGGCAGAGAAAACCGAGTTTTACAAGCCTGAGTGTGATTTTTATTAATACAACGAAAAAAAAAAAATGTAATGCTTTTTTTTTTTTTTTGACAAATCTATTTATATGCAAACTAAAACGAAATACACTAATGTCTACTCGTTCTTCTCTTTTTTCTCTTGTTTTTATTCTTCTTTTTGCGAGAGTTGCTTTTGTGATTGGTTATTGCAGTTGCCAATGGAAACGACAGCTTGACGCGAGAGTTTCCACTTTCATCATCTTCGTAATCACCTTCATAGTTTTCGTGAGAGTACTCTACTAAAGCATCAAGGTTTTCGGTTGAATTTTCCTCCTTGTCTGAGTATAGTTCGCGCTCTTCATTGTCACTTATGAGCACCCCAGAGTTTTCGTACTCTTTCATAATGTGTATTGGATTGTATTTAGACAAGTATTTTTTATCAAAAGACACACAATCGGTGTCAATGATGGAATTCAAACTGTACTCTTCCAAAAATTTCGTCACTTCCATTTCTTCAATGGTTAGATTATTTTGATCACTAATTGGCCTTTGCAGTCTGAAAATACTGTTCTTGTTGTTGTTAGGCAGTATAGGGTTCATTGTGTTATAAATGTTTAGACATCTTTTGGTGGTTTTCATGTCATTGTTATAAAAACGGTCCCAATCCCTTAATACTCTAAAACATTGGTTCACGATATTAGTCAAAACAATCTGGTTGAAACTGCTAAGGACTGATATCAATGTCTGTTCGTCTTCTTCAGGTATTGCTTGAAAGTTCAAAAGATTATCCGCCAGCCACTGTGTAGATAAACTCTGTGCATTCGCAACCGTGTGTATGTTCATGCTACCTTGGCTAATAGTAATTTAAAAAAATAAAAAGCTTCGGTTGAGCTTCTGTGTTGTTCTGGTAATTCTCTTTTTAATTGCTAGCAAGGTGGCTTTTAGTGTTTTGTTTGCTCAAAGTTTCTCTTGAGCGGTCTGACTATGATTGTAATTTTCAATACCAATGCTAAGCTAAAGAACACTCAAAAAAAAAAAAAAAAAAAAAAAAAAAAAAACCGGGCACGTGATGCAGTGTTTTAAAATTGCTAAGAAGTAACACCTGTTAGCTTTACAATTTAAGGCTGCGGTTGCCAGTAATCCTACTGATATATACTAGCGTTTTCATCGTTTGTAAAAAGTAATCACAAGATCGGTAAAGCCCAACTAACTGATAATCGTGTGTTTTGATGCTATGGTTCAAATGCGTTACAAAAGAAATATTTAAAGTCTTGAAAAATCCCAAGTTTAGTCTTCCCAGTTTTCCAACTTGATAATCTTGGCAGAGTCTAGTTCTTCTAGCAAAGCCAATGCTCTTTTCACAACCTTTTTGCTTGGCGGCACCTTGGTGTCTTTAAAAGCTTCTTCAGTGTTTTTTGATGCACCTTCTTCAACTTTCTTGCCCCCAGTGACATCGGTATTTTTTGGTTCCAACTGTTGAGTTTCCTCTTTTCCACCACCTTCCAAGATCTTCTGCATTTCCAGTTGCTGTTCGTGAACGTACTCGTTCCAAGAGTTTAGAATTTTCAAACATTCTTCGACCAACTGATCTCTTGCTTGACCTTTCAAACTTTTGAAGTACTGAACTAAAAGGTAGTCATACTGTTCTGGTATTTCGTCATCGATGTGGAACATGTTTTTCAAAAGCCAGTTCTGTTTGCTCTTGTTGAACTTCCATAATTTCAAAATTGGCGAGTCTTTATCTGGCTTCAAAGTACTCATGTTTTTGGAAACGCTTGGTAGTTCCAATATCTCTTTTGGCAGTGTGTCTATGTCAGCGTTAATCTTGAATACGTAAAACTCTATTAAATATCTGAACTGGTCTTTTAAAACCGTTTGTAAATGTGCCGCTTTTTCTTCCTTTGACAGTTTTTCTTTCTTCTTGTTTGTTGATGCATCGTCGGAACCACTTTTATGTTTGGCTTTCTTCACTTTTTTGTTGGTTGCCAGATCTTCACCTTTCAAAATTTTTCTCTTCTCTTTCTTTGTTAAAGACCCTGTTGCTAAGTGTGTTGTCACGTTAAAAGGATCATCATTGTCTAGGTTGTTATGGTTACTATTACTACTACTATTGCTACTACTGATGTTCGATGCGCTCGCCTTATCAGCTTCTTGTTTTTTCAAAGCAATTCTTTTCCATGCTGGAACGTGTGCTGACATTGCTAACCAATTGTTGTTGATTTTCCTGCGTATCTTTGAGTTTTCCTGTGAGGTTGGGTTTTTCAAGACCGTGGTAACCAGTTGGCATCATTCCATCATCTAATGGCCTTGCCTTGTGGAAAAAGAAATAAACGCAGTGTTTTTTTTTTTGGTTCTTTTGCTTTGCATCACGTGTTGTGATAACGGAGAAATGAATTTTTCCAACTTTTCTTTTTTTTTTTTTTTTGTAGCCTCTTATTATTCAATGCTCTTTTTTTTGCCCTCTGTGTTTGGTGCGCTTTGTCGAGTTGAATTTAAGTCTTGAGATTTTCTATTTAGTTCTTGTTTCCATCAAGGCAGGAAAGGTTGACATTTGATTATTTAATTGGATCAATCTGTTTTGTCCAAGAGTTTGACGATATGCTTTACACTCATTTCTTCGTTCTATTTGTTGCAATTAATGAGAAAAAGCATAAAAATTCCATCATTCAAGTTGCCACTTTCTTCCATGCTGCCTTTCCGGGCGCATGTGTGAGAAACTACTTGTCTTTAGATTTTGGAGATCGCAAGGTTTTTTGAATCGATGGAAAACAGGAACGATGAGTGGCACAGAAAAATACAAAAACACCAGTTTGAATTGATTGTGAGTTTCACCACAATGAAGAGTCGATATAGAAGAGTGTTTACAATTTATTTATTGTTGCCATTTTGCATCTTGTCTATATTTCTTGTCTTGACGTGAGACTGGACGGTTTGCACTGAAGCAGCGAGCATGCAAAGTGCAAAACCTAGTTGTGCTTGACAGTTGTCTTAGGCATTTACACGTGACTTATAGGAATAAGGTGACTTTCAAAGGAAACACTAAGAGCACATTAAAGCCGTTTTCCTTGTAATATCATTTGGGGGCACGCTTGTAATTTAGTGTTGAGTTACGCAGGTATCATCTTGGTCAATAAGAAACAACTTTGACAATTTCACCCCAAACCAACCAACTTTTTTGACAGCAATGCCCAATAAACGCAAGTGTTTTGTGATTGACTTTGATGAGACTGTTACCGTACATGACACTATCAAAAACATTGTCCAAGCCGGCATTCAACTGAACAGGGGAGATTTGCCATCAACGGTAACCTACAAAAACATTGAAGATTTCTACGTGAAAACGTACCGCCAGTTGAATAGCAAAAAAGGATCTCACTTGCCAAACGCTTGGGGTCAGCATCACGCTCATCGCCTGTGCAACGTCACTCTCAAGTATATAAATGAATACAACTATCAGTCGTTTCTTAAACCATATGAAGATGAAACTTTGCAAAATATTGTCAACTCTGATATATTCAAGGGAGTATGTGTGGATGCACTGGTTAAAGCTGTTACGCCTGAGCTCGAAATTCGTTCTGGATTTAATAGTTTTCTGGAAAATAGCTCTGATTTGCTTAAGGAAGGTCTGCTTTACGTGTTATCACTAAATTTCAGTAAAGAGCTGATTTGCAATGTAGTTAAAGGCTTAGCTCAAAGTCAAGTATATTGCAATTACCTGGAAACGTCTGGTGATGTCAAATCGGATATTTCTGTTAAATACAATGGGAAGCTGAATGGAAAGATTTTGGTTGGATCAGACAAAAGCGATGTCCTTTTTGACATGTTTGGTTCTGATCGTACTTTTGAATCATCATTCAAAGCTGGTTCCCAAGGTGCAGAGGTCTGGTACATTGGAGATAGCAGAAGCGATTACCTGAGTATACTACACCCACTTGTAAATGTTGGTTTTTTGCTTATTGACGAGCAAAATACTGACAAATTTCAAAAATGTTGCGATTTCTTCAAAACAGGAAAATTAGGGTATGGAGACATTACAGCTACTTTATATGAAGCGGGCTGGTTGCCCTCCGACACATGCAAAAGGGTTTATCTAGTAAAAGGCTGGCATGAAATAATAAGTCTTGCAAGATTTTAAACTTTGATTTAAGAAGTGTATCAAAAAAATATAAAAAAAAAAAAAAAAACCAAACATCTAAAGCATTCAAATTCGTAAAATATTTTTGTAATACATACATACATCTATTACATATATATAATTTTCATATTTTGGATTATAATGGCTTTTACATCACGCCTTTTTTTAATTTATTTTAGACAAAAAAAAAAGATCTGTTAGAGTATTGCTCTAACAGTCAATTACTTTATTCAATAAATCAAATTATTTGTCAGACAAAGCAACAACACCTGGCAAAGCTTTACCTTCCAACAATTCCAAAGAAGCACCACCACCGGTAGAGATGTGGGACAATTTTTCAGCACCACCGAATTTTTTAGCAACGGTAGCAGTGTCACCACCACCAACGATAACAGTGGCACCGGATTCACAAGCAGCAACACAACTTTTCAACATAGCTTTAGAACCTTCAGCGAATTTTTCAAATTCGAAAACACCTGGTGGACCGTTCCAGACAATGGTTTTAGCGGATTTGATGGTTTTGTCAAACAATTCTCTAGATTTTGGACCAGCATCCAAACCTTCCCAGTCAGCTGGGATACCTTCGGAATCAGTAACGATTTTAGAGTTGGCAGTAGCAGAAAAGTCATCAGCGATAACGTAATCGACTGGCAAAACAATTTGGACATTGTTTTTTTTAGCTTTTTCAACCAATTTTGGAACAATTTCAGCACCCTTGGCATCAAAAATGGATTTACCGATTTCAGAGTTTTCCATAACTTTTTTGAAGGTAAAAGCCATACCACCACCAACAATGATAGTGTTGACTTTGTCCAACAAGTTGTCAATCAATTGGATTTTGTCGGCAACTTTAGCACCACCCAAAATAGCCAAAAATGGTCTGTCTGGGTTTTCCAAAGCTTTACCAAAGTATTCCAATTCTTTTTGCATCAAGAAACCGGAAGCTCTGGTGTCCAATTGGAAACCAACCATAGAGGAATGAGCTCTGTGGGCAGTACCAAAGGCATCGTTGACGTAGACATCAGCCAAAGAGGTCAAAGCAGCTCTAAAGGCATCAACATCTTTTTTGTCGGCTTTAACTTTTTCACCGTTAACTTTTCTGGAACCTTCTTCTTCAATGTGGTATCTCAAGTTTTCCAACAAAAAGACTTGACCGTTTTTAGCAGCAGAAGTAGCTTTAGTGACTTGTTCACCAACACAATCTGGCAAAAATTCAACATCTTTTTTCAACAATTTGCTCAATTCAGCAGCAACTGGTTTCAAAGAGTATTTGGCAACTGGTTCACCGTTTGGTCTACCCAAATGAGAAGCCAAAACAATGTATTTTGGGTTTTGTTTCAAAACGTATTCAATGGTTGGCAAAGCAGCAACAATTCTTTGGTTGTTGGTGATGTTTTGTTCACCATCCAATGGAACGTTGAAATCAACTCTGATGAAAACTCTTTTACCAGAGCAGTCGATGTCTTTGACACTCAATTTGTTACTTAGAGACATTATGGATTTTTTGATATATTTGGTTGTTGTTAGGATGATATTATTTATAATTTCTAACCTGGTTTTTAAGGCTTTTTTTCATAGTTGTAAAATAATCTGAATATATATATATAGACAGTTATGGAAGAAAGGATTATAACTGGAATATAATATTAAAATTATCAAGACCCGACTCTTATATATGATTTATAAAATCAAGATAGATCAACATCAACGTTAACTTTGAGCAAAGAAACAAAAGGTTTACTTAAATCATAATAACCCGTATAATATCATGTAACACCACTTTCACCTTAAGAATATCATGAGCCTTTCAAAATTTAAAAAAAAAAAAAAAAAAAGCATTCAATCTTTGAAAGAGTTATTATAATAATACTAATAATAATAATAATAATAATAATAACTAAAAAAAAAAAGGCCTAAACTACCATTATTTGTTTGTGTGCGTGTGTGTTTGTGTTTGTATTTTTTTTTTTTTTTTTTTTTTTTTTTTTTTTTTCAAATTCAGTTTTTCGAGAAGAATCTTTAGAATCTTTGGGATTGTTGTGAAAACTAAATATCTCAACAAAACGTGAGAATTTTATGACAAAA
>ERZ794936.630-NODE-630-length-15299-cov-6.940370_pt1 | contig 15299 bp, 7 predicted proteins | sample MGYA00511083_ERZ794936 | MGnify/ENA primary metagenome ERZ794936 (study PRJEB30137, sample SAMN04331409) | food metagenome | isolation source: Y2 must sample point D1 replicate A | place: Australia: South Australia | collected 2014 ... | reverse complement strand
CTAATATTTATAGCGGAAAAAAGATCATTTTAATATACGTGCAAGGTATGAACCTTAACTCGGAAAGTCTTGCGTGGACTTGCATCACCCTTGTTTGCACACGACCTAAGTCAACGGGCAATATGTGAGATTGCAACGGAGTCTTCACTCGAGCTCGTTACGGCAAGCTTTACAATTCGAGGCGTTTAATTCGTCTTGCTCAAAGAGCACGTATGATTACATTCTAAATAGTGTTTGCAAAACCACAGTATATGCATGACCTCCTCTTAAACGGTGCAGGGGCACCAGTATCCGATTCAGTGCCGCATGTCATGTTTGCTCTATGATATATTGTCACTGTAAGCATCTTTTTGATCGACCGTACGATAACTCAAACGTGATCACGCAGCCAAGTCTCGCTGGGACTTGATGAAGTGAAAAACTTCCTTCCCGAAAAACTGGCTCAAAAGGTCATCCTGCTCAGCGTTTAAGTATGTTATGCTCGCAGCTAGTTCCGCCAAGTCAAAATTGATTGACTCGCTCACCTTCGAATCTCTTTTATAGTCTGGATGCTTCAAGACATAGTCTCTCAAAAAATGAGCTGTAGTGGGTATTTTTCCGCTGGCTCTACCACTTACCAACTTTAGGTACTGCTGTATCGAAGTCAACTGCTGAACTGCATCCCCAATTTTGCAATGCCTGTTATCACTGACACAGGCTTCAGGTACCAACTTTCTGGATACATACTTCACGATCATTCGTATCAATCCGGGAAAGTTATCACCACCATTGATGATCTTATCTGCAGTGAGTCTGACCTCGTTTGGCTCTTCATCATCGAAGTCTTGTGGGACATTTCCGTTGCCATCATCGTAGCCATTGAGGTAGACCGCATTATTGCAAAGCAAATCATTGCCGTCATTGAGGAAACGGTCAAACCAACTCAAGTCAAAACCTTTGAAGATTTCGTTATCAACGTTCCAGCGTCTGGGATTCTTGAACCAGAACGAGTCTTTTGTAGCCGCATCCACCTTGTGAGCAATCTTCATATTTTCATCGATTTTCAGTATAGGAATGTAGAAGTCTGGGTTAAACTCGAGAATCGCCTGACTTGCCAAAATTATGAAGACAGAATACGCAGCATTCTCAAAATCATTCAACAGGATTTCCATTGGACGAAACTCTACTCTCCATCCTGGCTTTGAGGCTAAAGACTCCGGAGAGATGTCCTTCGGATACAAAGCTGGAGGTTTGAACCTCAAAGTTTGCCAGTTTGTCAGCTGAATGTTCTCAAAATGATCATTCTCCAATTCATTATCCTGAGATATTCTCTCGCTGAATATTACTAGAGGATCTCTGACAAACAAATGCGCAAAGTGTTGCGCCATCGGTTGATCAAAATGTTTGTCCTGGGTGAGTTCGTCATAGATTTTCTTGTTTATGGGGGAGAAAAGGTCATTGTACTCTTTCCTGAAGTAAGGCATGTGTTTGTGATACTTCTCGTCACTCAAGTATGAATCGATAGATTCGTAACGGGACTTAGGGAGTTTTTGAATGGGTTTGCCGTCCACGCAATGCATCAGTGTGTCGCCAAATTCATTTACAACCCTGTCCCCATTCACACCTCGACCTCCTCCCAAGCTTTGGACGTGTTGTTTCAACAGTTCAGGAACGTCCAATCCACCAAATAAGTCATATCCAGGATAAGGCTCGGAATTCTCCTCTGCAAACGTGCGATCGTCAACAGCTCCACTTATTACGTTCCACCTTACGTCTTGATCCACCAAAAAGCCCTTGAACATGGGTGAAGCCGCAGAGAGAGCAAGCATTACGGGGGTAAGGGGGGCCAAACCGTCATACAAATAACGGGCTTGCTCGATGTCTGCGGCCTGCATTGTGACTTGGAGGCACGAAGAACCCATGCCAAATCCCATCGAGTCCATATAGACGTGGCCCGGCTTCGATGCACCAAGCCATGGTTCCTGATCAGAGGGAAACAAGTCACGACGAGGAATGGAGTCATCGATCAATTTGGTGTTCACATCCGGGTATATTGGCAAGTTGATGGCCACTTTCCGACCGCGTCTCTTTCTGATGTTTGCCGTCAAAGTCGGGAACCGCGCGTGTCTGTTGATGATTTCGTCTGGGAGAAACAATGACTGGGAAGCTGGACCTATGGGCTTTGCCTTTGGAGAAGTGAATACACCACACCCCATGCGTGGGAATGCGGTGAATGTCAAGGGCACAATGTTTGAAGGTAATTCCGATTGTGCGACTTCCCTCCGCTTCTTCATGTTTTCCTCCACGTACAGGAAATCGCTGAGTAGACTTCCATCATATGGTTTCAACGGCGTAGCCTCGATCATATAGCGACCATATTCAGGATGAAAGCTAATATTGTTTCTGATAGCCTTGTCATATATTTCCGGCTTCAGCGGATCGTTCAAATCAATCAAGATCGAGTCTTTGTCAATGGAAAGCCTTGCGGTCTTCTGAGTCCGGTCAATGTCAACTAGCATGTACTCCACCTCATCGCCCCAATAAAAGTGATCGTTTGTTCTCTTCGAGTGCTGGCGAAATATGTTAATCAATTGAGTAATTCCGTTTGCCCGCACATGTTCGTTGTACTTCCTCGAGCTATGCCAGTCGAGAGGCGTGCCAAGTGAAAGCAATCCCATAATTTTGGTAGTGCCTGAGGGAGATGCTTGATGCGAGAGTAAGGCGAATAGACAATCTTGCTTGGACTTTTGTAAGTCAAGTTATGCTGCAAGATCGAATTGGACTATTTGGTCCCGAACCGCACAATTCTTATGGCACGCCTGACTTAAGTAGCTAAAGCTTGGAGTATCACCGTAGAAGTGCTATGTACGGTGTCTGCCCGGGACGCCTGCTCTCATGCGGAATTAATCAGCAATCACCGCGCAAAATTGCACAAGATTTCGTGATACAGGCTATCTCGCAATACGATTTACGATAGGCCGCAAGAACGCATCCGCTACTTAAATGTCATCTGCGCTGTGCTTTCGAAGCCCGCAAACTTTCAAGAAATATACTCGGGGATAGAAAGAGAATTACAGTCTTTTTTAATTTCATTCGTTTGGATGTTTTCACGGGACTCTCTGTGGCTTGATTGGGGGGCTCTCCAATAATAGATGTAATTGCACGTGACTCGGCCCGCATCTTTTTTTCGAATGTGGGCTAATCATGCGGCAAGGGAGTGACAAGTATTTTCACCGTGCATTTCGCCTCATTATCTGCATTTGCGAATTCCATGGTTGAAAGAAATCGATATGTGGTTAGTCCGCATTGACAACTGAAGACAAAGCTTGAAATTACGTTCATTACATGGAACTCAAATTTCTATTACTAACGGTATACTTCACTCAGTAGAGTCCCTCAACATTATTAACGATACAGGCCTCCTCTTCTGCCGTTCTGTCCCTCAAATCACCAATGACAACAGCATCTTCACCTGCTTGTTTGAGCTCAGCGAGCACAGCGTCAACATTAGCTTTTTCGACGATGGCGACCATCCCGATACCCAAGTTCAATGTTTTCAACAAGTCGGCGAATGGCACTTGACCTTGCTTGCCGAACCATTTGAAGATCTCGGGTACTTCCCATGCACTCAAGTCAACCTGGGCCTGCAAGTTCTTAGGTAACGCACGAGGGATATTTTCCACTAATCCACCTCCGGTTATGTGAGCCATTCCGAGCAACAAGCCCTTCTTGATTGATGGAAGAAGCTGCTTCACGTAGATTTTGGTGGGAATCAAAAGCTCCTCGCCAATGGTCCTTCCGTTCTTGGCCCATGGGGCAATGGACTTGTAGTCAAGGCCGGACTTTTGGATAATATGACGTACGAGTGAGAAGCCATTGGAGTGCACACCATCGGACTTCAATCCTATCAACACGTTGCCGGCCTTCATTTCGCTAATCTTTGGTAAGATTTTGGTCTTGGACACAGCACCCACAGCGGTACCATTAGTATCGTAATGTCCCTCATCATACATTCCGGGCATCTCAGAAGTCTCACCACCGACCAACGCACAGCCAGCAATGATACATCCGTCGGCAACACCACTCACAAACTTGGCGGCGACATTGACATCAAGCTTACCCGTAGCAAAATAGTCAAGGAAAATCAATGGCTCAGCACCCTGCACGACTAAATCATTCACATTCATGGCCACTAAATCGATGCCGACAGTGTCATGAATATCCATGATTTGAGCAATCCTCAACTTAGTACCAACACCGTCGGTGGCACCCACCAAAAGGGTATCAGCGCCATCGTACCCAGCGGCCTTGAGATCGAATAAACCACCAAAGCCGCCAATATCGGAGTCAGCGCCGGCTCTTGCCGTGGACTTGACTTTAGCCTTGATCTGCTCTACCAACAAGTTTCCGTTGTCGACTGAAACACCTGCCTCTGCATACGTGATTCCTGAACTGCTTTGTTGTGCGTCTCTGAAAGCTCTGTGCGCAATGTCTTTTCTATTGTATTTCTTACTGAACGTCACGTGGTCGACACCAACGTATGCTCTGTTCACAGACTCTCTGAGAGTAGATGCCGTGGCGGTGGAGGCTATAACCCTACCTCCAGAAGTTACGATTTTTCCATCCTTTTCCGAAGTGCCGGCATGAAAAATGTACGTTTCAGCTGGGGGAGTTTTGATGGTGATTTCGTCACCCTTGTCGTACGACTCGGGATATCCGCCAGCTGCCATGACGACAGTGGTTGAATGCGTGTTTTCCTTGGTCTTGATTGAGACGGAGTCCAATCTGTGCTCGGCAGCTGCGAGCATGACATCAGCCAAATCAGTGTCGTCTGTCAATAAGGGTAAAACGGTTTGTGTCTCTGGGTCGCCAAATCTGACATTGTATTCCAAGACTTTTGGCTCCTTTGCGGAGGACAACATGATGCCCGTGAACAAGACACCACACATTGGATAACCATCTTTTCTCATTCCGTCGATCGTAGGCTTAATGATCTTTTCGTTAATCTTCGCCAAAACTTCTGCTGTCGCAATGGGTGCGGGGGCGTAAGCACCCATGCCTCCAGTGTTTAGACCCAGGTCACCATCGCCAATTCTCTTGTGATCCTGTGCAGCGGGCAAGTTGTAGAAGGAGTACCCGTCGGTAATCGTCAAGATCGACAATTCATCGCCTTCCAAGAACTCCTCAATGACGATCTCGTCTCCAGCATCGCCAAAGTTCCTGTCAACCATGATTTCGTTCAACCCGGCCAAAGCCTCTTCTTTACTCTCAGGAATCAAGACACCCTTTCCAGCAGCGATTCCGTCTGCTTTCAAAACGATTTTGTAGTCGACCTCCTCGATGTGTTTTTTGGCCTTTTCCACATCGGTGAAGTTTTCAAACCTGGCCGTTGGGATGTTGTGCTTGTCCATAAACACCTTTGAAAAGGCCTTAGAACCCTCCATGACAGCAGCTTTTGCAGATGGTCCAAATACGGGGATACCGACTTTGGTAAATACAGACGAGATGCCGTCCACTAGTGGCTGTTCTGGGCCAGGTACGACTAAGCCGATGTGCTTTTCGACGGCAAACTTTTGCAAGGCATCAAAGTCCTTTGGCGACCCCGATAACTCGGGAACGTTCGAAACTTTCTCACCAATGGTGGATGTGCCACCGTTACCTGGCGCAACATAGATTTTGCTGACACTGTTCGATTGAGCCAATCTCCAGGCGATGGCATGTTCTCTGCCACCATTGCCAACAACAAGGATGTTCAAACCGGGCATTTTGTCAAAATAAAACTGGGGAAGCTGATTACTTAGAGCAGCCAAAAAAGTTTGAGTTTAGCCGAGAGTTTTTTCTGCTGCCTATATACTCTTGATGCGATCCTCGCTATTATCTTAAAATTAGTCTGACTCTGACCCAGCCCATGGAGATCGCGGCGAGGGAGATGGCACGCAATTATATGCACCACTGTGAAACGAAGTATCCAATGCCATTGAAAACCCGATTGTCACTCCGAAACTTACTCTGGAGTCAGGCGCCTGCAAGAAGCAGCTCGCGTTACATGTTGCAACAGTGCTGTAAATCGAGCTCTGATATCCCTATGCGTGCGTGAATTTTCGTTGTGGTTAACATTATATATGTACAAGCTGCTCAGATCGTTACGTCGCCCAGGCCGACAATGCCTTCAAATTTGTAGTTTTCGTCACTAGGCAACTTCACATCATTGCCTTCTTCATTGATAGGGGTGTATAAGTAATAGGATAACAATGCATTGACGACAGATCTCGTTTTCGCCTCGTTCAACGAAGAGCCCAACCCCTCACCCAACTTTTCTCCGCCACAAAATGCTCCGGCAACATAGATCGCATGCGATGACAATCTTCCAGTCTCTGCAATGAGCCTTATTTCGAGCGGGGCATCAAGACCGACCTTTTCGCAGATTCTTGTCAATTCTCTGGTGGGCCTACTGAACTGGAACATTTCAGACAACTTCACGTTTCTGGATAAAATATGCTTGTTGATGAAATCCTTTGTAGGTGCTTCACCTACGTGTGTGTAGTAGCCACCGATAATGGATCTAACGGCAGATGCATACGCCTCCTGCTCTTTGGATAAGAACGTTAATGAAGATTCGTTGAACGTGGACAACTCCTCAGGAGCTAGCTCATACACCCCTGACTCTTGTGCCTCTTCCTTATGCTGATCAAAAATGAATCTCAACTTGCCATACTGTAAAGCTTCCGGCTCATTTGCGAGATGTTTCTGCAATTTAGAGGTCTTGTCAATCTCGATACCCCAACTTTTACCAATTTCGGCCAAGACTTCAGCACCCATGTATGCGTCAAAAGCCGCGTTATGCACCGCCATGGGAAGTCTGGGATACTTCATCAACAAAGCTTCTGTTACATAATACGAGAGGAAGTTTTTTCCCAAGGTGTTGAGACCAAAGTTGTTAGCCAACCCCCCATATTTATCCAAGTTGAGTGCTTGCGATAGAGTCGAAAACGAATAAGACTCGGGTAACCTCAAACGCGAGTGTAAGGCAGTCAACGGTGGTGACTGTTGTGCCGTTGATTCTGGTAATCTATGTGTGAAAATGCTGTTTTTGTATGAACCGTAGTCTGTGAGGGAGTCGTATTTCGTGCCGAGTGACTTGTCAAGTTCAGCAACATGGTACGCGGCGACGGGAATGCGAGCCAACGATGGTAAGCGGAGTAGCCTGGGCGCCTGTCCCTTTGTCAATAGCCTCAACATGTTTGAAAGCCTGGGAATCTGAGCAACGACCTGGTGATGTGAGCCAGGCGCTCGGCTCTCAGTGCGGTTTGTATAAAACAAAATTTTCAATTCTGGTACACGCACGAACTTCAGCTAGCCAGTTTTGCAACCGGAGTTACACGAGAAAATCAAGTTGACTTGACATTTGTCAGATCATAGACTTTCTTCAATGAAAAGCAGCAGAGTATATGCGCTCTTTTCCTACCAGTAAACAAAAGGGACTGATGATGGTTTTTTTCTAAACGTGAAGGGTAAGAATTGGTTCAGCGGGCAACTACTTCAGCAAGCTTTAGAGGCCACAATTTTTAATTGCCCGGCCAAATGACTGCCATGATCGTTTTCATATAAAAATTCATACTTGCAAAACAAAACACCAAAAATCCGCCTTAGTTTTTGCAAAAACTCCGACCTTCTAAATGGTCTCTACCTTTTAGCTTCTTGCAAACCTCAAGTGTCTTTGGCTCGAAACTGATTATATTTAAGAACCGTGAAAAATATGGTTTACTACCTCAAAAACTGACTTTAGCACCAATAACTTGATTGCTTTAAGCAGAATAGCTGAAAATGCTCTTAAAGAATATTCATTAGTATATTTGATCATTTTCACAAGAAAACAACCATTCATTCATCGCCGCGGGTTCGTGCAACTCAAGCTCTGCTCTGAGATCTCACGCACGTGATATTTCTTCATATTCGATATGGAAAACAGACGTTAGTGAACCTACCATATCAGATGTCGGAAACAAACGCTTTAACTCCCTACATAAAATCTTTGTTTCTCCAACCGCCAAACTTCACGCCAGATGATTTTGCGTCTGTTCTAAGACACATTTTCATGGGCACGTCTTCCGACGTCCAAACTTCAGCCTTTCTCACGGCCCTTCGAATGAGAGGCTTGGACCACCAGCCCGAGTTCATTGCAGCCGCTGTTTCAACAATTTTGGAATTCTCTGACGTTATCCCAGCATCTAGTTTGAGCCCGAAAGGTTTCATTGACATTGTCGGCACCGGTGGAGACGGACAGAATACATTCAATGTTTCGACATCAGCAGCTATCGTAGCAGCTGGTATGGGCCTTAACGTTTGCAAGCACGGAGGTAAAGCCTCAACATCTTCTTCCGGATCGGGTGACCTTCTCAAGTCTTTGGGCGTTGATCTTTCTGTTGTGAACAAGGATACAACTCCCACCATTGTGTCAGAGTCCAATTTTTGCTTTCTTTTCGCCCCGTCTTTTCATCGAGGAATGGCCAAGGTCGCTCCCATTCGCTCCAAAATTGGAATTCCCACCATTTTCAACATTTTAGGCCCTCTTTTAAATCCTATGCCTATCCGTGCCAGAATTCTCGGCGTTTTCTCTGAGGAGCTTGGTGATTCCTACGCCAAGGCTGCCGCAGAATTGGCTAAGAAATCCGAAGTTCATGAAAAAACTATGGTCGTCTATGGGGAGATCGGCCTCGACGAAATCTCGCCTTTTGGCCGCACGAAGTGCTGGATGATTGACAGAAGCGGCGAGATAACCAAGACGTCGATTTCTCCAGCTGATTTCGGATTGCCTGAGCACAGTTTAATTCACGTCAAAAGTGGCACGCCTGAGCAAAATGCAGAAATTTTGCTACACATTTTGCGCCAAGACAATTCTGATTACCGTGTCGACGCCAAATACAATATTCCTTTGGTAGATTATATTTTGATGAACGCAGCTGCCCTCGCCGTCGTCGCAGATCTCTGTGAAACTTGGGCAGAGGGCGTCGATTTAGCTCGCACGGCTATAGCATCAGGAGCAGCTTATCAAGCGCTTGATAACTTCAGGCTCGCTGTTGAAAGGACAAAACAGTCCGTTTGAGTACAAGATACATGATGTACAAGATTGCCTCACTTCCAGAGTAGCACAGGTGCTTGTCACGACACCTAGCGCGCTGCTACAATTCACCTGTAGACATAGACGATTACCACTGAAAAAAAAAAGCTACAGTACAACAAGTAAGAGTGCTTGTTTCCTTACGCTTCAGATGGCGTATGAAGTTTGTAGTTTGAACTTTCAACGCTCTATTCGCGGTGCTGATCGTATCCTGTTCTAGAGAAACTTGGGGTCGTGCGCCTGCGAAACATATCCGCCAACCATGTTCTCAAGATGTAAGCATGCTCATTTAGAGAGCAGCAGAAACTCACTGAACACCCAAGTAATGGCTCACTCTCCACCATTGAATATTTATGCCATCGCGGCAATGGGAACATTCGTTGCCACTTATGTGTGGATCAAGTCCCCATTAAAATATAAGCGGGCGTCTGAGAACAGGCTCAGCCCGAAGGCCGATCTCGCATGGAGGGAAGGCGCTCAGAAATGGCTCGATAACAACTCAGTTTGACGTCTACTGCTCGAAATCTTGCCGTTTATCTACTTCTGAGATTATAGGTCTAAATATTCGAATACATATATATTTAAGATCATGTGTGCGAGAGGCCGTAACACTAATGCAGGCGGAATACATGCAAAAGAAAGGACCTGAAAGATCCCTAGTTTAATTTGATGTTGGCCAAGGGCAAACCTCGAGCAAAGTCATCCTTAAGCTGGAGTTTGATAACATCGCTTTCTAGCTTGATGAAACACCAAAGCCATCTTCTGACAATCTCTAGCACCTCAAGCATGGCAAATCCAAATGAAAGATAGTCATAACCAAACAAAAAATTGCCGACATGGTTGTGAAGCTTCATCTCTATTTCGGTCTCTTTGATAACAAAAATCTTCATCACCCATACGAATCTTATTAGGAAATCTAACAAAATCACAAGATAATAGCCGAAATAGTTCTTGTAAATAAGCTTGTTCGGACCACGCAAGATATATGTGTTTCCAACATTCAGCCTGAAAAAAATGTCAAGTGCCTCGAAGCCCCAATCCATTTTTATATCCCAGATGAACAGATAAGTGGAGCTAATTGCGGAAAGTATGTACCACCACCGATTCAAGGAATTTAATTGTTGGGAACTGTCACCCTCAGGAAATGACTCCATACTCATTTTGATGAGCAAGTTCACAATAACTGGACCAAGCAGCGCAGCGTACTTAAACAAATTGAGCATGTGCTGCGTCTGGCCCGTGATCTTAAACTCATACCAACACTGTTTCACTCTGATGAGCGCTGGGTAAGATAAAACGAACGCCTCCACTTTGTGATTATACGATGCACTCGCGGGGATGAATGTGGCCCATAAGAAGGACACCAGGTCATTGATAACTTTCGAGTATGAGGTCAAACTATCGGAAAGTAAAATGTCGTTTGTTCTCATGGTGGCAGAGTTGATTCTGCCAACGAGAATTCTCTTCAATGTCGAGTTTACCCGATGCTGTCCCAATGATGTTCCTTTTCTGAAAGTTGCGAAGAGCGAGATTAAGAGTAAAATTAATGGCAATGTGCTCGAAGCGAACTCAAGTGTCCTCGTGGCTGGCAATATAAGAAGGCATGTCCAGTAAAATATCAAACCAGCCGAGGTGAATGTGAAGGTTTTGGTGACGGTTCTGCGTATTCCCTGAAGAAGAATTACATTTTCATTCAAGTCAGCTGAAGACACCGTTGCCATTTCTCCCGATATGGCTTGAATATCTTGCCCATCGCCAGTGTATTTGTGTGAAGAGTATGCAAAGTTCAAAAGGGCCAAGCAGTTGATCTGAAAGCCATAGTACATGACCCACACCAACGTATACCATAGGCAGATACCCAATTGAAGAAAAACTCCAGCCCGATGTGGCAAGGGAAGGACATCATCAAAATTTAACAGAGACACACTCTGTTCGCTCATTGTCCCTCAATGTGGCTGGCGATAGTTCGTTCAAGACGAAACGCGCGTTTAGAGAACACTTTCGATAACTGTCGCAGTGCGTTGGCGGATATGAGCGACGAGGATACACTCCACTTATCACCTCAACAAAAAAAAATTGACAAAACATTTAGAGCGCTTCAGTCAACCGACTGTCTTCGAATTCTGAAAGAAGGACTTCAAGTGTCCATCTAAAGTAGCATTCACACAGTTCAACCTGGGCAGACTCTGGGATGGGTATCACCAAAAGTTTGTCTCTCAAAAAAAGGATACCAGGAACGTGAACAGCATCTGCCCAATATAGGTCAACTGATACTACGAGAGTCTACAGCCAACGCGTGTGCGATTAGGATGAAATCATCAGGTGAACAGTTGAACACGAATAGTCATCGTCTTGCAAAGCATCGCTTGCAAGAACGTTAACATTCACTCTTGGGTCTGCGTAGACTGACGAAGAATTAAAGAGACATGTCTCCTGAATATGTTAGTTGTGCCTTCATAAATGAAAAAGAGTTCTTGCCAATCGGAATGTCAGAATTTTCAGTGTGTTTTATCGAATCGGTCATAGTCCTGAAAAGGATCCTCCGTCTGGGGCGACAACTGGTCATCATGTGAGAGTCAAGAACATGGTAGTATAATAAGACATACATTTAGACTGTAACCACTGGATGGCAACATCTGCCTCCATAGCAAATGAAACCATTCAATGAGCTTGAATCTGATAAGAGGAGTGTGTTGCAGAATTAATGTGGTTTTTTCGGCCGCTTTTTCTACCGGTCTGCGAGTCTTCGCGTGATTACCCGGAGACGAACGCGGCGCTGCGAGAATAGGTCTAGGGGCTGCGAGTAGGGTAACATGTTTGGCTGCAATTGAGACAGCAGTCACTCACATCTCTCTACCATATCTTGCTCAGCTTGACCTTATCATTCTTAGACTCGAGGATTCTAGGAGAGGCCATTTAACTACGTCCACATTCTCACACAAAATCTCATAAAAAGAACCTCATAAACCCGAAATTGTATTCCCATATGCACAATGATTACTCCTTCTTCCGACTTTTCAACTTACTCAATTTCGCTTTCCTGTTGTTCTCCCTTCTCTCGGTCTTTGTTAAATACCGGAATTTCTTCTTTTTCTGTTTCTGTTTCGGTTCCGGCTTTGCTACACCACACACAACCGCATACTTTTTGGCCCGTTCGATTGATTTCTCCAACACCTCCTCCGACTTGCTGAGGTTCACGTTGTTGGACTTTGCAACAAGGTCTAGAGAAGACAATCCTACTCGAGCGAAATTGGGATTCTCTAAAGCTTCCACCGTGACCGTGGTTTCCTCATCCACGACCGCATCGCCGAGTGATTCGGGATTATCAATTTTGTAAACCTGCCTCTTTTGAAGTATGCCTTTCACAGGCTCGTCGTCTGAGTCTTGTCCAGCTTCCTCATTTTGATCTGCTGACTTTTCCTCATCACCTTCAAAACCTTTCCAGTCCTCCTCTTGTTCCTGTTTTAATATCTCTGCCACGTCCAAATTTTTTGCTTCATTCAATTCCTCTAGTTTGGACTCGAATTCTTTCTGCTTCTGCTCTCTGATTTGCTTTCGTTCTTCGATTCTGGCTAGTCTGTCTTGCTCTTCATGAAACTTCTTTGCCTTCTTCTGCCTTTCTACCTTTCTCTTGTGAAAACCAGTTAAGAAGTCATGACGAGAGTTTTTGTCGAAAACAACCTCTTCCACACCGTACTTTTTGGCTTGTTTGTTGCGGTATTTGCTACCACCGGTAAGGATGTCCCTGTTTGACCTGGACTGCGACTTTTCTTTTGCCATTATTAACTTGTAGGCTTGGTTTGCAGTCTACCGTGTTTAGAGTCCTCACGAGAAATTTCGCGATGAGGATATATGTGAAGACCACACGCGAGAAAAAAGAATCAAGACAATCAAACCGTGCTAAAACACCGAAAAGAAGTGTACCTTTTCACCACCAACGAGACAAGTACAAACTATTTGAACTTTACGACCAATCAAGAAAAAAATTATTCAGTGCATAATGGAGAATCTAGAAGACATAAGCTCCTTTGTGAAGTCATTGAATGGCTCGATCGATAATCTCAATGAGGCATTGGGGCCGGCATTGTCTCAAAGCCTTGAGGACCATATTTCAAAATGCCTGCTGCCGCAAGAAAAGGTGAAATTATATCACTCACATCTATACACCGTGATCTCTGTTCTTTTTGCATACATCAAAGTCATGGGAATCAAGACAGACTCCCATCCCATCATGAAGGAGCTAACACGCATCAAGGGATCAATGAAGGCAATGAAGGATATCGAAGAGTCGAAAGCCAAGAACGCGGAAGACAGCAAGAAATCAACAAATGCTGCAAACGAATTTCTCCAACGTACTTTGGGGACAAATGGCGGGAGTGCAGCGCCCGAAAGCCTAAAGTCCCCTGCTATCAGCTCGGCGAACTTTCAAGGTAAACATACTAGATTTACTGACGAAGCACGCGACGAAATTAGCAGCCTTACTAAAAATAGAAAGACAGCCTCTTCCTACAAGATAACGAAGCCGCGGAAACAGAAAAAATAATGACTAAGTTTGTACACCTAAAAGAACTCATGAAACATGTGCTCGCTCTGTAGATTATCCTCGATCACAGAGTAGATTTCCATCAATAGATGCGGAAACTTTCGGTTGAAATAAGCGTAAAACCCTGACGGTAATGGGCTCATTTGCGCTTGCAATTTTGGAGGCATGTCGTTGAAATGATGATACTTGTTCCTCAACGCTCTCAAAAGGTCCATCACTTTTTCCTTGTGATATTTTCGATACTTCCCCAAATTTTCCGTAAACTCCGAGTCGAATTTCGCAAGCCAGTCTCCTTGATGGACCTTATGGCTTACACTCTCAAGCGTGAGTAGAAGATCACTAGGAGGGTCTCTTCGCTCAATTTCGAAACGGTCGCTTACTTTAAGAAGAAACTCTAGCTTTTTGCTCGTATTCCAAAAGTAAGGATGCTTCATGATTGCTTTGGTGTCCGGTCTGAGCTTTGGATTAGCACTGATCATCAGACTTATTAAGTGCATCGCTTCGACGTAGTCCCCAGGGCAGCGCTTTTGCAAGATAGACAAGTCGCTAAAACCCTTTATGATGTTGGCTTCCCGCAAATACCTGTCACCAAAAGGATGATATCCATCTGTCAAGATATAAAAGAAGACGCATCCAAGCGAAAAAATGTCGATGGCTTTAGTGAGTCTCTGCTCACTTCCTGAGACCGCTAAAGATGCATGGCCTATATCCTTTGATTGCAAAGAGACTTTGGATAAATCAGAATAGCTTTCAGGACGAAGTAGCTCTGGAGCTCTCCAGCCAGAGGTACCGGAGGCTGCATGGTGCATTGTGGCTCCAAAGGAGGACTGGTCAGCGTCTAATTTTTTGCAAAGTCCAAAGTCAGAAATCAACAACCGAGTGCCGAAACTCTCAGATTGCTTTTGCTTTTTCGAAGTTTCCCCTAGAAGAATGTTCTGTGGCTTCAAATCCCGGTGAACTATTTTGAGAGAATGCAAGTAGCTCAAACCGCTAGCCAATTGGTACAACAATTCATTCCGACTCAGTTTACCAAGTCTGAAGTTTTCAAACTGCGCGCTCTGTTTCTCTATCAGATCCTCTAGAGAGCAAACGCAAAGCTCTAGAGCAATGTAAAGAAACTTTTCTTTGAGATTGGACTGAGAGCAAAAGTATCGTATGACGTTTGGGTGATCATCACTTTCTTGGAGGAGACGCACTTCGTGATTGGCAATATCATAGAAATCGAAAAGCATCCTTTTCACTGCAACTGGCCTATTCTCAAAGGTACCTTGATAAACAACCGTTCCATGAGAGCCATAACCCAAGACCTTATTTGAGATGATCAAGTTGTTGTCGATTTGTAGTTTCTTCATTTGAGTTCCTGGCTTTGCAAACGTCTTTACGAGAGAAATTGTCGAGACGGCATCCTCGTCAGTAAAAACCTCATTTTCTTCGTCAAGTATGGTTGCATCATCCATTATTTCTGATGGCGCTGAAGAAAGGGGCATGTCCTCGTCGCTATGAGTTGACTTTTTAGACTTGCCACCTCTTTTTCCACCACGACTACCTCTTTTTCTCTTCTTCCTTGACATGCTCTCTTGATCCTGGCCATTCGAAGCCCCCACGCTCTTCAGATACAGATCAATTGCCGCAGTATCTCCCCCAGAAACTGACAGGATC
>ERZ794936.628-NODE-628-length-15334-cov-29.553243_pt1 | contig 15334 bp, 10 predicted proteins | sample MGYA00511083_ERZ794936 | MGnify/ENA primary metagenome ERZ794936 (study PRJEB30137, sample SAMN04331409) | food metagenome | isolation source: Y2 must sample point D1 replicate A | place: Australia: South Australia | collected 2014 ... | reverse complement strand
ATACTAACTTAGCTAATACCATCGTACGTCATACAAGTAGATCATAATACTCACTCAACTTGCTAAGCTCACTTTACTAATACTATTCTCGCTCGTATGCATTAGCTCATACTAGTTTCGCTCGTATTTACATCTTTGCTCATAATAATCTCGATCGTCTTGCTCGTACCAGTTTGATATTCAACTGAACCTCTTTGCTTATAGTATGAATTTTTTTAAACCCTCATTGTTAAATTTTTATTCCATGATTCTTGATAACTTTTCCTTTCTTTTTTTTTTTAATGAAAATATACGAAACCGTTGGAAAACAGTAAAATTGTAATATTTTTTTTTTTTTTGAGAGTCCGTTAGCCGAGAATGCTCATCTTTATTCACTTGATGATGTCATTTGTTAATCCCATTAAAATCCATTAATACCCATTCATATCCATGGATATAGGAAAAGGACCAAATCGGATCGGACCTTTCCATTTTTGTTGTTGTTGTTAATGACACTATTACTATTTAGAGGTTGCAGCTAGTATGTACTTACTTGTCTATGAAGTAAATAATTTTAGCTCCGATTTATTATTCTTTTTTTTCTTGGTATTTTTTTATTGCATTGTAGTTCTAGGTATTGTTAGTTCCACGGAACGTAAATTACTACCACTCTTAGTACTACCACTCTTAGTACTACCACTCTTAGTACTACCACTCTTAGTACTACCACTCTTAGTACTACTACTCTTAGTACTACCATCTATCAATACTACCACTCTCAGTACTACCATCTATCAATTTCAATATGTATATTTACCAAGGTGAGTAAGATGTGCGTCTATTTTTGATTCATCACTTTGTATGAGATCATTACTAATACCTGGTTTGTAAATTATCACCATTTCTTACAAAACTTAAAAACATTGTCTACGCAAAAATATTCGACTAAAATGTCGCATTACTCTTTTTATGCAATTTTCTTCAGTATTAAGAGCATCATGATCATCTAACCTGTCAGATCATTCTTACTCAAGAAATAACCGTTTTTTTCCTTTGAGTCAAGTAACGAGAACATCATTTTAGTAATATCAATCTAATGATTCCTACACGGCACCACTTTCAACGAGCTTCAACCAAGATTGAACTAGCTTCTCCTTGGCCAACTAAGTGAAAACACAACAAAACAACATCAAGTTCTATTCTAACGGTATATGTCTTTATAGATCTTGTTTAACAATAGTTATTAGGTATTAGTTAATTCACAAGTACTAGTTATAATACCAAGAATAATTAATATATCAATTTAATTAGGTGTATATAGAGTGTTACTGATGTATATTAGAGTATTTCTTTTTTTTTTTTTTATATACATGGATATTAACAAATATTAACTATGCATACAATAAAAAACACCTATGTTTTAAACAAATTAGTATAAACAATATAGTTTGAAATTATTCACATGCAACACAACAAGTACACCCATGCCTTACATAACACAGTACATCGTGGTACACAACTTTGCACATCTTTTTTCTTCATCTTCTTCGTCTTCTTCATCTTCTTGTATAAAGTCTATACTGCGCACCCATACACCATAAAGGTTATACAATGAAAAATAATAAATGAAAAATAATAAATAATAATTGCGCATTACACCACGAATACTCCTATTGCTAGTACTCCTAGTACTACAACTAGTACTATTTCCACTATTATTGTTCTTGTTGTTCCGTGAATAAGTATATAGCAATATAGATTAGAAGTAGATTAGAAGTAGATTAGATGATATTAGATGAGATGAGATGGATATTTACTCGATATTAACTGGGATTACGTTTATTGCTGTTTTTCTTTACAGTCTTAATTAGGATAATGCCTGGTATAGTGGTTTTTTACAACCATTTTTTCAACAAGAAACAAACAAATAACAATGACAATTAGATGGACAATAGGAGTAAGAATACTATATTACTCATATGATCTACGATAACCTGACTCGTTTTAGTTGGTATTATGGTTACTATTCACTCAGGTATGCTGGCAATGGTACAAGACAATGCAATTACGTACATCATATTAGCGTAATGATTAGCAGAAAAAGACAATGTAAAGGCATTGACATTATGAAATTGCTACTACCACTACCGTTACTCTTACTAAGACTACGACTACGACGACGACGACTACGACTACAACTACCACCACTCTTATAATTACCATCTCTGAATGATACATACATATGATTAAAAACCAATCATCAGATGAGTTTGTGCAAAGATTATCTTGCTTTTTTTCTTTTCTTTTTCTTTCTTTTCTTCTCTATATAATAGTTGGTAATGTTATAATGTTTTTATTGTCTTTTGGTGTATTACATATTGTTGTAATTTGTTTCATAGATTAGATTACATTTCATATTTTGTTATCAAAGATGATATAGATTGATGCAGAATTAATGATTAGATGAGTTAATTTAGTATTACTATTATTTATCATTACTACAATCTCTTAGTACTAACTAATAATTTGAAAACTTCCACGGGTATCATTAGAACAATCTAGAAAACAAAAGGCAATGGGCAAACGGCAAAGAATAGTCGAGACTGAAAAACTGGAAAACTGAAAAAAAATTAAAAAAATAAAATAATAAAATTAAAAAAAAAATAAAATAAAAAAAAGATAACGAGGTACGAAATATAGTGTATCAGTGCATGTTTTTCATGTTCGGTGTATAAGAAAGAGTTGTTATTGTTTTGTTTATTACTGCTGTGACTACAGAGAGAATAGAGAAATATAGAGATTACAAACACTACAGCGAATACAGAGTATCTTGGGCACTTTTATTAGAATTACCGCATCATCTATTTATTCTATTATTCTTCTCGATCTTTTCACTCTACCGAAAATAATAGAACGATAGTGTTGCTACTACTGCTGCTATTTAACGACTACAATTAAGATTAATATCAAATTCAATCATATTCATATTCATACCCATAATCATAATCATATCCTTCAATCATGCGTACATCATCAGATGAGTAATTAAAACAGCAAACGTAATTAAATAACATATACTCGATGTTTTGGTGTTTTGACTAAAAAGGTATAAACACCAGTTGAAGTTATAGTATTAAAAATTCAAAAAGAAATAATATTTTTGTAAAATTGGAGTTCAATTTACATTCATTTAGTAGTAGACGACCAATAGATAAACGAGTAGAGGAATAATAGGAAAGTTGTGCTGCAAGAATTTAATATAATTCGTAATTTTCGTAATTTTCGTTTTTTTTTTTTTTTTCTGCTGTTATTTGTTTACATTATACTATATTAGGTTAATACCTTTTAATTCGCTAATTCGACAACATCATCGTCATCATCAATAAATAATAATAATAATAATAATAATAATAATAATAATAATAAGTGTAATACATGTAATACATGTAATACTTGTAATTAATGCAATAATTGCAATTAAAATTTCCCTCAATCGTTCAATTCGTTTACACCTTTTTTAATACTCGTCTTTCGTTGAAATAACTAATCTATTAAAACTTTAAATCTTATATCCATATACATGATGCTCTCTTTGGACAAAACATTTTGTGATATCCATTTAAAATTTTTTTTTTTTAATTTTTTTTCTAGTTCTTTTTTTTTATTACTCATGTGTGTGTATATATATAAACAAGTCAATTCGATTAATTTTTGGTAATCTCATTTTGAAACAACTACTCTCAACTTACTCCCTCAGTTATTCATAATAATAACTTTGTATACATTTAATAAAAAACAAACTAAAAAAACCAAGAACAACAACAATCTTCGAACTTTTTTTTGGTTTTCATTTTTAAGTAATAAAAAAAAACAGAAAAACACATACATACAAACATATTAAATATGTCTGATCAAGTTCACGAACCTGTTGTTGAAAAACCTGTTGAACAAAAAACTCCAGAAAAACCTGTTGAAGACGATGATGAAGATGAAGATATCGATCAATTGATTGAAGATTTGCAATCTCATCACGGTGGTAACGACGATGATGAAGAAGAAGAAGAAGAACATCATGCTGCCGGTGCCGCTAGAGTTGTTCCAGAAGAACAACTACAAACCGATCCAAACTACGGTTTATCCTCTGATGAAGTCTCCAAAAGAAGAAAGAAATGGGGGTTGAATCAAATGGCTGAAGAAAACGAATCTTTGATTGTTAAATTCTTGGGTTTCTTTATTGGGCCTATTCAATTTGTTATGGAAGCTGCTGCTATTTTGGCTGCTGGTTTGGAAGATTGGGTCGATTTCGGTGTTATTTGTGGTTTGTTGATGTTGAATGCTGCTGTTGGTTTTATTCAAGAATACCAAGCTGGTTCCATTGTTGATGAATTGAAAAAAACTTTGGCCAACTCTGCTTTTGTTATTAGAGATGGTTCTTTGATTGAAGTTCCAGCCAATGAAGTTGTTCCTGGTGATATTTTGCAATTGGAAGATGGTACTGTTATTCCAGCCGATGGTAGATTGGTTACTGAAGAATGTTTCTTGCAAGTTGATCAATCTGCTATTACTGGTGAATCTTTGGCTGTTGACAAACATTACGGTGATGCTACTTTCTCTTCTTCCACTGTTAAAAGAGGTGAAGGTTTTATGATCGTTACTGCTACTGGTGATAACACTTTTGTTGGTAGAGCTGCTGCTTTGGTTAACCAAGCTTCTGGTGGTCAAGGTCATTTCACTGAAGTTTTGAACGGTATTGGTACAATTTTGTTGGTTTTGGTTATTTTGACTTTATTGTTGGTTTGGTGTGCTTGTTTCTACAGAACCGATAGAATTGTTAAAATCTTGAGATACACTTTGGCTATTACCATTATTGGTGTTCCAGTTGGTTTGCCAGCTGTTGTTACCACCACCATGGCTGTTGGTGCTGCTTACTTGGCTAAAAAGAAAGCTATTGTCCAAAAATTGAGTGCTATTGAATCTTTGGCTGGTGTTGAAATCTTGTGTTCCGACAAAACCGGTACTTTGACCAAAAACAAATTGTCTCTACATGAACCATACACTGTTGAAGGTGTTGATGACGATGACTTGATGTTGACTGCTTGTTTGGCTGCTTCCAGAAAGAAGAAAGGTTTGGATGCTATTGACAAAGCTTTCTTGAAATCTTTGATCTCTTATCCAAAAGCTAAAGCTTTGTTGACCAAATACAAAGTTTTGGATTTCCATCCATTTGATCCTGTTTCCAAAAAAGTTACCGCTGTTGTTGAATCTCCAGAAGGTGAAAAAATTGTTTGTGTTAAAGGTGCTCCATTGTTTGTTTTGAAAACTGTTGAAGAAGATCATCCATTGCCAGAAGATATTAGAGAAAACTACGAAAACAAAGTTGCTGAATTGGCTTCCAGAGGTTTCAGATCTTTGGGTGTTGCTAGAAAAAGAGGTGAAGGTCACTGGGAAATTTTGGGGGTTATGCCATGTATGGATCCTCCAAGAGACGATACTGCTCAAACCGTCAACGAAGCTAGACACTTGGGTTTGAGAGTTAAAATGTTAACCGGTGACGCTGTTGGTATTGCTAAAGAAACTTGTAGACAATTGGGTTTGGGTACAAACATTTACGATGCTGAAAGATTGGGTCTAGGTGGTATGGGTGGTGACATGGTTGGTTCTGAATTGGGTGATTTTGTTGAAAACGCTGATGGTTTTGCTGAAGTTTTCCCTCAACATAAATACAATGTTGTTGAAATCTTGCAAAACAGAGGATACTTGGTTGCTATGACTGGTGACGGTGTTAACGATGCTCCATCTTTGAAAAAAGCTGATACTGGTATTGCTGTTGAAGGTGCTTCTGACGCTGCTAGATCTGCTGCTGATATTGTCTTTTTGGCTCCAGGTTTGTCTGCTATCATTGATGCTTTGAAAACTTCTAGACAAATTTTCCACAGAATGTACTCTTATGTTGTTTACAGAATTGCTTTGTCTCTACATTTGGAAATTTTCTTGGGTCTATGGATTGCTATTTTGGATCACTCTTTGAACATTGATTTGGTTGTCTTTATTGCTATTTTCGCTGATGTTGCTACTTTGGCCATTGCTTATGATAACGCTCCATACGCTGCTAAACCTGTTAAATGGAATCTACCAAGATTATGGGGTATGTCCATTATTTTGGGGGTTATCTTGGCTATTGGTTCTTGGATCACTTTGACCACCATGTTCTTGCCAAAAGGTGGTATCATCCAAAACTTTGGTTCTATTGACGGTGTTTTGTTTTTGGAAATTTCCTTGACTGAAAATTGGTTGATTTTCATCACCAGAGCCGTTGGTCCATTCTGGTCCTCTATTCCATCTTGGCAATTGGCCGGTGCAGTCTTCTGTGTCGATGTCATTGCTACCATGTTCACTTTGTTCGGTTGGTGGTCTCAAAACTGGACCGACATCGTTACTGTTGTCAGAGTCTACATCTGGTCTTTGGGTGTTTTCTTCATCATGGGTGGTGCTTACTACTTGATGTCTGAATCCGAAGCCTTCGACAGAATGATGAACGGTAAAAAGAAAGAAAAGGAAGGTTCCAGAACTTTGGAAGATTTCCTAGCTGCTATGAACAGAGTTTCTACTCAACACGAAAAACAAAACTAAGTTGTTACATTTCCAATGTCATAATTAATCTAAGCTTTTTCCGAAATTGGAATTTGAAACTTTAGTTTTAGTTTTTTTATTTTTTTTGGTGTTTATTTTTTTTTTAAATGGTTTTTTTTCCTTTTCAAAAACCCCCCCCCCCCCATCAGTATACCCATGTTGTTAATTAATTCATTATCAATTGGAATACAAAATTGTTTTTCTATTATTGTTTTGTTTTATTAGTACTATTATTATATCAAGTTGTAGATAATTTTTAATTTCATTATCATTGTGAATTTTTTATGATTTGCTGCTTATGGTTTGAGAAAAAAAAGATTAATCCCCCCCGATTCCCCACATTTCCCCCAACGGGCCTTTTTTTTCTGAACTTATTATTTTGCAACATTTATTCTTCAATTTGATGTTTTAATAGTGCTTTCAAAATGCTTTCCAATCATGAATGCTTTTTTCCAAAAATAAAAATAAAAATAAAAAAAAAAAAAGATACATGAATTCATGATTCATTCACATATTTCGATTTGGTCGAAAAACAATATCAATTTAATTTAATTTCATTTCATTCATACTCATTCGATTCATTGATTAAAATAATATCCTAATTTTATCCTAATTGACGCTAATAATATCCAACTATCATTTCAGGTGTTTATTTTGTGGTTAGAATTAAAAGCTGCTGCCAATTTTTTAATGGTTGTTGCCTTTGGTTTTGCTTTTTCTGGTCCAAAGTTTGCTTTCACTTAACACACACACACACACACACACATAGTGGAAGTGATCAATTGGCTTGATCAGAAGGCCTTGTTTCGATTCACACAGTTTTTTCGAGCATTGCTGCCTGAATCAAAATGTTTTATTAATTGCAATTGCCTTTTTAGAAAAAGCTCACTTTTTATACTTTCCAGATAAACACATTGATTTTATAGTTTTTTTAGATATATATACATTTTATATGTATACTTTTATATCGTGTACACATACACACTTAATTCGATTTATAATAACTCAACGTTTTTAATTCTAAAAATCTTGAGAAAGTGCATAAGAGTGAATGCCTAGATCTTTCCAGTTGAGTTGACATTTTTTGGATCATCTTTTAAGAGATTTATAGCTGTTTTTCCTTTGGCATGTATCATGTGACAACTCTATGCGTTACCCGACGTAAATGACTATATTTTCCAGCTTCAGGTTCGAAAATTTTTCCAGGCGATGCAAAATGATAATTTGTTAGCCAAGTATGCACTAATTTGTTTTATTTTTTTTTAAAATACAAAAGTGCCCTTGTTTGAACAGTTAACACAAACCAACCCCAAGAAAGGACACCATACACGAAATGTTGAGCGGTTTTGTTGGTGCTGCCAGAATGCAGCAGCTTAGAATGCCATTAGCGGGTGCCACATCGAATTTGTCAATGTTGGCGCTCCAAACGAGAGCTTTCCACAAGCGAAACTCCACACTTTTGGCCCAGGCGGAACAAACTTCTACTGTGGCTCCACCATTGGGTGAGTCATCTGCTGCCTTTAAGCCAAACGTGTTGAAGATTGTGCCAAATGAAACTGACATTTCTGTTTTGGAAAGGCAAGACGAGTTGATCAAAAGAAGAAGAAAGGATGCCAAGGAAGCCGGTGCAATGAAAAAGTTGAAACCACACTCTCCTGGGTTGAGATGGTTCAGAAAAGCCGTGAATCCTCATCTTTGGAAGGGTAAACCTGTTAAATTTTTGACCATGCCACAAAAGAAGACCGGTGGGAGAAATAACCAGGGAAAAATCACAGTCAGACACAGAGGTGGTGGTCATAAGAGAAGAATCAGATTGGTTGATTTCAACAGAATGGACAGCGGACAACAAATTGTGGAAAGAATTGAGTACGATCCATGTAGAAGCGCACACATTGCCTTGATCAAAAATCTTGATAGTGGGAAATTGTCCTATATTTTGGCCGCTGACGGGTTGAGACAAGGGGATCATGTGGAAAGTTTCAGAAACGGTATTCCTCAAAGAATTATGAGCTTGATGAATGGTTCTTTGGATTCTGCTATTTTGTCTGTCCACACATGTCAAAGAGGTAACTGCTTGCCAATCAGAATGATTCCAATTGGGTCCATTGTTCACAACATCGGATTACAACAATTTGAAGGTGGGAAATTGTGTAGGGCTGCAGGTACTTATGGCAGAATTTTGGACAAAATTGAAGCCAAAAAGAAAGCCATTGTCAGATTGCAGTCTGGTGAACACAGATATGTGCATTTGGAAGCTTGTGCAACTTTGGGAGTTGTTTCCAACATCGATCACCAAAACGAATCCTGGGGTAAAGCTGGGAGGGCCAGATGGAGAGGTATAAGACCAACTGTCAGAGGTGTTGCTATGAATAAAGTTGACCATCCACATGGTGGTGGTAGAGGTAAATCCAAGGGTAAAAAATTGTCCCAATCTCCATGGGGGACATTATCTAAAGGTTACAAAACCAGAAAGGGTAAAAATCAAAATAGAATGAAGGTCAAAGATAGACCAAGGGGCAAATCGAAGAAATAGGGTTGATTTGTGATAATTTCCTTTGTGCATTGAGTATTTTTCCTAAATAGAAATAACTTGTATATATACATACTTTTAACGTATCGATACTGTTAAAAACAATAAGCTTATTTTTTGTACACATTGAAGCTTTTTGCAAAAAACTATAATTTTTTGTAAAATGATAAGGTTATATTCAAAACTTTTCGTGATCCGACAATTCCAAAATTGTAGCCAAACCCAGTTTCACAAACTCAGCAATATGATCAAAATTCAATCTATCGATTGTGTCTAGAGTGGAGTGTGTGTACTTATTGTCCTCTTTCATTAGCGATTCCACAACCATTGCACTGGGGTACCCGTATTTATTGCAAGATGCATGATCTGAACACGCGTATCCGCACTTGTCTTCTTGATACGGAATAGAAAGATAAGTAACAATCAATTTTTTTATGAACTCGGTCAAGTTGGGAGAAACGTAGTCAGTCATAACACCAATATACTCATTGCCGGTGGTGTACCCAATTTGATCCAATTGCAGCATTGCCACAACAGTGTCATTTGAATGACCTTGCGCAGCTTTTTTTGCATGGAAAATGTCTTGGGAGCCCAATAAGCCGCCTTCTTCAGCAGCATAAAAGTGAAATTCAACATTGTTGCGTGGAAAATTGCTTTTGTTTTGCAATAAAAACTGTATGTACACTTTTAAAACTTCAATCGAGGCAGCAGTTCCAGAAGCATCGTCATCACACCCTGGAGCGGGAAGAAGGGAAGGAAACAATAAGTTAATGGAGTCTTGATGAGAACCTAGAATGATAGTGCTGTTTGATGAAAATTCTTCTTTTTCAGCATCTTTCCCGTTGATTCTCAAAACTAGAGAGTTTTGAGGAAAGTCGTGTTCAACTTTTGAAAGAGATATTAGTTCTCCATACTCTTTGGTAGACATTGTGCTTTTCAATTGAGCAACAATACTTTCAATTTCATTGTGCAACCAATTTGAGCTGTCCAAACCGTACTGTGACTTGTAATATCTAGTGTAAAAACTTGATAATTGTGCAACTGTTTCATAAATGCTTGTGGTATTGATTTTTAAAAAAAGTTCTGGCAAGGTTCCATTTTTGGTCAGTGTTTGAGGGTATTCGTATGCTGGAACATTAAGGTTGTTCTTGGTTTTGGAAAACAAACTTCGTTTCATTAAGGACGCATCGTTGCTATGGTATTTAGTCACATCCATGAAATTGATTCCTCTTTTCTTCAATTCAAATTTTTTCATTTCATTTGCGGCAATAAACTCTTCAGGGTTGACTTCTAGAATTAATTGGTTATCATTTTGCCAAAAAAATGATGAAAGGGATGTCAGCGAAGGAAATGCTGTAACGGGAGACACATATAGGCATGCTGCTAAAAGTAATATCTCAATGAGTCTCATATTTTTTTGATAACTTTTCACAGCTTATTATTTTCGTCAATTGCTGGGTGTTGTGTAATTGCTAACTTCAAGTCTGCCTTGAACAATGGTTGTTTACACATCTCACATTATGAAACTCTTATCAGACGAGGCATTTTAATATATTTTTAGCGGCATTTAGTCACGTGCAGTGCTGCTTTGATAAATAAAACTAATATAATCAATGTTGACAGTGCTTTACCCGTTTCAAAGTCAAGAACTCACAGCTCAAGAAGAATGCTTAATTTGATTTTTAGTGTTTAATTACTTTACTGATTTCAGCATTTGGTTCAACTTAACCATTGCCTTTTTTTTTTTTGAGCAAACAAGAAATTAACGGCTGATTTATTTCAAAGCACACCAATTACCTAAAGACATGGAGGCAATCATATTATAATCAATATATAAAATAAGTCAAAAAGAACGTTGCTTTAAAAAATAACATCGTCTTCATTTTCAGCAACCAAATCTTCATCTTCTTTAGTTTCTTTCTTTCCAGATTTCTTGGATTTCCCATTTTTACTTTTGGTTTTTTGGTCAACTTCGGAGACAACAGAAGCAGCAGCAGCACCTTCAGCTTTACTCACGGTATCCAATTTCAGTTGTTCCTTTAATTGGTCGTCGAGTTCCTTCATTTTTATTTGTTTCTTTTCTTGAACTTTTTTCAATCTATAAAACTCTTCTCTGTCCAATTCATCCAATTCGGAGTTGATATAGGCAATGGTGTTTTCTGTTCTTGGGATGATAACGTGTTCAATGGCGTTGACTCTTCTGTTTGTGACTTTAATAACCTCGTCCAAAATGATGAAAGCAGTTTGCAATGAAGCCAACTCCACCAAGGTTTCCACAGCTTTGGTGTAGATCTTGATACACTTTGAAACTTGAATACCACCTTTCCCCAAACCAGTCAACTTGAAATCGTTGATATTTTCGTCAATGAACGCTTCCAAATGAGGTAAAATAACACCAGAAACGTTATCTTGTTTAGCTTTGATTTGGAATCTGGCTTTGGAGCTCACGTTTTCTTGCACTTGGAAAGACAAGTTGTCGTTCCCCGTGGCGTATTGGACTTCGGCAAGGGAAAATGCAGCAGTTTGCATCACTCTTCCCATGGTGGTCTTGGCGTCGTCAATTCTTTTGGTAATGTCTCTGAATCTTTTTGTCAATGCTTCGGACTTTCTTTTCAACAAAGAGTGACCCTGGTTGGCACCCTTCAATTTAGTTTTCATCAACCCTAGGGTCATTCTGGTAGGAAAAACTTGTTCTCTGGTAGCAGACATTTTGAGACTGTGTTGTGTGGTTTTTTTTTTTAATTGAGATTGTTGAAAAAGAGATTCCAAATGGTGATTGTGGGTATTCGAGATTATCGATACAAAAAAGGCACACAACGGATGGTTCTTTCTTTTTTTTTTTTCTTCAGGTTTTGTACGACTTGAATGTTAGTTGAATAATAATTCTAACAAGTTTACAAAGCAAGAAAGGGTACTAGAGCAAGCTCTTTTCTGTTCTAGAAGGTGAACCTCTAGTACAAATCGTAATTACATTGGGTTGCCTTTTGGCTGCAAAAATGGGGTTTCTTTGCTAACGATATCAACAATACAAGAAAAAGCTAAAGGTTGACTGCCCGCACTCAATTTTTTTTTTCCGAATTCTATAACCGAGCCAGGTGAAAATTTTTTGGGAAAGCGAGCCATCAAGCGTAGCGCCGCTATCATGCTAAAAGATTGTTTGATGGCCTAAGGAAGATGGGGTTTTCAAAGTGAAAATAAAAAAAGACAAGCAGCAAAGACTAACGCTTGTGCAATTCATATATTTGAGAGCAACCTTCAAAACATGCTAAGAACCACTTCATCCCAGTTTAAAACAACTTTTTCGAAAAGAACCGTTTTCACTGTTCCTAAACTGAACACTCCTCACTGGATCCCAACAAACATATACAGCGCGGAAGGTTTCCAAACCGTGTGGAACCAGTATCAAAAGTTTTTGAGTGAGAAACTAACATATGCTACACAGGGCACCCAATTGGAAAGTTTACTTCCCCTGCAATTGGTTCTAAAGACTTCAAAGGAGCCATTCAACGTCAAAGTCTTCAACTATGCTAGTGGACTGCACAGCAACCATCTTTTTATTGAAAACATTCTTCCTTCCTCGTCATCAATCTCCTCAGTATCGAGTGTTTCTGAAGCTGCGGTCCAGGACAACTCTATAGAAGTTGCCAGCAACAGTTTGATTGTTAGAAAATTGGAAGAAAAATATGGAATGAGTTGGGAGGAGTTAAAGAAAAAAATCATTACAGACAGCGAACAAAAAATTATGGGACAGGGATACATTTTTATTGTAGAGGACATGAACAAGCAATTTGATATTATCTACTGTAACAATTACGGGACACCATACTACAAACCAAGACAACAGTCTTTTGATTTGAACGGGGGGTCATTGAAACAGTCGGACTACGCTGCATACAGCAACTTGAAAAAAGCTGTTCGTTCAACAAACACAAACAACAGTAGCAAAGACTTGAAAGACTTTTCTTTGCCATTGGTTGCAATCAATCTTTGGGACTACGCATACTTGAAAGACTACGGCAGTGGTGGCAGATCCAAGTACTTGGCAAAAGTTTTGGACAACTTGAACTGGAACGTCATCAACAAGAGGCTATTTACGCACTGATCGTGCTCCCGAATGGAAATCCTCACACTATTGGCCCCGTTGCTGCAAGCATTATAGCTGGAATTTCCTTTGAACACCTTGTATATATCTATATAGCAGAGTGATTTTTGTGTATAGAACTGCATTTTTGTGCTGCAAAGCTCTTCTTGTAATGTTGTACCTTACTGTCGGCCTATTCGATATTGATTGGTAAATTTTGCCTTGAACCGTGTTTTGGCTGGAGAAGGTAGTCTCGTGATCGGAGACATCTTATTTTTTTTTTTCAAGTACGGGGGGTTTCCCGCATGGTGAAGCTTACTTGAACGGCTATAATACAAAATAGCAGAAAGACCCTTTGGTCGCAGAAGTTACACGAATAACGATTAAGGAAACTAGCAGTTGCACCCCAAGCAAACAAAGTCACAATGTCTTTTACGGAGCTACCGAAAATATACGATTTCCCACCTCTTTACACAAAGCAGCCAAACGCTTTGGTCTTTAACAAACAATTGGAAACATGGTCTAACATCATTTTACAATATTGTCAAGCAAACAAAATATTCAGGATGAATGACCAAAGGTTGCGGATGGATTTGTTTGATAACAAGAAAATCAACAGGTCTGTGTCACTAGACTTGGAGAAAAAAATATGGGACCACGTTTTTCAAGCACAATCGAGAATTGTCTACTTGAAGGAAGACCCATCCACCTCTGCCTCAAGTTGCCGGAAAATCCAAATTGACAAAAACCCGATCAAGAAAGCCGAGTATGGGATCGTCTTGTGGAAGTCCATTGAAGACTGGGGGTCTATAGTCTTGAATTACATGGTGAACAGTGCCAATGGTAGCAATTCCATCTTCACTTTGTACGAGCTAGAGAATCAGTCTTACAACGAGCTTTTCCACAACATCGACCATGAACTTTTGAAATATGTTGTTCAAGAAGAATTGTGCAAAAACAGGAAAAGAGTGGTACTGATGTATGAAGAAGATCCTGAAGAAGACCAGTACGGTGAACTGGTCGGTATCAAGCTAGTCTGATTTAACTCGTTATAAAAGGATATATTGTGTGTGTGTGTGTGTGTGTGTGTGTGTGTGTGTGTGTGTGTGTGTGTGTGTGTTTTTTTTTTTTTTTCTCAAACTGTCCGGGCCTTTTTTCCAGTTTAGCTTTAAGGTTTCGCTCTGTTCAATTGACGTGTGTTACGCGTAACTGCCCAAGGCTTTTACGGTAAGGATACCACTTGATAAAATGACCAAAGAAGAACACTAAATTACCGAAGCTCTAAAATAAAGGACAATGGATGGGCTGACCTTTAACAAAGCGATATCAGATCTGGAAGAAGAGTACACACAAACATGCTACCAATTGATAAAAAACCTGCAAACTATTTCTTCAAGACAGCAGAGTCATCAATACACATCAGAGGAAGAAGAACAACAGCAAATGGATGTGATCACTAGCTTGCAGATGAATTTGGTAATGACACTGCCTGTAATGAAAGCGCTGTGTTCAAATGAACAAGGAGAAGAAAGAAAAAATCTTAATACAGATAGATATGGCGACATAATAAGCCGTAGGCAAAGCACAAAGGAACTAGAAAACCAAAACAACAACGATTTTGATGAGTACTTGCGCGAATTGATGAGCCTGTCCTACGAATGCGACTTGGACTTGATGAAGAGGATCGACAGCTATTCCGAAAGCGTGCTTACTCCGAGCGAAAGAGCAAAGCATTTCAAGAAAGCAGGTGTTAGTTCAAGAGAACACCTTATAAAAAACATCAAAAACAAGCTCAAGACTTTGCACAACAAAGACGCAAAGAGAGACACAAAGACAAGACGAATAGTTGTTTTGCGAGAGCTCATAAACATGTTTGAGGCTAATCTTGGAAGGACAACGGTATGACGTCACGAGATGTGAGATTTTTGAAAGACGCTGAAGAACCTGTATTTGTGACTTGTGTAGCTTCCTTACTATAGTTTATAACTTATAGTCACTTGAAAGCGACCTACCCACGTCGCATTTACGACGCGTTGTGTAATATATTTTTACCATAAGATCTTTTCTTTTTCCAAATTTTTTTTTGCACTTTGTACTTTGCACTTTGCACTTTG
>ERZ794936.627-NODE-627-length-15358-cov-34.151931_pt1 | contig 15358 bp, 7 predicted proteins | sample MGYA00511083_ERZ794936 | MGnify/ENA primary metagenome ERZ794936 (study PRJEB30137, sample SAMN04331409) | food metagenome | isolation source: Y2 must sample point D1 replicate A | place: Australia: South Australia | collected 2014 ... | reverse complement strand
ATTACTACTACTACCCCCACTCTGCTCGTATTACACCACTACTATTAATAGCATGTGTGTACCGAGGATTAAATGTAGAAAGTCTTGGCTGGGTTAGATCTAAAAGGTAAAATCAAAGAGAAGAAAAAAAAAACAAAAAAAAAAGAATGGGAATATAAAACAGTTAGAATAAGGGGATGATACAAAGAAGAACATGGGGGGATCGGGAATCAAATGGATTTGAAAGTGTTGCAAATAAAAAAAAAAATAACAATTCATATTGTATAGTTATTGTGTGACCGGGTATGTGTTAGAATTGATAAAACCATTATATCAACCATTTTTATCACGTGAATATAAAAGTTTTAATTGTTTATTTCAAAACCCACCATTTTTTTTCTCATCTTTCTAATAGAGATTAAAAAGATTAAATGCAGCACACAAAGAATTAAACAATTAAACAAATGCAGCGCACAAGGAATTCAACAATGAAACAAGAAATCAAGCAATGTTATAGTAGTTACATTAGTATTATCCATTTTGTTGGTTCTACATATGTAGATCAATACTAGTCAAATCCACCCAAAATATCTTCTAAAGATTTAATGTCCACTTTTTTCTTTAAAGGTTGTTCTGTGTCCAGTAGTTCGTTATCGTCAATATCTTTATCAAAATTTGTCCTTTTCGTTGACAACTCTTGTTTAGGTTTCTTTGTGATCTGCAAAGTTTGATCCAACTTGTTCATAAAAGCCACACTTTTGGAGTCATCAAGTGGAAACCGCGATAACACATTAAAGTCCTTATATATGTCATTGATGTTGAATTGGTTGTTTGGTTTGCTGTTGTTATCCGAGTCACCCGCTTCAAACTGGCCATTGTCAAGATCGTTGATTGTCATGTTGTTGACCATTTTTTTCAACAACAAATTCTTAATGTTAAGCGAGGGGTATGCCAAGTTGTGGAACGTAAATTCCACATTTCCTGGGTCTGTTGAAGCCTTCATGTAAACTCTGTGGTTGAGATCTACATTGTCAATGGTGTTGTTTCTGACATACTCGTCCATCACATTTTCATATTCTTTTTCAGTCAAAATATCCTCCTCATTTGTGTTGTTTCCACCAACAGCGACTCCAAGGGAAGGAAAATCACTTTTTTTAACATCCTCTGAAAACGGTAGCTTGCACATCAACAAAGTCTTATCTTTGGTGTCTTCCAACTCGTACGGAATCAAACAACACATTGAAATTTCCACTCGCTTTGACACAAACCGTGCCAATAAGACACAATTGGTGTCCAGCAACACCTGCACAAGCGCATTAAATCCAAGGAAATCTCCCATAGTTGCATTTCCACCAACATGGTTGCACACAATAAAAGTCGTCTCTCCCATCAAATATTGTCTTGGAAATTGCACTTTTGGTATACACCCTTTGATCTGAATCCCAGGTTCGTAGTATTTTGGTGAAGCAGTGGATCGTATTTTTTTCGTTTCTTCAACAAGAAAATCGGGCAAAAGTACATAATTCGATTGGAAACGATACCCCTTGATAAGTTCCTCCTTTGTGGTATCAATCCACTGGCCCTTAGCTTCTTTTTCCTCTTTTTCTTCTTCGTCTTCTTCGTCTTCGTCTCCTTCGTCTTCATCTTTTTCCTCCTCCTCGTCGCCTTCGCTCTCACCCTCGTACTCGGGCATCTTAAATTTGTATTGCACATTGTGTTTCACTTTTTCCAGCTCGTGGGTCATTGGGTTTTCAAACATAGATTTTTTCGTAAAAGATGTGCTAAATTTTTTGATTGCAGGATATCCCTCCACGGATAAGTCCATGCACAGTGAGTTTCCCTCCTCACCGTCACCACCAATATCTCCCAAGCTCAAATTCCCCTGGAAAGTTTTAACTGGCTTGGGAACATGGTAGTCCAAAGTCTCATAGTACAACAACTCTTTTTCCATCGTGGTGATTACCCCGTACTGCTTCAAGTTCAGCACAAAAAGATTCAATTTGCACTCCTCAAAGTCAGCAATTTCCTCGGCGGTCTTGGGACTGTTGAGCAGGATAAATTTAAGTTTGCATGCAAGAGAAGAAGAAGAAGAAGAAGAAGAAGACGATGATGTTCCGTCCTCCTCATCCTCAACGTAAAACTCGTCAAAAAGTGCGGAAATCTCTTCGTTGTCCTCTTTGTCAAAAACTTTGAAATCTTGCAACACCACAATCATTTCCATCGAGGAAAAACTTAAATTCTCCAAGTGTGTCTTTAATTTCAACTTGTTCAAAAGAATCCCGGGAATCAAAACACCAAGAACACTTCCCGGTGCAACACCGGACTCTTGGCTCCCATACAACTCGCGACAGTTCAAGTCCGCAAACACACTCCGCAACACACGCTCGGCACTCTTCATGCTGTCCACTTGCGCAAACTCCAAGCAGGTGTACACTCCGGGAATTTCCGTCTCGGTGCTGTCCTTCTTAATGTTAGGTTTCGTGTTGGTTATGGACTCGTCGTTGACGTTGGTAAAGGAGAGGTACTTGAAGTTGGAAATCTTCTTTCTGGTCTTGTGCAAGTTGTAGTCATGGTTGAAAATGTTGTAGTAAAGATATTTCTTGAGAGAGCTGAGATGCGCGGGAATGCTGTTGTCCGTGTTGTCCAATATATAAGACTGAAACCTCAAGTCTGCCATTTTCTAATTTGCTTGTAGACCACTACGATAAAAATGAAACTCGTAAATAATGTATTGTACTCACAGCTCTGTTGTTGTTTTGCAGCTTTTTTTGAGTGTCTTGTAAAGTATATGTTTTTTTTTCTCAGAATTAATGTGAGTTTAGATCGAAATATCAAGTTAGAGTCCCGGTTTTACCTTCACAAATGTAAACATCCGCCCCGACAACAAAAAAACTAAAAAACCACCTGACCTCAAAGTCCGCATCGCGCAACGTCACATCTAAATTAAAAAATAAAAAAGTTTCCAGCAAAAGGATCAAAATCACAAGCAATACTAATATACAAACTATATAACCAAAATCTCTAAAATCACAAAGCCCAGTTCTTTATTTCTTTCTCTGCTTCTTCCACTTGAAAATAACTTTCTCGTCGTCCACCTGCACTTTCTTCTTTGACCCGTTTTTCATCAACTCGTTTTTTTGCACCATTTTCTCGTACACCTCCGTAAGCTGCTTCTCCCTTTGCAAATACTGCTGCATGGTTTTGTACTTCTTCAACTTTTTCTTGTCGAGCGATTGCTTCGGCATGATGGTCTCCACGGGCTGCACGTTTTTTTTGGTATCAGCGTTGAAATCCTCGTCCCCAAACGTCGCCATTTGGTCCAAACGCAATCTGTTCTCCTTACGCTCCAGCATCTCAGTGGTGGTGTTAAAGTATTTTTCCGGCGTAAAATCGTTCATTTCCTGCATATCGTCCACAAAAATCTTGTGATCCCCTTTGCTCTTGAACCCAAGCTCGTTTTTCAGCTTGTTGATCTTCATTATGTTTTCTTGTCTCAAAGTCTTGACATAATTCACATCCTGACTCTTTAATAATTTAACTTGGTCCATTGTCAAAACCCCATCGTCCTCGCTCCCACCACGGTCCTTCACAAGCAGTCCAGTACGCGGATCCATCCGCTTCGTGTGCATACCATAGTAAAACTCATCAGGGTTTCTCTCCTGAGCCTTTTCTCTAAGGATCTTCAAAGTCTTTTCCTTCTTGTGGAAATTTTGAGCTCTTTTCACATAATCTTTGTGCTTTTCCAAAAACCCATATTTGGAACGCTCATTGGTCTGTCCACGCTCCCTGTGTTGTTTTTTCTGCACATTATGTACCAATTTAGCCATCCTGTGGTAAGTTCTGTAAAATAGACGTTCTAGTTTGCTTCTTGGAGTTGTTTTATTTCACCTTATCTCACATTGCCAAACTCATTAAACTTAGCAGATGCTGGTATCGCTTTCGTACGCATCGCTTTGGCGTAAAGGCAAAACAATGAAATAAACGGATCGCAGCAAAACAAAAAAAAAAAAACCAAAAAAAACCAAAAAAAACCAAAAAAAAAAAAAGAAAAGGGCAAAACCAATATTTTTATTCTCGTCACTGTAAACGAATCTTAGTATACGCATTGTTTCTTAGCATTAAGGTAATGTACAAACGATAAGACGTTGTAAAACTACATTGAGCTTTACCCAACACACATACACACACTTTTTCTCCCTCGACAACAATGAAAACGTGATAAAAGCACCTCAAGCTTTATTTTATAAATGAGCGTCGTCCATTCCAAGTACCCTGATTTTATTCACACGTTTATCTACTCGTTGGTGCTCGGGAAACACTTCATCATCAACACAGGGAACTACAACCACCGGACAGGATCTTCTATCGAATACGTTGCCAGTGCCTTGGTTGATTTTTTAAGCAGCTTTAAATGGATCAAGTATAGGATCTTGGACTGCAGCTCTGCTGACGATAACTACTTTGCGGAAAAATTGGAATCCATGAGTCACAGATCCTCGGAAATACACAACAGACACGAAGTGTTGATTATCATTCCCTCCAACGACATCAAAAACAATTTCAAAGATGGTGTGAAAATTGCGTATTTTTTGCAAAGCGTAACACGATTGACTAAAAACGTGGGCATGAAAAACGGCACAACTTTCAGTGCAGTATGTGTCTCAAACATGGACGTTTTGAACCAGCACCAATACTTGTACAAGCAGTTTTGGTTGTGTTGCTCACTAGACTCATTTGTCAATCAAATCCAACAAAACCAGGCCATTACAGTAAATAACTTGAATGCCTATTACCTAAAGTTTATCAAGACATGGTCTCACATACAGCGTTCTGGTGGAGCAACCATATTCCATTCGTCGTTGAGACAGTACATCTTGGATATAGTTGTGCATTTAAGAGTGCACAGGTTCAGTGTACAAGGCAAAGCTGGAGGCGCGCAAACCAATTCTTTGAAAGATATGACTTTTCTAGCAAAACTTTTTGCTTTGACACCTTTCATTTACAAACAGCTCTATGCTGAATCAAGCGATGTTGAACTGGACAACTGCTTGGTGACCCCTGATTTTATCAAACAAGCATGTTTTTGGTATTTCCCTTTCAAATTGCAACTAAGCATCAGCAAAGAGCACATGAAACATCCAAATTTTATCAAAGACCCAAGCATTTTGTATGGAAGTGATTCTGCACTGGTTGACGACTTGTGTAACAAATTGCAAGACTTGCAATTGATGAAACGCAAGCAGTACCAAAAACATTACAACAACACCCAGGGCAACTGGCAGCAGGGAGCACAAGCCGCTCAGCAAGATAGCCACGAACAGACCCCCGAACAAGAGTATGTAGGTCAGCGACAGGACAAGGACCATGTTTCGCAGACAGAAGCTGACTTTTTCTTCCAGCTACTAGTGGTGAAAGATGTGTTGAACAACGTAGTTCCTCCGTTCTAGATTGTGGTGTTGTGTATAGTTGCAAAGTTCATCTTACTCCGTGTCACTTGTAAACCTGATATCTTGGTAAAAACATCCAACTTTTGGTTATTACCCGTCGCGTGGGATTTTGGCAAATTGCGAAAAACATTTTCTCAAGACTCACTAAACAAATAAACTTGTTATTCGCTTGGTTTGTCCTGGGAAACAAATGGAGCGTGAAACCAAGCAGCGCTTTTCAATAAACCAAAAAACGAAAACCCAAAAGGTACCAAAAAGTTTGGATAGTTTTTTACACATTATACATACAATATGAATACCAATGCGGAAACGGAAGTTAATGAGGGAAACCAAACATTCAATGAAGACCTAGAAGAGTCCCACGACACGCGGGACCACAAAGTGGAAGATCAAGAACAATATGAGAAGGAACAGGCTCACCTCCACGATGACGCAGACGAAGAGTACCACGAAAACGACGAAGAAGAGGAACAAAACTTGGAAGACCAAGCAAACGCCACACCAAAAGATAATAACCCAACAGCAACACACGATTTTGCACAGCCAAGAAGAAGACGTCGGGGCAGACCGCCGTTAAAAGAAAAGAAAAGAGGACTAATGATTAGTATCTCTAGCGAACCCGACTTGAAAATGAAATACAACCAAGATGAAGTTCCAGTTGATGAAAACGGCAACATAGTGGATTTGTTGAACGATGAATACGTTTTGCCAAAAGATCTTGAAGGTGAAACTAAAGTTAACGCGTTTGGAGAACTGCAAGGCGGAAGAAATTATCGTGTGCAAACATTTACTCTTCCCGGGAGAAACCAAGGGAAAACACTATATGTGTTGGGGAACGATATGGCAAGATTGTTGAAGTACAAAGACGCTTATGTCTTTTTCCTTAATTACAAAACCACATTATACAAAACTTTTATCACTGATCAAGAAAAGGAATATTTACTGGCCCAAGGTGTTTTGAAACCAGGGATTAAAAGCAGAACCATTTCCGTCACAACTGCAAAGAGCTGTTTCAGGGAGTTTGGATGCAAAATTGTCAAGCACGGGAGACCGGGCATTGACGATTACTATGTGACAACAGAAGCGTACCCTCCTGCTGATCATCCTGTTTCTGCCAAAGAAGTGGCCAAAAAATTTCTAAGCAACAGCAGAGGTGTGCACTCTTTGAATTCTGCTTCAGCAACTCCGATAAGTGCCTCTAGCTTTTCTCCTTCGTTGACCTCTGGGAACTTTGCTCCTAAACAAAGAGTGACCCCTAATACAAGCAATTTGATGCCTTCTGATTACAATGCCAGAAGAACGGTTGAATATTTTAACATGATCAGTTCCAACATGAACATTTCTTTGAACGATAAGATAAACAAGGAAAACTGGATTTTCATGCACGCTCAGTCCTGCTCAGGTTACAACGAAGATTTATTCTATGAACGGGAAAAAATACAATTCATTGATAACAGTGGAGTAAGAGATCCTTACACAAACACCCTTCACGTTCCTTTGTTCACACAGCCGAAAAAAATACTGAAAAAGACACTATCACCCCTTACCACCCAAGACAAACAGAAAATGCTGAAGAAGAAGATAATATACGAAACCAGAATCAAAGATGACAACTTGAAACTAGTAAAAACTGGGTTGAGTGATCTTCCATTGGACTTATTCAAAGGTTTTCTGGACGAAAATGTATGCAAGGAAATTGACAAGCAGGTTAGTTACGAGTCCAAGAACTGAAGCAACTTTATGTATATATATTTAAATATATCTTGTTTAACTTTTGATGCCTTCAAAATGAGCAGTAGTTTTATTTTTTGGCCACAAAACTGTGTCTTAGGTTTCGGCATTTTGACAGAAGATGTTTCAATCACTAACAAACTTATTGTCCGAAGCCGAGATACACTTTTTTTTTGCGTTTTGTGTTTTTTTTTTCGCACTGATTCTCAAAAAAGAAGTGGCAAAGGTCTAGTCAAAAGAGAAAAAGTCTCCTCCCCCCCGATATAAATTGGCATGCAAAAGTTGTCCTCTTGTGTGTAAACTTTTTGAGTAGTGACCAGCTACCAAACCAACAAAAAACTGACTCAGTAAGCAGCACAAACACCATGATCATTGGTGCATCATCGCAAAAGCTACACATCAAGGTGGGCCAGATATTTGCTGGTTCCATACTCAGAAATCAGCAAACGCGAGCCGCTTCCGTCAGGCTGTCTGTCAGATGCTTTGGTTCATTTCCTAGCGTTAGCACCATCTCAAACAGCAAAACAAAGTTTGAAGCCGTCAAAAATGTCAACAGCACCTTTTCAGGCTCGAGAGGTTTCCATTCTGGGGTTGTTCTTCGCCTAGAAGAAGCACCTGAAAATAGCGTGGATAACTCCAAACTTTTGAAAGATATCCAAGATTTCAAGAACTCCCTTAGTTTCAGAGAAACTTTTGAACTCAGCAACAGGTTGAGGGTTTTGGAAAAAAGAGACATAGATGCAACGTCTGCGAAAAGAAATCAAATTTTTATGGAAGCCATGCAAGCTAAAACAGAAGCTGAAAGAAAAGCAAAGTTTGAAGAATACGACAAAGTTCCAAAGGTGGAAGTAAGATTTTTTAATCTAACGCACCCAGACTCAAACAAATATATTGTACAAGACAAAATGTTCAAAGACTGGTTGAAACAAAAAACCGAGAGCCAGTTGAACATGTACAAGGAGCACTCCCAAACAAACGGCGAAAAAGCGCAATCTAACAGTAATAACTCATCAAAAAATGGGAAACCTAAGATTGAGTTTGTATTCACGAAGAACGCCAAGGGGCCTGAAAAGAAGAATCCTCAAAATCCAAAGCCACAATTCAGATTAACTTTTGGGAATGCTGTTTTGATTGCGGCACTGGTGGTGTTTTTATTTAACGTTCTCGGAGGAGTCTCTTCCAGTAAAGAGATTTCTTGGCAAGAGTTTAGAAACAAAATTTTAGCCAGAGGTTTTGTGGACAAGCTTATTGTGGTAAACAAACAATTTGTTGAAGTTGAATTGAACGCACAAGGAAAGAGTCATCCGGAATTCACCCAGAGCTATTACTATTTTAACATTGGCTCTCTGGAAAAATTTGAACAAAAATTGAGCAAAGCACAAGAGGAATTGCAGATTTCCGAAGAAATGAAAGTACCTGTGCTATATGTTCAGCAAGGAAGTTTAATGAAGAGTTTTTACCAAATGGGGCCAACTTTGTTGATGTTGGCAGGGATGTTTTGGTTGATTAAGAAGGGCGCCAGTGCTGCTTCAAAACAGTCTGGTGGAATTTTCCAAGTTGGGAAGTCGAAAGCAAAACAATTTAACCAAGACAGCAATGTCAAAGTCAAATTTGACGATGTTGCAGGTTGCGATGAAGCAAAAGAAGAAATCATGGAATTTGTCAATTTTTTGAAACACCCAAAGAAGTACGAGAAACTTGGTGCGAAAATCCCAAGAGGTGCTATTTTGAGTGGTCCTCCAGGTACCGGTAAGACTTTGTTGGCTAAAGCCACGGCAGGTGAAGCGGGTGTTCCATTTTTTTCTGTTTCCGGTTCTGAGTTTGTTGAAATGTTTGTTGGTGTTGGTGCCTCAAGAGTCAGGGACTTGTTTAAAAATGCCAGAATGAACGCTCCGTGTATTATTTTTATTGATGAAATTGATGCCATTGGTAAAGCCAGAGGAAGTGGAAATGCAAGCAACTCCAATGAAGAAAGAGAAACAACATTGAATCAGTTGCTTGTTGAATTAGACGGTTTTACTCCTTCTGAACACATTGTTGTTTTGGCAGGTACTAACAGGGCAGACATTTTGGACAAAGCCCTAATGAGACCTGGGAGATTTGACAGACATATCGAGTTGGACAACCCTGAATTGGAAGGCAGAAAACAAATTTTCAAGGTCCATTTGGGGAAAATCAAGTATGCAAATGAAACCGAGGATTTGGTCAACAGACTTGCCATTTTGACACCGGGTTTTTCAGGTGCTGATATTGCCAATGCTTGTAACGAAGCTGCTTTAATTGCTGCAAGAGAAAATGCAAACTACGTTAGATTAATTCATTTTGAAAAAGCCATTGACAGAACCATTGCAGGGATAGAAAAGAAAACAAAAGTCTTGACTCCAGAAGAGAAAAAAATCATTGCTTACCACGAGGCTGGCCATGCCATCTGTGGTTGGTTTTTGGAGTTTGCTGATCCATTGCTTAAAGTCTCGATTATTCCTAGAACTCAGGGCACCTTGGGCTATGCCCAATATTTGCCAGGGGATTTGTACCTACACTCCCAGCAGCAGTTGTTGGACAAGATCACTGCCACTTTGGGTGGAAGAGTGTCTGAAGAGCTGAATTTCCCAACAGTCACTAGTGGTGCCCAGGACGATATCGAGAAAATTACCAGAATGGCAACAACCATGGTGACCCAGTTGGGTATGAGTCCGAAAATCGGATGGACCTACTACTCTAAAGAGGACCGCATGCGTCAAAACGATTACACTAAACCTTTTAGTGAAGAAACGGGAGCAATTGTTGACTCGGAGGTGTACAGAATCATTCAAGAATGTCATGACAGATGTACAAACTTGTTAAAAGAAAAAGCTGTTGAAGTGGAGAAAGTAGCACAGTTATTGTTGAAAAAAGAAGTTTTGTTACGGGAAGATTTGGTGAACTTGCTAGGGAAAAGACCATTTGCTGAAAGAAACGATGATTTTGAGAAATATTTTACAAAAGAGTTGACGGACAGATTGAGAGACCAGGAGCAAGCCGTTGTTACTGAAAATGAGGCCGAAAAGGAGGATGCAAAATCTAAAGATGAATCTAATCGCCACAACAAGAAAAATTCAGATGGAAAAGACGAATCGCCATCAAGCGGAGAGAAAAATGAAAAATAAGATGGTATTTTTGAGCTGTAAACTTCAACCAACTATCCGTATATAACACCTTTTTTTTTTGGATTTTTTTTTAGTCGCCTAAGTGCGAACACTCTTTATCATGTAAATATGAAGAAAAAATAACATTGAAAATAATGAATTTTTAAATAGTATTTGTTAGAAGAAATTGCCAAACGCACCGAGTTTTCGGAACAGGTTTGCATGGCAGAACCCTGCAAGTCAACGTCCTCTATTTTATCAAGGGTTCTACTTGCTGAGTGTAGCGTATTTTGTAAAACAGGTGAAACACGCGCAAGTCATGGGAGGTGGTGCAAACTTGGCGATACCGTAATTCTTCTCTTGAAGCTAGACACCAAAGTATTTTTAACAGCTTATCTTATCAAATCCGGTGGCAATTAGCTTTTGATATAGATCATAAAGATAACAATAAAATATAAACACTTTCCCTTCTTGGCTTTTTTGCTGTAGACGAACTTCTTCAGTGCGGTTCCTTTTGATCACAAAACTGTCAGTTGCTCGGCTTTCTTTACCGAGCCAAGTAAGTTTACTTAAGAGAAACTTGCAGGCTCACATGCTCGGTGCCCGTCAACAAAAAAAAACAAGATCCGTACACTACGCGGAATGCTAAAAGGCTAACATTCCGGGACCAACAACAAAAAGCGATCAAAAAAAGACAATGAAGCAACGTTCGAGAAACCGAAACTTCAATGAGTTCGGTAAAGTTCGCTCCAACTGAAGATTCAATGCGAGTCTTCACGCCTTTGTTGACCATTTTTTATTTTCATGTGATAATACTTGGCCTATGATGACGTTTCCTCTTATCAGCTTATCACCGTTGTACTTTGAATATATAAAATCGTGCTCGTTTTGAGTTTGTATAAGATTATATTCCAAGAGCAAAAAAACAAACCAGAAAAAGAAAAAACCATAGGAAAGAGGAAACACTGCGTGCCTTCACCGCTTCGAGACTCACACACACACAATAAGCCACTATGAGAACTGACGAGAATACGCCTTTGATTGTGAGGCCAGAATTATCTGACATAACTGAAGAGGTTGAAGAAACCGCTAATTTTGAAGAACTGGAAAATGAGTACCAAGCTTTCAACCTAAATTTACCAAAAGCACCTATCCTAATTGCGTTGTGGCTGGGGTCGTTTTTAGCGAGTCTGGACAACACCGTTGTTGCAAACATGATGAACGTCGTCAGTGAAGAGTTTCACCAGAGTGAACAGAAACAATGGATTGCCACAAGTTTTTTGCTAACCAACACCGCGTTCCAGCCCTTGTATGGGAAATTATCAGACTTGACAGGACGCAAGTTTGCTCTTTTGTGCGCACATTTTTTCTTTGGGATCGGTTGTTTTTTGACGATCTTTGCCAATAGTGTTGAACAGTTTTCCATTGCAAGAGCCATTTGTGGGATTGGCGCTGGTGGGTTGAACGCTGTGAGTAGTATTGTTGTGAGTGATATCTGCACGGCAAAAGACAGGGGTTTTTATCAGGGTTACGCCAATTTGGTTTTTGCTGGTGGTCAGTATTTAGGGGCTCCGCTTGGTGGGTTTTTGATCGATGCCTTTGGGTGGAGATTTGTTTTTGCTGTTCAGATTCCAATGATTTTGATTTGTTTCGTGTTGACGTGGACTAATGTCAACATCAAGCTGGCCCATGTTCCTAAAAAGGGCAGGTTTTCTTTTGAAAACTTGAGCAAAATCGATCTTGGTGGTTCGCTTTCGTTGATTGTTGTGATTGGTGGTATTTTGATTTTGACCAGTGACACCAGCATCGGAATCAGCAACTCTTGTGTTGTTTTGATTACTTTAGCATCCTGCGTCGTTTTCTTAATGAATGAGTTGTATTGGTGCAAGGAGAGAATTTTGCCGTTCCAAGATTTGTGGGGCAAGTTTGGAGTCATTTCGTTGCTTACTTTGACTTCGTCTTTTGTTGCATTTGGGGAAATCTTCCGTAAACCTGTTTATTTGCAGTTGATCCAGAACTTTACAAATTCAGATGTTGGTGTTTACACGATTTTCACGTCTTTTGCTTCTCCATTGGCATCATTTGTCACTGGATGGATCTTAAAAAAAACTTCAATGAATTTGGAGTACTGCTCGTACCTGTTGATTGCGTCTTCTTTTATTTTCCAGGTTTTCGGTTTAGGTTTGGAGAGCTGGTTTTTGTACAATTTGCCTCCAAATGTTGGGAACCATGCCACCACTGCCACTGCAGTCCAGTTTTTCTTGGACAATAGCAAAGTTTACTGGAAATTCATTTTAGTGTTTACCACATGTTTGAGTTACTACGGATATTGCACCTTATTGGTGGCTACATTGGTGAGCATTGTTTTCAGTGTGGAAAAATCGCAACAAGCCACCTTTATTGGGTTGTTTTATCTATGGAGATCTATTGGGAATGTTCTTGGTGCCTCGTTGACTTTGACAGTTTTCGAAAAGTGTTTGGATGTGTCCCTTTTCAAATATTTCAAAAACATTGATGATTTGTCAGTGTATAAAAAATTGATTCATGATTCTTCGTTGATAAGGAAAATTTTGGACGGCCAAATGTTGATTGATGTTTTACACATTTATAACAACAGTATTATTGTGGCTTACTTTCCATCGATTTTTGTTGTTGCCATTAGTATTGTGATTGCGTTGGTGTTTATAAAAGTTACTCAAAAGCAAATGGCTGATGAAGACTTCAAGGAGGTAAGCGCATGAAGTTGCATTTGTTGGTTGGTTTTTCTTTTTATAAAGTGCATATATTATCAAAGTTTGAGTATTTTTTCCAAATCAACTTTATTCGGTTCTATTTTTTTATTTTCTTGAAATATGTTCACGTCTTTGTATCCGTGTAACTGCAATAAGTACTTTTGTAGAGTTGGTTGGTCGACCAACTTTAAATGGTCTATTTCAAACAGTTTAATGCCTAAAAGTATACCAAGTGCACAGTTTGCAGGCTCTACACCACCATAACCTGCACCAAAACCTGGAAGCACTATGCAGTCAATTTTGAAAAATGTGTCCCGCAATTGCAGCAATGAACGGAAGCAGCAATCAAACACAAAAGATAGTTGTTTCTGGTTGTTGTTAGTTGCGTTTCCTGATTTCTTTGGAAATAACGGTTGCTCCGGGGATACCATGGTTGGTAAGTGCAAAATGTGGGTGTATTGCATACAAATTGATCCGCCTGGTGCATTTTCATCAAGTAACTCGCACGTGTAGTTGTATTTTGCCAAATCTACCAAAGTTGGATTCAGTACCGGTGAGTATGATGTCTTGTTGATCATGCGCAACTCTTTCTGGAAAAGTGCTTGGAAGTCCTGTGTGGAGTTGCAGCTGTTGAATAGGTTCATTATACCTTTATCGAATCCGCCATTTAAAAACCCAAAAGAGTTACCAGGTGACACAATGCATATTTTTTCCACACTTGCTTTGGACCGGACAGCGTTTTGTGTGGTTTTTTTTCTCTGGAAAATGGTTGGGCTCAATTTGGCATGGACCACTTGAACGCGAAACAGCCTGAACTTGGGTGTGTACTTGGTAATTAACTTGTTGAACTCTGATGTTAGTTCTTTGGAAGAGCTGTTCAATATGATTTCAATCATGTTTCACTGGGTTTCGGTGTCCCAATTGATGTGGGGCACACTTTTTGTTTTGTTGATTTCAGGAGCCGCTAAGGCTTTTAGGGAATAAAAAAAATAAAAAAAAAATAACAAAAACACACATATGGTCAAGTCCTCTTTTAATTCAGAGACAGGAAAAATGCGTACATATGCTGCAAAACAGATCTAAAATAGTTGAACGTTTGAAATAAAAAATAAAAAAATATATACTCCGATACGGGGAGTCGAACCCCGATTTCCACGGTGAAAGCGTGATGTGATAGCCGCTACACTATATCGGATAGTATAGAATAATTAGATTGTAATGACTGGTTTTACTCATGCAACGCGTTGGCAATATAATTACAACACGACGGTAAACTTGTTTTGTATGTTTAATAACCCGTTATTGCAAGAGACTCCAATAACAATTTATCAGGACTCAAGTGTTTTTTTCTCTACTTGTGGTGCCATGATTGGGAAGTATGGAATATATATATATATATATATAAGTTTGTGAGAATGAATGTGTCTGTGGTACAACAGCAATTTATAAAAGATAGCTTATTGGCTTAGATAACTTTGCAAGATTTTTTTCTCCATTAATTCTTAATAGTTAGGTTGTAAAGCTCGACGTAGCATAATTAGGTGTATTATTATTATTACATGGAATATAAAATTTTAAAATCAAAAAAAAAGATTTAGACTCACTCACTCACTGAACGTTTTTGGTGGTGTGATACTTTGAGGACAAATCGCTTAGCAAGTGTCCTTTGTTAATGTTCCAGTGCAAGTCACCAAAAACAGAAGAATACTGGGCCACAAGAAATGCTGCAAAAACAATCAAAATCAAAAGCAAAATTCTTTTCATTGAGGAAACGGATCTTTCCAAAATGTCAATCTCTTGATCAAATTTCTTATTCATGGCATAAGTGTACGTGTCCAACTTCCCGTTCAAATACAGTAGCTCTTCAAACTGGTTGGCCAAATCGCTGTCCATTTTCACCAACTCTCCAACTAAGGCGTCATCCTCGGCGTCTCTTTCTGAGTCACTTTGATAAATTTCTTCTTCGTCTTCGTCTTCGTTCTCGTCCTCGTCGCTGTATATTTCCGATGGCGACGACGATGCAGGATCGGATTCGTAGTAGGAGTCGTACAGGTCGTTGTCATCTGAATCAGATCTAATTGCTTGCAGCAGTTCCGAGTCTGAGATCAGGTCATCACCACTGTAATCTTCGTAAGCGCCTTCGTTTCCGTAGTCTTCGTTTCCGTAGTCTTCGTTTCCGTAGTCTTCGTAATCATAAAGGTCGTCTTCATTAACGTAGTCCTTATAATCATAAATGTCATCTTCCTCTACAGCATCATTGTTTTTGGCTTTCTTTACCAGATTGGTAGGATCCATACCCTTGGAGTAGTCGTAATCTCCTTCTTCATCATCATAATCTCCTTCT
>ERZ794936.626-NODE-626-length-15409-cov-34.751791_pt1 | contig 15409 bp, 9 predicted proteins | sample MGYA00511083_ERZ794936 | MGnify/ENA primary metagenome ERZ794936 (study PRJEB30137, sample SAMN04331409) | food metagenome | isolation source: Y2 must sample point D1 replicate A | place: Australia: South Australia | collected 2014 ... | reverse complement strand
AACAACAGCATCCCTGAAAACAACAACAATATGGCATCTATCGATGAGCAAAGTAAGGGCGAAGTCTTGGATGAGGAGAAGCTAATATCCAAGTTTACTCGACATGTAATAAAGCAAAGAAGTGGTAACTTTCCTGAGGTAAAAAGAAGAACCACTGATGGATGCATATACCCGACAGTTTGTAGTAACGAAACGACCAACAGGGGCAGAAAACTACTACAGGGATCGGAATGGGTGAGCAGGGGAAAATTAAACACATCTTTGTACGAAAACAGAGTTTTTTATAATGGGGTTGAGCATAAATTGTTGAGTCGTAAAAGGCAGAAATTGAATCCAACATTAACAAACACAGCTGAGGAAAGCATTAAAAGTCAACAAGCCGACACCGACAATGATAATAACAATGATGATGGTGATATGACAGATGACGATTTTGACCTTAATCAAATTGTCAATGTTGAAGATGCTTTAAAACCCATTTCATCACTTGGTGACGTGGTGACGCACCCAACAGTGAAGAAAACGTTTTTAAACAAAAAAGTTTTGAACAATTTGGAACAACAAACAACCTTGATGATTGAGAAAGCGCAGATGTCCTCTACTGCATATTCTGATTTGCTCAATGTTTTTCTTGGAGACGACCCGCTGCCTTACTTATGCGATAAAATGGATTTGCCTGTTTACGATCATAACTTGCATATTGATGAGAGTCACGAGTACATTGATATCAGCAAAGAGCAACTAGATACTGTTCAAATTGGCCAAGATGAATCTAAGTTAATTGGAGGGAAGATAAAAGAGTCTACATTCGGATCTCAAGAGACTGTTCAAAAAATTAGTAAAGATATCACCCCTGAGACACAACCAGACCAAGGAAAGGCAAAACAACAAACTGAGAAGGAGCAGGAGGAGCAGGAGGAGGAGGACAATAACAAAGATACAATAGAAGAAATTGAAGCAGAACAAAGCAGTAATGATATTGATAAACCAACTGCAGACTCCAAAATCACAAAAATTGAGGAAAATATGAACACCACGTCGCAAGACCAAACGCTAGCGACAGGTGCTGCTGACGATAATGTCGATGAGATAGATGACCCCTTTTTTGCGTTGCCTCGCTACAAGACCAACACTCTTTTGGAACGTATGAACGACTTGCAGAAGCAAGGACTATACATTGATGACATTGAGAATGCAAGACAATTAACTCAAATTGCGTTGCAAAGAAACCAAGAATTTATCAAAAATTTGACAAGAATAAGGATGAATATTTTGAAAGCAGAAAGGATAAGAACGCGCTTGGTTAAATGGGGTCAAGAGTATGCAGGGATACCTGAAGAAGGTGTGAGTGTGCCCAATATTTTAACTGTTGTCAAGAGAGGCTTAATCAGTGCAAGTACAAACAATATCTCTCAAGGAGAAAGTCTTGACCAAGAGGACCAGGATGAGAAAGAAACTGAGGAGGAAAACCCTTAGATTGCTTTCTTCATGTCAAACACATCAGTATTTTTTTTTTTTGTCAAGTAAATAACTTTTCATACTTGAGTTAACACTAGTACAGCTTTTTTTATATAGATAATGAACTCATATAAGTGCACAAAATTTACCAATTTTTTCCAGTGCTACTCAAAACTTGGGTAAAGTTTTCTGGAGCCTTTTCAGTTAAAGACGAGAAGGGAAAAGCATTTGAAAATGTTAGTCTTGGACAGATTGCTTGTTTGGCAACACCATCAAACAATTCATCTATCAGATCTTTAAGGTCGTCACCAGTCTGTTTAAAATCCGGATACGAGTTGCACTCCAGGAGTTTGACGTTATAATGATTGTCCACCAAAAAATCCAGTCCAAAAATCTCAAAAGCGTTAGGGATAGCTTGAAAATTCATTTTATCATTGGTTGCTGCCATGAACAGATCTTTGACGATTTCATGAATTTGAGTTTTCACAGATTGCTTTTGCTCCACAGTTAGGTCATTTAAGGTATCAAACTCTCTGACGGAGTTTTCTTTGTTTTCTTGTAGACACGTGTTTGTTAAATGACATTGTAGTTTCTGGGTAGAGCGGTTCAGATCCTGATCAGTGCTTGGCATTTCGTAGGTGTCTGGTGCAAACAGTGCCAACATTCTATCGTAAACATGGACATCCAAATCACCATTACACAAGACATAACATCTAATGTGAAATTTTTTGCTGTCCATTTGTGGCAGCAGGAGCGGATTTGTCAAATACCTTTGAACAATAAAGTGTCTCAGCTGAGAGATGATAATTTTATTGTCATCTTTTGTTGTTGTTGGGTCGTTACCATCAGCTTGTTCCTCTTCATACTCGTCGTCCGTTTCGACACCTTCATCAAACGAATCGAAAATTGCTTGCAAGTCGTTGATGGTTTTAAAAACTCTGATACCTTGGCCCTTATCAGACATGCTTGGTTTGACGATCCACCACTTATCTTCGCTTTCTTCTTCCAGATCTTGTCTAAGTTCCCAGTTATCGTCTAATGAGTCATCCAAAAACTCTGCATAGTCCAATTCCAGATGGTAAGAGTCCATGAATGCGGAGTTCAAAATGCTTTCTGGATTTTTAGAGCAATACATTTTGATAGTGTTGTTCAAATAGTGCTTACGGATCAAGGACTTTCGGTAAGTGTATGTGTTTGTTGCAAAAGTTTTTTGGCTTGCGATAGAATTCAAAAACTCATGGTCGATGTCTTCATAGTCGGCATACTGGACAATTTTCAGATTTTTCTCATTATTATCAGTTTCAGAGTTCTGGCTAAATTCTGTTGGTATTGCTGTCACAATAGACACATGTGGGGTGTATTTTTGCACTGCATTGATAATCGGCTGGTAGATATACTCCTTGCTGTCAATGCTCATGCACAGTAAAGCATCAGTGCTGTCCTTGGCGAAGTCATCAGATGAGGTTTTCAAAAACGTGTTGCTCAAAAACGATGCTGCTTGATAATCCAGTGTTTTTCCTATGGATTTTGCGTCAATGGCTTGGTTAAAAGATGCAAACAGCGGGGTAATAGAGATTTGTTTATCCTCAATGACGGCCCCATCGTTAATCTCTCCGCTTTCTAACGACTGAAGCATTTGATCCCTGTTGTGTTGGAAATCTGGATTCCATGCAAATACGACCGATTCATCCGACTCCACGGTGTCGTATATGCTGCACCATTTGTTATCCAAAAGAGGAGTAAATATAGCTTTGGTGTTGTTTTCGTGCAATTCTTGGTGTATTGGCACGTTGACCGAGTAAAGTTCCACCTCGGAGTGATTGCCTCCAATACCCCATTGCCCATACAACGACTCGATTATATCACAAGAGATTTTGGATGCTGTGGCATACGTGGATTCATCAAAGTTTTTTTTACCATCAAAATAGGCCCACGACAAAGCGATCGCTTTTGTATTACCCGTGATGCAGCTTTCAAAAGCAGCTCCAACGGTTCCACTTGAGGTGATGTACGGTCTTGAGCAGTTCCGCCCCACGTTTGGACCTGAGATCACCAAGTCAAATTTTGGGATCGCTGTGATATGGTGCAGTCCGATATCACAACACGATGCTGGTGTGCCGTTGATACAGCACCATTCCAAATCGTAATAATTTTTCAGATCGGTGTAAGTCTTGAATGTCTGGTTAGTGGTTGGGTTGGTGTATGGAAAGGTAATGCCGTTTGTTGAAGGCTTGAATTTTGTGTTTGTGTTGTACAGCAATGGTTTACTAAATGGACCGATGAAATCGTTGTTGTTTGAGGACTTGGAGTTGGAGTATAGGAAAGTGCAGCGTAGGTTTTTCCCGGCAAAATGCGCCTTCCCGATCCACGACTTTTGCGAATCCGGCACACATATAACAAGGTTCCAGTTTTTCTTGTGTTGTGTGATGTATTGGACAAACGGTCTTACGTACTGGGAAACAAATTCGTCCAATGGGCCGTCATCATTGGTCAGCAGAATATTGAGTCTGGAGCTGAGGTCTTGGGTCATCTATTTTTTTTTTTTGCTTCGTTTTGCGTTGAGTAAATTATCCGGTCTTTATTTTGCAAACTCTAGTTGGTTTGCGAGATGGTTTCTTTTGGCTTGATATATGGATTGCCGCTATACATTTATCAACTCAAGTTTCTATCGGACAAAAAGTGCTTGAACCGGGGAAGATGGAGAAACTGAAAAAGACAATTGCATATAGATCGGAAAAACAGGAGAAAAAAAAAAAAAAGAAATACACGTGAAAAGTGTGTGGTTTTTTTCAAAAAAACAAAAAGCTTTAGTAGACTCATATATCACGTGAACGTATATTTGGTTTTGGCTTTTTTGTTTCTGGTTGTTCTGCCTTTTACTTTTCCATCGGTTTCTTCGATTTCTGATAAATCATCATCGTTATTTTGAGGAATCAAAAAGAAAGTGATTAAATTGAATACTGAATAGGCGAAGAGATAAACAGAATTCACAAGAAAATACAATCAAACCAAGCTAAAGGAGTGATAAGTCAGCACTTTCCTTCCTTTTCCCTCCCCTTCCCCATTTTTCCCTCTACTAAATATAATGTCCTTTTTTTTGAAAAACTTTGATGACAATTTACCAATAGATGAAAGCAAAGTGATGATGGCATCTATTCAATTTGATGCAATGAACAAATCTTTCAACACCATGTTATATTCTTGCATGGAAAAATGTATAAAACACGAAGGATACGCCGAGGGCGACCTAACAAAGGGTGAAATGACGTGTTTGGACAGATGCGTTGCCAAAATACACTATGCCAACAGATTGATTGGTGGGTACCTGCAGACACAGCCCGGATTCCAACCTCAAAACATACTCAGACACTACAACGATCTACTTGAGAAACTTGAAAAAGAATGTAGACCTGTGAAATAGTGCTGAAAGTGCTAAAAGGTAGTGTATTTTCTTTCAACAGCAAAAGAGAAAGTACTGAGAACAAAACGACCAGCACCACCACTACCGCTTGCATTTACGTGTATAGATGAATCATATTAGATAGGACAATCAACTTGTACAGTGTCATTTTTGGAAAACTGATGGTGTGGGAAAGCCCTTGGTGTGTGCTCATTGATTAGAGAATTACCCCGATCTAATGTGCAGAGTCACCTGATGCTTAACAACCTTTATTTTTTTTTTGTCAGATTTGCTACATAAGTCACGTGCCAGGTAATCGGTCTAATCCTTATTTGAGCACGTGTTTTTAATAATAAATAAATTGTTTGTTTGTACATTTTTCCTGTATTTTTTACCATCTTATTTGAGTTTTTGACGGTACAGATTATTATGCGTAATATATGAATATTCACCCACTCGTTCATATTCTACTTCCATTACATTCGTTTAACATACTACTGGATATTTTTTCTTTTTTCACTGGTGATATAACATTTAATGGCAGCACTTGAGATATTTCATACTCTGCATAATATTAGGTATCACAATGGTATTAATATAGTCAGTGCAATTATACTTCCTCATTTGGCACACCTTAAAATTCAAGTAATCCTTAATGAATATCATTATCTAATCACACAAACACAAAAGTAATGATCGTACTGACATTTATGAGTACATTATAGCATACCATAATAAATGACCATACTATATGTTACACTTTTGGTTAGCACGAGTATTAGCACTAGCATTACTGGAAAACTTATAAGAAACATATATACACACACACACAAACCCTATAACTTTACAATAATAAATAGGCTTGACCTTATTAATTTATCCTTTTCTCCATTGACATACCGCGACGCTTTACAGTAACAATGTTTTATTTTTTTTAATTTTTTTTTTTTTTCTTTCTTTTTAATTTTTTATTCTTCTGGAATTCCCTTGTGTTCTGATATGTACACTAATAAGTATGCGTGAATAGATGTACACACACTCACAGATTATAAGGAAACTGCAACAAGTACGTAGTTTTGGGTTTTTTCAAAGTGTATTTAGTTATTGTATATCTCAGAACAGAGTAACATACTACTAATACTACTACAAACTACTACAAACTACTATCATGCTTGTTAATTAAACTACATACTATGGTAGTAATACTAATAATAGTAAACAAACAAATAGAGTGTGTAATAATTTATAACAAATACTCTTAACTATATAATCCCTATCAAATAAGTTATATATAAAAGAGATTTACTTAGTGTTTTTATTTTAGCGTTAAAGTATTAACATAATTGTCACACTGAATATTATTATTCGCAATAACAATTTTTCCTTGTGCTGTTCAATCACGTGTGGTAAAATAGCAGAGACTAATATTATTTCTATTTCCACACGTGATGTTAATAGAATCTACAAAGAGCTTTATTTTCTTGCATGTATTCGCAGTAGGGCAAGCAGTGTAGATATATCTCTATATTGCTTAAGAATTCTCTCTATCTTGTTATTGCATATAAATTGTCAATAGTACCTGATATATCTATCATATATTCAAGGTTATACAGTAAAAAAGAACAAAAAAAAAAGAAAAAACACCAAAACAAGTTTAAAACTTTCTACAAGTAAAACTTTAATACACAACAAACACATTTCCCAAAAAAAAAGAAAGGAAAAAAAAAAAAACAGAAATGGCTGCTCCAAGAGAAACTAAAAGAAAAGCTGGTACCAGAAAGAAGAAGGACCCAAATGCTCCAAAAAGAGCATTGAGTGCATACATGTTTTTTGCTAACGAAAACAGAGACATTGTTAGAGCTGAAAACCCAGGGATCTCATTTGGTCAAGTTGGGAAAATGTTGGGTGAAAAATGGAAACAATTGAGTGAAGATGAAAAAGCTCCATACGATGCTAAAGCTGGTGCTGACAAAAAAAGATATGAATCTGAAAAACAATTGTATTTGGCCACCAAAGCTTGATTATTATAGTGGTTGATTCTATTATTACAATTATATCTTATCCAAAAAACAAGGTTGTATCCACACATCTATACCAAAAAATGTACTAATGTGATTTTTTTTCTAGGTAATTTTTTTTCATTAATATTTTATTCTTTATTTTTTATTCTCTATAATTTTTATATTACTACTATTATAAGTATTACTATTTCACGTATTAATTCTAAGTTGGTGAGGTGAATCAATACTCTTATTATTGTTGGTTATTGTATATATATTCACCTTTTCATTCTCGAGATGACCTTTGTTGTCTTGAATGAACGAATGTGTTGTTGAAAACAGACTTGTTGAAAACAGAATTATGCAGATAAAAAACGTCAGACCAAAACGTCAAACAGTAACAGTGAACGCAAAGAAACAAGAAACACGCGAAACGAAAAACGCGTCAGTGAAAAAAATATTTTGGTGAAAAGACGTTTTTCTTGAAATTAAAAAGGTTTTTCGACATTGAGTTTTCGTGTTTTAAGTAGGAATTATATTCTTTGATTGATTTGTGATCATATATATATATATATATATATGTATGCATACGTGTGAATGGTAATAATTTGTATCAGGTGTTTGGTCTTTCTTATCCCTTAGTGTTCTTTTCTAAGGGTCATAAATATATCACACAACCAAGTAGAAATACAAAACCAAGTAATACAAAACACACACACCAAACAAAATACAATGTTGGAAGCTAAATTTTCTGAAGCTAGTTTATTTAAAAGAGTATGTTACTAACGAAATTCCAATCAAATTTATGGATCTTTAAGGAACTTTTTACTAACCTAAAATCATAACTTTTGTTTTTCTGTCCTTTCCTCTGTAACCAATTTATTATAACAACCAGATAAAGAAGAAAGCTTACGAAAAAAATAAAAAAAAAAAAGAGTATGCAACATTTCATTTAGATTATCGACTCATTTAAAGATTGTGTTGAATTAGTCAACTTTGTTTGTGACGAACACGGGATTGAAGCACAAGCCGTTGACGATTCCAGAGTCTTGTTGGTTGTGTTGAAGATCGAGCCAAGTGCTTTTGAATCTTTTAGATGTGATAAACCAGTCACTTTAGGACTAAATCTAACGTCATTGTCCAAAGTTTTGAGATGTGGGAACAATTCAGACACATTGACTTTGATTGCGGATGATGAACCAGATTCAATTTTTGTTCTTTTTGAAGATTCGAAAAAAAACAAAATCAGTGAATATTCTTTGAAATTGATGGAAATTGACGCAGATATGTTGAGAATCGATGATATGAAATACGATTGTACAATCAATATGTCGTCTGTAGAATTTGCCAAAACCGTCAGAGATTTATCCCAATTGAACGACTCTTTCAACGTGTTTGTGAAAAAAGACGCTATCAAATTTGTTGCCGAGGGGGATATTGGTTCTGGATCTGTTGTTTTGAAACCAGAAAACGATTTGGAAAAACCAGATGAAAGAATCGAAGTGCATCTATCCCAACCTGTGGAGTTGGCCTTTTCTACAAAATATTTGTTAGATATCGTAAAGGCAAGCACTTTGTCCAATCAAATTATTATAAAATTTGCTTCAGAAAGTCCTGCCCTATTTGAATTTAAATTGAACTCAGGTGGGTACTTGGATTTCCATTTGGCTCCAAAATACAACGAAGAGGAATAAGCATAAACCACGGACATAAAAGAACGCACATAAAAACTGATTGATATGTACATATACACATATATTTATCAGATATTTAATATAAAAAAAATAAATAAAATAGAATAAATGTACAGGTACAATCATTCGTTTATATTATTCAGGCTCAAACTAAATCACATCCAAAGGCTCACCTTGGTCATTGGTCAAGAAAAGAGACCGCACACCGCTCTTCTTTGTCAAGGGAAGAATCAACTTGAATGCATCTCCCTTGTTCAAATAATACCTGAACAGCCGTTTCATGCGAATGAAGCCAAACCCTTCGTAAAGATGCAATGCCGCTTCATTCGAGCATTCCGTTTCGAGCATGATCTCGTCGCAATGCATTTCATTCTCCAAAGCGTCCAGTGTTTTGCGGATCAACTCCTTTGCAATGCCCTTACCCCGGTACTTTTCCTGTATCACCAACATCCCGATGTAGCCTCTCAAACGGGCACCGCCCCGATGTGGCTCACACTTGCTGATGATGCAGCCAACGGGCTCGCGCGAGCCATGTTTCTCAGTTGGATTCTCTGTGTCGTAAGCAATAAAGCAAAGTTCAGGCCACTGGTTTAAGAAATACCTGTACACGTATATCGAGTATGGCTCCGAAAGGTCATTATCTATGAGATCTTTGACTTGGAAAAATAGTTGCTCGTTCTTGAGATCTAAAACTTCGTACTCGATGGTCATTCTGCGGTGGGTGGTGGTACTCGTGTGTGTGTGTTGCGCTACAATCGTCTTTAAAGGTCCTTGGGAGGAGAAGCGAAGCCTATAATTTGACTAATTTACGTCCCCGTTTGCAGTTTGAACTAATTAGCATTCAGCTTATTCTTTTGAACAACTTATTCAGAAACCTTGGGTGGGTAACTATATTACAAAGAAATTATCATCCTGTGTAACTTTTTTTGTGATATTTTTATTTTATTTTTTTTTATTTTTTTTTTTTTCTTTCCCTATCAATGCTTCCACCGTTACCAGCTATTATGATGTCTAAGGGTGTTTCTGAGAGGACCTTTGACACCCTTTAAAGCCATAATCATCGCTATTCTCAAGAAAAATTGGAATGCAGAAAAAAAACAACACAAAAACACACACAGACCTGAATTTAAAGGTAATGGCGCACCCATCACTGATTTGTATTTAAATATTACAAGATCAATGTTTATGGGAACTTTTGGCTGTATTGGCAAAAGTGGGAGGACAAAAAAACAAAAATATCCTCTAAAAACAGCACTCTTCTCATCAAAAGCCATACAAATCAGACGTTTTACAGTACTGGCATCTCAAAAACTGATAACAAGTACTTCTCCTGGTGTACTCGTTTTGCAAGGATAGATCACGATTTGAACAAGCCATACAGTGTTTATTCACTTGAACCAAAAGCATGGCTGAAAGCTCTACCCTTCTTATAAACTGCGTAAAAGGATGCTCTGTCAAAGTGGACTTATCCTTCTATGCTGACATGAGCAGTTTGAAAAGCTTTATCAGCATGAAGTGGCATATCCCTGTTCAAGAAATACTCATTATCACACCCTATGGAGCAAAGCTCAAAGATGAAGATTTCCATAACAAAAAAAGCATGGAACTTTTGAGTCATTTGTATGTATTCCACAGAAAAATATTTTCCAGTATCAAAAGGCCAGTACCGATGAGCACTGAAACCACCAATGCTTCTATCAAAGATGATTTGGGAAAATTACCTTTTGGCTATTCCCAAGAAAACACAAAGCTGTCTGATACTCAGCCGGCTCAAAAGGTAGATAAACTGTACGCTGATATAGACGACACACAGATAAGCAAGCTATTGGACCAGATAGACCCTTTACCAACGATGCCAAAGCCCATGGCATCTCCGTTTCAAGACTATGCATCAGAAAGCACATCAAGGCAAGCGCAGTTGAAGTCTATATTGCAAACCAATCTGGGATGGCTTAAAGCTTTGAAAATAGATGTCACTTTTTACTTTGATCAGATAACACAGTTCATCGACTCTCAAAATCATTACACTCAATCGATCGAAGTCATCGTTAGTTATTTGCAGTTTTATTGCGAACAAATACATTCCTTATTTTTGGAAAGATCGCAACAGTGTGAAACAGTGCTACATAAGGAGTATTTGACTAACTGGAAAAGTAATTACGCCCGTTTGACTCAGCTCAACTGTGTTGTGCCGCAAAGAAATTTTCAGCACTTATCAGAGTACTTTGACTTGAATGAGCTCAACACACAATATGAAGAGATGAAACGCCTGCAAGTTGAGCTTTCAAATTCAATCAATGAGTTGAAAGCCAGGTTGAACGACTCATTAGACTTGGAGAAGATTGTGCAGTCAAACTCCAAAAGTTTAGAATTTGAGTTGATACAAAAGTTCAATATAGATATGAACTTGGAGGACAATCTCTTTAACAATTTCCATGAGTACATAAAAAAGATTGAAGACATTACAACAGAGTTGTTGAACTCAGATGAAAACACTCTTACTACAAAAGACCAAACAACTTTACTGGCCACTAAAAACAATGAGAATCTACAGAAATTAATAAAAAATTTGATTCCCCAAATAACCATCATTTCCAAATCCATTTACACCAAAGCTAATGATGTTATGCTTATTAAAAGAAACGTACAGAAAAGGCTTATTCAATTTTTGGGTGAAATAACTTTTGTTCAAATCAATGCCCTTGACTTGAAAAAACTTTTAATTCAGAATGTCGATAAGACCCTTCACGCTCTGCAACTAAAGAATGCAGTTTTTGAGTATTTGGAACGGTTTCCTGTTGTCTATGGAAACTTATTAGTAGAATTGATAAGACGGAAACGTTGGCTTTCTCAGATTGTCGCTGTGACAAGAGGCAAGTACAACGCTAGTTTGGTTGATTTACAAAATCAAGAACTGAATTACAGAACCAAATGGCTGACAAACATGCACTCGGCCAACCAGTATCATGAATATACACCTGTTGAAAATCTGGGTGTGACCAAAATACTTGATCTACTACTCAACGCAGAGAACAAAGACTGTGAAGTAGTTATTGATATTATCAATGAATCAAACTTTCAACTAAACACAATCAAAAATCATTACACATTAACTAAATCAAGTGTTACCAATTTTTGCAAAGACATGATCAAAACCGGGGTTTCTGAAGAAATTGTTAATGTTTTGCTGAAAAATTTGGAGAAAAGCTCACATTTTTTATTGAAAGTTGAAACTGATCAAAAAGAGTTGAGCAGCAATTTTCAAAAACTGGATAATGCAAACGACGAACTATTGACAAGCTATAAACAGCGAGTTCAAAGGCTCGAGGCACAACTGTTGGTGAAGAAACTTCACAATACAAACAGTTGGCCTTCGGGTTTGTTTCAAAGTGCAGCAACAAATATGGATGCTCTCTACCAAAGCAGATTGCACGGCAAAGATTTTGGACATTTTTCAAACTCAAATAAACCAATTAATCAAAGTTCAATTTCCGCGAACATTGAACTTGAAAAAACACACACTAAAGAAAGTCAACTACAGGAAGAAAATCTGGCATTGAAGGCGGCAAATGCAAAGCTGCAACAGGAGTTGATGTCACTAAAGCGGGAAAATAGTGATTTATGTATAGAAAATGAAGGGTACAAAGAGTCGTTGGCAATTTCCAAAAATGCAATAATTTCTTTCACGACAGAATTAGAAACTTTGCACAATGAAAAAATTGACCTATCAAACAAATTCAAGCAAGATTTGAGAATATTGTTGAATCAAAACAACAAAAACTTTAACGATTATGACGAATTGCAAAATAAGTATGAAAAGTTGAATATTTTGACAGCTGCATTAGAAAAAACTTCCGAAACCGTGAAGACTAATTTTGACAACGAAAAATTACAACTGACTGCTGAAATTGAGACTTTGAAAGATCAAATCAAAACTTTCTCCAGTCTTGAGCAGGAAAAAGCTGAAAGCGATAAAAATTATAACCAACTTCAAAAAAATTTTAGTAGTTACATTAAAGAACTATTCAATATAGTTTTCAATGATATATTTGTTTTGGAGAACATAGGTTTACTACTAGAGCGAGATATTTATGAAAACAAGGAAACTTTGAAAATCACTAGAGTAAAAGGTTTGAGGAAAAAATTAGACGAAACAACTATGTTTTTGGCAGAATCTCAAAGCATCGACATGAACAGCTCTCTTGTCAAAGATTTGAGAACTTTGAAAGCGAAAATGGAAACAGGTGTCCCGGAAAACACTGACGAGTTGAAGCGCGAATTTTTGCAATTTGTACAAAACTTGTACAACAACGAGTCGAAACTTTATGAAACTTCTGTTGTAAAAAGGTTTAAAGATGTAGAACAACTCGCTAAAAAACTAACTAAAGAGAATAAAAAAATCAAAAATCACTTTTACGAAAACGGAATCGTTGTGGGGGATTTAATGGTGGGTGATTTGGCACTATTTTTACCCGCTAAAATCGATAATGACCTTGTCAATGATTTTTCATCTGTAAACTCTTCGATGTCTTCGATAGACTTGGGAACTCCCCCTCCTGCACCTATGCAAACTTCCGTATCGCAAAGTGTTTCTTCTGTCGATAAACCCAATGTGACGCTTCCAGCAACAAAGAATAAAGTGTGGACAGCTTTCACAGCTTTTGGCAGCGCAAGATACATTGTGCAAGATTTGGTGCCAATCAAAGGTGAATGGTTTATTGCAAAAATTTCAAGTTTGGAAAAACACACTGCCTCAAGTTTTGAAAACCCTTACAAACTCGACGTTGGTGTAGTTTGGTACGCGGTCAGTGTCAAGCCAGTCCAACGAAACACAACCGCTTGAAAAATAAAGCATCAAAATGGTGTTTGGACGTCATATATAGATTTAGGTTTACAAATGTCAATATTCCAATTTCAACTCTTCCCACTCACCAAGTCTCTTGCAAATATCTGTACTGTTTTTGCAAATTTTGGAAATACTCCTCTGCGCTTTTGTCATTTTCAAAATTTCCGTATTTTTTGAGAATTTCCAAAAGTGTTAGCTTTACCTGCACAGGCATTTTTCCGGATGAGCCACACAAGTAGATGTAAGCATTTTCGTCTTTTATCAACTGGCAAACCATTGCACCGTTTTCCCAAAGAAGATCCTGCACGTATTTAACATTAGGTGAGCTTGAGATGTCTCTGGAAAAACAAGTGAACAATTTCAGTTCCTTGTTCGAGTTCCATTGCTCCAACTCTTCACGATAAAGGTAGTCTTTATCTTTGTATCTACAACCAAAAAATACATATTGATGGTTCGAAAAGATTCGGGAAGAAATGAATGATTTTACAGGTGCCAAACCTGTGCCCGGTGATATCATTATGACCGGATGAGCTTGATTAGACAGTCTGCTCAGTAAGAAATTCCGTTGGATCGAGTATTTTACAGTATCTTGCTCCTCTCTCAAATTCGCAATGAACTTTGTGCTTAAACCTTCTCTGAGTTTGTGGAGTATAGTTCTATACTTGACAATTGCCACGGTTAACTCAGCATAACTTCCGTTGCTAGAACTTGAGATCGAGTAGTATCTTGGAACAATTGGCGGTAAAAAATCAAAGGCATATTCCCATGGCAACCTCAACGATTCGAAATCTTGAATAACTTCCAATACAGATCTTCTTGGTCTGTTACAATAATCATACAATTCTTGCAAATCCTGATCAAAGCCAAACTCTTTTAATTTTTCCCTTTGCTGAATTAGTTGTTCTTCACCGTCAGAAAGCCTACTGCTGTCAGTAGAAAATGTCCATACCTTGGTGAAAAAAGTTCTTCTTGGGATGCTCATTATATCAAAGTGATACTTAAGAAGGTTCCGCAGTGTGAGCTGATGATCAAACAAGAAATTCATTGGTTTCAATCCATTTTCAAACACAAGTGTTTTGTCTGCGATCGAAAGCCAATGCGGTTGTGCCCGCAAAAAGCTTTCAACATCTTCTTCAGTGTTCTGCGCATAAATAGCTAAAGTGTCCCCCGGTTCATATTCGTCATGACATTGGATATGAAGCTGTCTGACATCTTGAAAATGATCCTGTGCAGTGATTCTTTTGTTGAGTAAAATCTTCCCTTCTTTGATAGGCGCTTTCGTGTACAAGTCTTTTTGCACACCATGAAACGTTGATTGTTCACTTTTATGGGAAGTGCCAGCTTCTTGAAGAACAATTGAAGGAGACAAGTATGCGGAATCATCAAGAGGCACTCTTTTGACCACCTTGCCATCAACTTTTCTCGTCTTGAACTTTTCGTTCAGCAAAGAAATCAGTTGTTTTTCAAACGCAAAATAAACCGCTTCAACACTTTCCCCACCGCTTCCTTTGACACCCAACTCATCCGTTTCGTACCTGGGAAACAGCTCTCTTGCCCCCAATTGCTCAACAAATCTTGTTTGTAACTTTCTAACGGCGTACTGAAAATGCGAGTAACTGGAATCACCCAAACCGAGAAAAGCTATGTTTAAGTGGTTTAAAAAAGTTGGTGGTAAGTCTGCTCTTTTTAAAAAGGCCCAAAAGTCTGAATTAGCGACATTTTTCGGGAAATCGCCCTGACCTCTTGTCGAAGTAATTATGAAAAGATACTTGCAGCTTAAAATGTCTTTTGGATCGTAGTCCATGAAACTGGAAACATGGTGTGGGAAATGGTATCTATGAAGTTTGTGAGACAACGAATGTGCAAATTCTTCTGCATTACCTGACTCTGAACCATAAAGAATTGCAATTTTTTTCCCCATTTTTTTTTGGTTATCTATGGGATTGGTGATTGATACTTAGTTCTTTCAGTTTGTGTTTTTGAATATTATTTATTTGTTTTGCAAGATAGA
>ERZ794936.625-NODE-625-length-15446-cov-31.283217_pt1 | contig 15446 bp, 6 predicted proteins | sample MGYA00511083_ERZ794936 | MGnify/ENA primary metagenome ERZ794936 (study PRJEB30137, sample SAMN04331409) | food metagenome | isolation source: Y2 must sample point D1 replicate A | place: Australia: South Australia | collected 2014 ... | reverse complement strand
ACTACTACTACTACTACTACTACTACTACTACTACTACTACTACTACTAATAATATAGTTTTCTATTATTATTATTACTGTAATTGATAAGAAAAAGATGACAAGAAAAACAAAGTACATGTGTCTTTCCTGAGCGGGTAAAATTAGAGCATATTCAATACTCAATACTCAATACTTAATACTCAACATTCATTACTCAATACTACATACACATAGTAAACAGAATTGTTCCTGGTTTATATTTTTCATCACGAAAAGAAAAAAAAAAAAAAAGGGTTTGAAAGAGAGTATTTATGTTTTATTGTATGATTTACTTGAACTTACCCTCTACAACCTGTCATTATTTAAATATTATATTTTTTAATTATGAGTTTGTAGTTTCGCATAAACTTATCTTTTACGTCATTGAGGGTGTTTTTTCTTTTATTTTTTGTTCATGATATTTTTCAAGTTATCATTTGAAGTGATAGTCTTTTGATAGAGATATGAGAGAAATCTGATAGAGATATGAGAGAAATCTGCTAGAGAAATAAGAGAAATCTGCTAGACAAATAAGATAATACTCCTTGCTTTTAATTAATCGCTTAATTATTCATTTTATTTTTTGAGAATTTCAACTCAAGACTTTTTAGCTTATTACCCAACGAAAGGAAAAAAGAAAATATATTGAAAATATATTAAAAAAAAACACATCCTTTGTCACATCCTTTGTGACTGTTTACAGATGTTTTATGTATTATATATTATGTATTATGTATTATGTATTCTTTTTTTTAGTGACTGTTCCTGGGTCTTTATTCATTAATTATCATTGTTATCCGTAGTAATTGAAACTATAAAACACCGAAGAGAGTGCAAAAAAAAAACAGAGTATGAAAAAGAAAAAGAAAACGAAAAAGAAAAAGAAAAAAAAAAGAAAAAGACAACAAGAAAACAAAACAGTGAGAATGAGAGAAAGCGATTGGAAATTTAAATGTATCGCTTATATGAATAATTATATATTCTTTTTGTTGTTATGATTTGTAGTTATATTTATATTGTCATCTTGTTATCATTTTGAGTATATAACTTTTGTGATTCAACTTGTATACACTTCGCCTTGTTCTCATTCATATGGATGGAAAACAAAGAAACAAGAAACAAGAAACAAGAACCAGGATATCAAACCAATCATCTCTGCGCGACTAGTTAACTTATCGATCATATCATTACCTTATTGATCATATCATTACCTTATCGATCACATCATTACCTAATCGATTACATTACTACCTTATCGATTACATTACTACCTAATCGATTACATCACTACCCCATCGATCAAACAGCTATTTGAGAGAGAAAAAAAAAAAAAACAACCATAATAAGTTAAATGGCAAACAAAAAAGTTACAAGAGCAGTTATACTCTCGACCTTGTTGCTCGGGTTGATCTTTATAATGTCCAATAATACACAGAGTACATCGAGTTTGATTGATTCTTCTTCTGCTGCAATGTCTAATTTGTATTCTGGAGTTACCAAAGAAGGTGATAGTTCAAGTGTTAATGCAGGAAACGATGGTGACAATAGTCCTATTATAGATCATACTGATGTGGTTAAACCACAATATAAAGATTCTGAAACCATTGGAATCACTTTAGAAGATTTACGTTTAGAAGATGAAGAGGAAGTGGAAATTCCTGTAGATATTCCATACATGAAAGCATCTGGACAAACAAAACAAGATGAGGATTTGAAATCTGTGGATATGACAACATCAAACGATATTACAGAACAAACTAAAGAACAACAACAACAACAAGAGATAACACAACAACAACAATCTCAAGAGATGACACAACAACAACAATCTCAAGAGATGACACAACAACAACAATCTCAAGAGATAACACAACAACAAGAAAAATTGCAAGGGTCTTCTCAAGACACAGAACCATTGCATGCCGGAACTGTCACGAAGATTGAAGAAGAAGAAGAAGAAGAAGAAGAAGAAGAAGAAGAAGATGCTGAGATTGAACACACATCTAGTGTTATATCACCAGTTGAAACATCTACAGCAAGTGTTTCCACACTAAGTCCAAATCCAACAGGAACTTCACAAGAATCACAAGTCTCACAAGAATTAGACACCACGTTTGGCACTGAAGTTATCAAGGGAGACAATGTGTTTGACAACTCTGAAGGCGATGCACAAACAGCATACGACGCAGCCAAAGACTACAAAAGTATCATGGATCAATCTTCTATTGTGATCTTTTCGAAAACATATTGTCCCTTTTCTCAAGCTTTAAAAGACTTGTTACTTTCTGAAAAAAGCATTTACAAATTTGATCCAGAACCTGTTGTTATTGAATTTGATACAATGGAAAACAAAAACGGACCTATATTGCAAGAATATGTGAAAGAACAAACTGGAAGAAAAACAGTTCCAAACTTGATTGTAAATGGTATCAGCAGAGGCGGATCAGATGATATACATGCTTTGCATGAAAAAGATACTTTATATGAAAGTTTCGAAGAATGGTGTGGAACATTGTGTAAAATTTCCAAAGTGCTGGCACCTCCTTCGTGATTTACTCATGTTTTTTTCTTTATGATTCACATAGATCAAAAACATTATATAAACTTTAATACACATTTAATTTAATAGTCACAAGACGCAGCCCGAGCGGTAACCCGAGCGGCAACCCAAGCGGTAACCCAAGCGGTAACCCAAGCGATAACTAGTGATGGTGAATGGTGTGAAATAATCGTTCTTACCTATGTGATGCACCACAACATATAGACTCATGTTGGATAAAATAAAGAAAAAAACGTAAAGAACACATAGAACTAGACTATTTTATCAAAAAGAGTGATGTAAATTCATCTTGGCATATCATTTTAGTCTATACTTTTATTTCAAATTCTTGTTTACTTTTGAATATATATGAAGGTTTTTGGAATTAAGACTCTTTACTGAGCAAAAGCCTAAAGGGACTAAAACAAAAGTAAACAAAGAATTGAATTTACAAATTGATAACAACGAAACTCGGTCAACATGTATGCAAGACAATAAATCAAGTAGTTAAACACAAGAGCCTGTGCAATCAATTTGACTCAAATTTCGAAATACATGGCATCTGGCCCCAAAGCTTCTAGTCCGCGAGCAACTGTTTTACCTGCACCCAAAGCTTCCAGTTTTGTCGTGCACAATGGTTTTTGGTTTTGTGCTAAGAATTTACTTACAAAAAGTTAAGAGCCATTAGTTTTATTGCCAAAGATTGCTTGTTCTACCGGAATCACAACCACGAAACCTGACCAGAATGGTGTTAAATGATAGGCTCATTGACACAACTAACTTCAAGGCACGTGACCTTACATTTAAATCTTGAAAAATTTAAAGGTTTTTGGCATGTCAAACAATTTCCCAGTGTGAAAGTTTACCCCCTTGAAAAAAAAAAACAACAGCTTTTATAAAAGTACTCTGTATGGTTACGTCTAATATAGGCGTGTTGCCAAAACTTTACAACTTTACAACTTTGAAACAATGTGTCAGTGCAAAAAAAAAAGCTGAAGAAGAAAAATAAACAAGTTTATCAACGCTCACTCTTTGAAACCCGTCATCCATGAGCTCTCTAAAATCCAGGATCCCACAGTTTGTGAAATCCATAGTTTACTCTGAACATTTGGCAGAGGACCCTACCAAAGTTTTGAAACTGCACAAGTATCCGTTGAGTTCGATCTTCCAAGAAAACAAAAACATCTTGTTGAAATCGATTGCATTTCCTGTAAATCCAAGCGACATCAACCAACTTCAGGGCGTGTATCCTTCGAAACCAGAAAAAACACTCAAATACAACACCGATACTCCATCCGCCATCGCCGGGAACGAAGGTTTGTTTGAAATTGTGTCCTTGCCTTCTTCCGTGCCTCATGACCAGTTCAAAGTCGGTGACTGGGTCATTCCCTTGCAAGCCAATTTCGGAACATGGTCTACGTACAGGGCATGCGATTTGCCATCTGAGTTGATCAAGATGAACGGACTAGACAAATTCTCAGCAGCAACGTTTAGCGTGAACAGCTGTACTGCATACTTGTTGGTGAACCGTTACATAAAAGACTGGAATCCGGGCCAAGATTGGCTAATCACAAACGCTGGTACATCCCAAGTTTCTAAAATTGTCACCCAGATTTGTTCGTCTTTGGGGATTAAAACTCTTAGTGTCATTAGAGACCGTGATAATTTTGATGAAGTAGCCAATGAATTGAAAACCAAATATGGTGCAACAGAAGTGATTTCAGAAAGTCAAAATAACGATAAAGCTTTTGGTAAAGAAAAATTGCCCCAACTTTTGAAAAATGGGAAGATAAGATTAGCATTAAACAGTGTGGGTGGCTCTTCAGCAACTGCTATTGCCAGAAAATTGCCTAAAGACGGTATCATGGTTACTTATGGGGGGATGAGTATGAAACCAGTGTCATTACCAACTTCCTTGCTCATTTTCAAAAACATACAGTGTTTGGGTTTCTGGATCACACAAATCACAAAAGAACATCCTGAAGAAAAACAAGGGTGCGTGAAACATCTTTTGCCAATGTACCAAAAAGGTGAGATAATTTCACCAAAAGACGACTTGAGATTGATGGAATGGGATGTTGATAACATGAAAGACGAACAAGTTTTGCAAATGTTCAAAGACGCTATTCAAATCAAAGGCAAGAAAAATTTTATCTCTTTAAAACATTAAAACCACTGTAGCTAAAGCTTTACAGTTGCCAAAAAAAAAAAAAAAAAAAAAAGAGTCCTTAAGTTTATTTAATTTTAGCGTAAAAAGTATGTATACAATTTTTCTTTTTTTTTAAATCCTTTATATGTCTTTTTAGTTTTTTCCCTTTTTTTTTTTTCCAAGTTTCAATCGAAATCCTATGCTTTTTTTGTTTGAGTCAAACTCTCTTTGGAGTATTCATCTGTTTGAGATAAAATCAAACTATTTTTTATGGTAATAAGAGAAAAAGGTTAGCCATAGCAAACCAATGAACAAACAACCATAACTTTTCAGTTCACCAGCAGTGAAAGGAACAAATTCGGCGTCTGGGAAAAAGAACTCGACAAAGGGACTGAAACAGATGTTCCCCAAACACAAGGTTGTGATGTAACCTGTAGTTTCTTCCAAAGTCAATTGAAGGAACGAAAAGATCAAAGCGGTTGCACCAAACATGCCTGCCAAAACCAAGTTCAAATCAAAATAGTTTTGAGCAACACCGTTGGTAGCGGCGTCTGCAGGAGAAACAGAAGCAGTGGTGGTTGGCAAAGTGGTTTTTTGAGATCTGAAAATTAGGCAAAGTCCTAAAAGAGCAAAGTTGATCACACCGATCATCGAGGTTTGGAAACTCAACAAGGAAGTTTGCCAAACTTTGCGCATTTTATAGCCTGGGAAAGTTTCGTGGGACAACACGGTTGATTCCTTTTTGGACAGATAAACGACATGAGGATACAAGTATTTGAACCAAATGACCAAAGCTGGTCCAAAGGCCAAACAACCCAACCCACAAATCAAACATCCAGCCAATCTTTCAAAAATAAAAGGATCGTTGGTGTTCACGGTTGAGGCTAATAATGTGCCCTGTCTTTTCCATGTCATCATCAAAACAGAGATACAAGCAATGATCATCCCAATGAAATCCACCAAAGTTTGCTTTAACGATCTGTTTTGGCCCTTGGACAAAATTCCAAAACACGTAAACAACAAGGAACAGATCTCGAAAATACTCAAATTGGAAATGATTGTGATGTCTAGCAGTGGCAACATGGCGATGGATTTGAAAAAAGCCAAAGAAGCTATGCAAATCAAACTGGACATGATGGTTGTTTTGAAAACTTGCAAACTTTGCAAAATCTTGATCACGTCTTTAAATGACGTTTTGGAAGCAGTTTCAGTCAACATACTGTTTCTTCTGGTGATAGAGCTTGTCAATCTTGGTCTGGAGTCTTCGGCACCGTTAGTGCTGACAATGGTGTCAATTTGATTGTTTTCATCCATCTTGGTATCGAGTTTACCACTCATGTTTGAGAATGGAGCAGTTGGACTAGCAGCCGGCGTGCCAATATTTGCGTTGAACTGAGGCAGTAATGGAACATCCTTATTTTCGGTACGGTCTGTCATCTTGTAATCTGCAAGCTGAGGCATATTTTCGATGTGGTCTTCTTTTGGATAAAATGTTTCCATCATATGACCATCTTTGTGAAGATCGTATGCATCAGAGTTTTCTTTTTCGTCTTCAAAATCAAAGTCGTAAACGCTTTCATTTTTGTTGCTTGCTTTATGAAAATTTAGGCAAAGTAGAAGCTGAGTTGTTGGGGAAATATGAAATTTGATAAAATAATACACTTGAATAATTGGGTAGATTAAGATCAAACTTATTTGGAATAGGAATACCATTAACAAAGTGTCGTGGTGGATGTACTGTGGATCGATGCTTTCCAGATGAGACCCTCTATCTGGATTCTTTGAGCTTGCAGCAGCAGCAGCAGCAGCGTCTCCAGTTTCACTCTTCACTCTGCCGTAACTCACATACATGAGTTTCATGGTGAACAAGTACGCAAACACCGAGGTTGCCCATAATAACCGTCTGTTCATTGTCTTTTTTGTGTTTTTTATCTTCTAGTGTTCTATGTTTTTTGAAGTCTGTTTGTGTCGGTTTTTTGGATACAAATATGCGGGGAGAGTAGATATTGAGTACGAATAATTTACTCGGTATGGCTTACAAAAACTTAAAGAGAGTGAAACGGTTAAGTTTATATATATAAATATATATATATATGTATATAGGTAGGTGTACATGAATTCATCCGTATGTATGTGCAAGTCAAAAAGAAAAAAAAAGCCTCGAGTTTGAGCAAATCAGGAAGATGTTAACTCAAGCCAAGAACCAATCTTACTATTTTTGGATGTTTCTCGCTCGCTCCTTGTCGAGATTGAAAATATTCGTGTTCATCCCGCAAATTTTACTGGAAAGCAAAGAATGACAATACCTCCAAAAAAAAAAAAAAAAAAAAAAAAAAAAAACCCCAAAAAAAAAAAAAAAAAAAAAAAAAAAAAAAAGTCAAGCCACGATTTTTTTAGCGAGCACTACGTAGAAAACACAGTGCGGACTAAATTTCTTGACGTCATTATCATTAATATAGCGCACAAAGCCCGGGTAGTAACATCAACCAGATCATGTGACTGACGGTATTTAATTACTTGAACTGGCCCCCCCGTTATAACTAATGAGCAGGACACTCGCGTAGCTTTCATTTACTATAACACAGTCCTGTAGCTAAAACACCCTCAAAAGTTTTCACAAATTTCGAAATGCACTTCTTGCAATCTGCACAGTTGCTGCAAACGGTTTAGACCATCCTCGCTTTTCTTGTTGCAGTTTCCCCGATTCACCACAATTTTTTGGAAAAACTTTACGGGGATATCCTGCTCCATCAGGTACACTTCATTGCCGGAGCTTTTGTAGAGTGAAATTTCTGAGGAAAAAAGTGCTTTGTGGTTTAGAAATATGTATACTTGTGAGTTGTACCGCATCCCGCTGACGACTTTATTTTTGGGTTCAGCACCAATGACTTTTGCTTCGTTCTTGTTTTTGGTCAAGATATCGAAGCTCAAATGAATATGGTTTCTGTTCATTTTTTTCAAGTGGCCCGTTTCCAAAATCACAAGTGCACTGGCCACACTGGTTCCGTGAATCAGGTGTTCGTGTTCATAAGTAGTGACTTTACTCAAAAGTTTTTCAGACTGTACGCTCTTGATGGAGTGTCCCTGGGTGGCTCTTATTTTTGATGGGGCACCAAAAGACTCAAGCTGTGAAAGTATTTCAAATCTTTTCTTGTCGTTGTTTTGCACAATCCGCTGCACGTCCTCAATCGATGTTTTCAAAGATTTCAATCTGTTGTGGTTGAGCAATTGCACAACACTGACATATCCGCATTCATCAATATCCAAATGTTCTTTTTCTGCTCCGTGTCTTAGCAAATACGACATTTGCTTTGAGATCACAATGTCTCTCCTAGCTTGTGACATTTGGTGTGTATTTATATATTTTTTGGTTCTTCCTTGACGGCTAGTATTTTTTGCTGGATTGTGGCGCTTGTTAAACTTTTGTCGATGAGGTGTTTGCTTTATTGATGATCTGACTCATTTGATTGTCACGTTTGTAAAACGTTTATTCGGCCGGGCAGACGCAAACTTGTTGAAGGTGCTTAGAAAGAGTTATTACAATCTGTGTGCGAGTGCTTGATGCCCAAATTTATTTATTTAAAAAAATATCTAAAATAATAACTTGAACCGGTATTTACATGCTAAATTTACTAATCGAGAAAACAAACTTCTATTTTTCCATGGTAATTATCTTCTACCTCCACAACAGCCTCCGGAAACATTCCCGACTTTCAAAGTGCCCTTTGGTGGATCGTTGATGGATTCGTTATCACCCAACTCGGTGTGCTTATGGATGTTTAGATGGTACACTGGCAGTTCCCCATTTGTATCTTTCTGTACGGATTTGTTGTTTTCAGAAGCGGAAACATCAGTACCTGTTTTTTTCGATGTTCCTTGAACAATATTGCTTTTCAAAAAATTCGAAACGTCTAAAAGATGCTGGATCTGTTCTTCCGCGTTGTCCTTTGGAATCTTCGGAAACTGGGCGTACAAGAGCGTTGGGTCCGTCATCCCCGTGCGTATTAGTGTTCTTGATTTTTGCAATAGTTGTTCATCGTGTTTGAAAACAATGTTGGTTGCCCTTAATGCTTCTTTGTATGCCGACAGGGCTTTTCTTCTCAATTCGTTGCTGACCATTGTTCAAAGCTCTTTTTTAATGAGTTGTTTGATCTTTCTTGTTTTTTTGAACTCCTTTTCCAAGTATTGTCTTTACCAAGATCATTGCGGATTCTTCAATATGCATTACCGAATTTCCAAAAAAATTCTTTAATCCGTGGTGTAAGCTCACTAAAAAAAAAAACAACATTATCTCAACAACGGTTTACCCGACTCTTACTTACATAGTCACGTGTTATGGCCTTGTCACTTGGCTCAAATGGTCCTGTCACGAGATAAGCTGAGTGTTCAAAATAGCCAATGGTAATTACCAAAGACTGTTATATGATATTGTTCCTAACTTGTGTACTTTTTTACCATTAGACTTTAGTAACTGCAATTAGCTTGCTATTAGTTAAAGGGGATATAAGACATGTTTTCCTTTTTTTTTTTTTTTTTTTACATTCCACGGAAACAACGTAAACCGCACTCATATTTTCTACTAACACTTACTCACCTTTTTCAAAAATAAAATAACTACTCCGCGGACTGCTGAATTCATCCCTTGAAAAAGGTGTATCATATGTCAACTCGTTGAACTCACATCTGTCAAGTTTTACTGTTTACAGTTTTTGATACTCTTGTGCCTTTGACTAATGGTTAAATTAATAAAAGGTTATTTATAACCGCTTACGTCACATATGAAGCGCATTTGATCGATTTCAATTTTATAAGACTGTAAAAATCAGTTGACATATTTATGATGTTTTGGTTAACATCTTGGAAAAGTATACAAGAAATCTTTGACACAAAAAACTCTTTATGCTCTGTTAATCAAAGATTGTTGCCGCAAAACTCTTTTAAAAATTCTATACTTCAATGGCACACACCTTTCAAGGGTGAATCTTTATGATGTTGTTTGTGATTCCCAAGTTGGTCAACCATTTTACATTCTCTTTCAATTACATTCTCTTTTATTAATGTCTTGGGGAAAGTGTCTCTTAGCATCAATCCTTGATTCCATCTAGCGGTAATACTATGTGGTACTGTGCGCTACTTTTTTTTTAAATATTTCCTTGGTATTTTCCCATAGTTTACATTTTCTTGGTATTTTCCCATAATTCACAATTTCTTGACAGTTTACATAATATTGTCAAATACAATATCTCACTCACACAGTTTTGTTTTATTTGCGAGTAAACTAGTACGCTAATAATAAAGAATTACTATTATAATTATTTATTTTGTTTTTATCTTATGGTGTCATTATCTTCTATTGTCTTTATAATGATTTTGCACTAAATCCGTTTTATGTACATATGCACCAATTTGTTTATCTCAAAAAGAAAAACACGCTAAAATTGGAATAAACTTATTTGTTTGTTTGATTGGGGGAGGGTTTCTTTTCCCTTTTCACATTAATTTTACACTAATTTTAAATTCTAAAATTTTAAATTAATCAAATTGTCAAATAAGATAAAACCATAAGAAATATGATTATGGTTTCTGGGGTCAATGTCTTGTGTGATTTGTCTTTTTTTGATTAATCATTATTTACTGTGTATTAATTATTTGTTATTATTATTATTATTATTATTATTATTATTATTATTATTTGTTATTATTGTTATTATTATTTGTTATTATTGTTATTATTATTATTGTTATTATTATCTGTTATCATTATTATCATTATTATTATTTGTTATTATTACTGATTAATACTTGGTCAATATTATCCCGATATTCCGCCGTAATATAAAAATCTCAGTAAATTGTATTATCAAATTTTGTTCAATTAATTTCTCCTTAGCGTATCTTAATTTCCTTGTTTCAAATGCAAATTCCGGTTTTTTCTTTCTCTCAATATGCACACAGTTTAAAGAACTACATGTAAAGTAAAAAATATATATATATATACTTTGTGCATCATTTATAAGATAGATTCACTACCCAATTGCAAAGGCTTATGAGTAATTAGTGTACAAGTTATTTTTAAAAGAGATGCAAAGTATCAGGAAATCAGGAAATCAAAGAGAATCAGGAAATCATGATATCACGGAAACCAATATAAGCAAGGAGATCATAAAGTCCATTTGAATTGGTATGTAGCACTATGTATGTAGCACTATGTATGTATCATTATGTATGTGTATTGAGATCAGTCGGTTGCAATATGTATGGTTGTTGCAAGCAGCATGTAGCCAATATCAGGATCATGATGCGAAAACGTTCACCATATGTGCATAAAAACGTGCTACCCTCTTTTTTGTCTTTTCTTAATCCAAAATCCGATTAAACCAAGCATGGAATTTACTCAACAATTGAATGCTTTATTTTATCATGTTTAAGATGAATAAAGTTAATATCAACTCATCTCTTTTCACCCTCAATTTTTTAAGCACATATTCACTATCTCTCTCTCTCTCTCTCTCTCTTTCTCTCTCTCTCTCTTTTCTCTCGCTCTCTCAAATTGCCAGGATTTACACTCATCCTTCTTTTTCCTATTAACAATTGCAAAAGAAGCAGAAAGAGTGAAACACAAAGGGGTGAAAACATATACAATAGAGTAGGTGTTTTCCACACTTGATCATATGATGATGACTTTGTAATATGGGAAAGTTATACCAGTGATATTAATAGTAACAATACTCTTATAGACTCTAATAACACAAGAAAGAAGCAAATAGAATGAAATCACTAGAAGATAATATGCTCAAAAACCAAGTAACTAATTTCACCCTGTTTATTAGATTTCATTGTTAGTTTCATTGTCATTGTTATTTTTGTCTTTTGTCTTTTGACATTTGACATTTGACTTTTCACTTTTGTCCCTGTTATTTGTTTTTTACTTTCTGTTTGATATCACTCACTAATTCTCTCTCTGTTTCTTTCTTTTCTCTAAGGTAAGCACGTTTTGGAAACGACTCTATTGTTATTGTTATTATTTTACAAAACATTTTTTTTTTTTTTTTGAAAGTAAAGAAAAAAATAAATAACTGAAAAATTAAATGGTAACAGCTTGGTTTAATTAATATTATTGCCTAACACCAATACGTTCTTTCAGTCCAGCACGCAATGCATCATGTAATATCTTTCAATTTTAAAAAAAAATAAATAAATTCTAGTTACTTATTCAAGTTATTTAGTATACACAGCTCTATTGTGTTTCTTTATTATATTGAACATAAACACAAATAATGTTACAAACTCAGCTCATAAATATGTTTCATGCTGAGTTAATTGCATTCCGTGGATAGATTTTTGTTGTATTAGTCAATAATGTGTTGCATTAATTAAGTAAGCAAGGTAACCTTTTGTAATTCCATTTTTTTTTTTTTTTTTTTTTTTTTTTTTTTGTTTCGTATATTTTCAATTTGAAATTAGCGCGGAAATTAATTGCAATTGAAAAGAAAAAAAGAAATCAGAAAAAAAATAATTTAATTATTGTACAATTATTTCTAAGCGTTTTGCTTCTTGGTATCCCTTTGTCACAATTTATAAATCATTTTAAGCATCTGCTGTATCCTGATATCACAGGATCTAATATTAGAAACTAAGTAATAATAACATAAACAATAGCTAAAAAAGACAAAAAAAAAAACCAAAAAAAAAAAGTAATGGTTGAAAAAAATATATATAATGCCTACTGCAATTTTTTCTATGACAAATACTAATATGATCTTATTTTAAATAACCAAATAACCTGTACTAAGAATAGTATGCATAACTATGAATCTTCATTAATGGGATTTCAACAAAAAAAACAAAAACAGCAATCATTACCACTACGCATTTGATGTGATTATCAGATGGGGGGGGGGTGTGTATATGCCTTTATTAGTTAGCATACCAGCACATCATATACTACCAATACTACCAATACTACTAATCATACTAATCATATTAATCATATTAATCATATTAATGGTGTATTTTTAATCAATAGTAATATCACTAATATTCAGCACAGATCTGACTAATAATTTCATGTATGTGAATGCACGTTAATATCATGCATTAGAGTGTTTGTATTGTACGGTTTTATCTATGGTTTTTTATATGTTTAATAAGTATTGGAATTATTATAAACACGCACACACACACACACACACACACACACACACACACACACACAAAATACAAAATATGCACACAAATTGTATTAATCAAAGAAAAACAATAAACAGTAAAACACCAAAACACCAAAAAATACCATTATAATAATATTAAATACCATTTAAAATAATATCAAATACCATTAAAATAATATTGAAACTAAGCAAAAAGACAAAGCAATTAATTGTGTAAATTGAATAATCAAATTACAGTAATTTCATAAATCAAGGAGTATTGTGGAAAAAAATAATATGAATAAACTCATCAATTCACCCTTTCCCTTCATGAATTAAAACTAAAAAAAAATGATAATTTACAGTAACGGATTCAAAAAATAGAAAAAATAGAAAAAATAGAAAAAAATTGGTATATAAAGAGACATTGATTTCAAATTGAATTAGTTTAAAAATTGTTTGTTTTATATCCTATATTAATTAATCCTACTTCTTCCACATTTATATTTGATATAACAAAAAAAACAATATATATATATAAACCATCAACAACAAAACAAACACTCGCTATACCAAACATTATACTCATAATGCAATACAGTTTAGTTGCTGCTGCCTCCTCTGCTCTATTGGCTGCCTCCGTTGCCAATGCTCAAGTCTATTCTAACTCTTCTTCCATCGCTGGGGTCTCTTTGGCCAATGCTTTGGATGGAACTGATGTTTCCATTGGTACTGCCAGTGCTTTTGCCATTAGTGCTGAAATTAACGCTTTGGCTTCTGGATCTTCGGTTTGGTTCACTTATCCAGATTCCTTTGACACCATTGATCCTGCTTTGATCAGTTTTGAATACGGTACCGTTTCCGTTAACGACCATAACATTTCCGTTTCCATTGATTCTACTGCTTCTTCTGCTGCTCAATTGGAATTCAACACCCATTTGACTTCTGAATTTGCTAGTTCTTTGAGTGCTGGTGAACAATCTTTTACTTTTGAATCTTCTTCTGGTGATTTCACTGATTCTATTGATTTCCAATCCTACCCAACTAACAGACCAACTGTTGGTGCTGCTTTGTCTACTGACGGTTCCACCATTTCTTGGTCTTATGTTGTTCCAAAAAATTTGTACACTACAAGAGTTGCTTTCTTGTCCACTATCGGTACTGGTTACACTTTCAGTGGATTGAGTTTGTTTGCCGTTTCTTCTGATTTGACTGATACCAACCCAGCTTCTGTTGATTTCACTAACGAATCCACTGACGAAGAATTGTTTGGTGTTTTCGATGCTGCTTTCCCAGATGGTGCTGCTGCTTTGAAATGGGTCATCACTGCTGATGTCACTGATTCTACTTTGGATTCTTACTCCAACACTTTGGTTGTTTCTTTCCCAGCTGGCACTGTTGTTTCCAAGAGAGATGTTGAAGTCAGTGTCACTGCTACTGCCGTCAAATCCGGAACTGCTCCAGCTCCACAAACTGTCATCAACACCACTGCTTCCCCATTGCTTCCACCATCTTCTGGTTCCGGATCTTCTTCCGCTTCCTCTGCCTCTTCTGCTGCTTCTTCCGCTTCCTCTGCCGCTTCTTCTGCTGCTTCCTCTGCCTCTTCTGCTGCTTCTTCTGCTGCTTCCTCTGCTTCCTCTGCTGCTTCAGTTGCTTCTTCTTCTGCTGCATCCGCTGCTTCCTCTGCCGCTTCCTCCGCTGCATCCTCTGCTTCTTCCGCTTTGTCTGCTTCCGGATCTGCTGCTGCTTCTTCTGCTGCTTCCTCTGCTGCTTCTCAAGCTTCTGCTTCCATCTACTCCTCTCTATCTTCTGCTGCTTCCGAAGCTTCTGCCTCCAAAGCTTCTGCTTCCAAAGCTTCTTCTTCAGTCACCACCACTACTACCACCAAATACTCTACCACCGTCATTGATGTCTGTACCATGTGTGAAAACCCAACTTCTACTGTTGGTTACTCTGTTGTTACCTCCACCGTTTCTGGTGTTGTCACTGAATACACTACTTACTGCCCATTGACTGCTTCTACTGCCACCACCACCAAAGCCGGTGTTGTTACTGAATACACCACTTACTGCCCAGAATCTGCCACTTTGACTGCTGTCATCAGTGGTACCACTTACACTGGTGAAGTTGTTATTTCTTCTGTTTCTAACGGGGTTTACACTGTTTACACCTCTTACGTTCCAGTTACTCCATCTACTACCGCTGCTGCTGGTAAAACAACTGGTGCTACTACCACCGCTGCTGCCGCTGCCGGTACCACCGTCACTGTTGCTGCTCCATCTACCGTCATCATCACCACTTGTCCAACTTGTGCTGAAGGTTCCAAAACTACTGCTGTCTTGGCTTCCTCTACTGCCGGTACCACCACTTACATTGCCATCTCTTCTGCTACCGCTTCTCCAACTGTTGTTTCCGGTACCACATACTACCCAACCGTTGTCATCTCCAGTGTCTCTTCTGGTGTCCACACCGCTGTCACCACCTACGTTACCAAAACTTCTGCCGCCGCTGTTTCTCAAATCACCGACGGTCAAGTCCAAGCTTCTGGTTCCGAAGCTTCTCCAGCTACCGAAGCTACTGCTGCCAC
>ERZ794936.624-NODE-624-length-15447-cov-33.596739_pt1 | contig 15447 bp, 7 predicted proteins | sample MGYA00511083_ERZ794936 | MGnify/ENA primary metagenome ERZ794936 (study PRJEB30137, sample SAMN04331409) | food metagenome | isolation source: Y2 must sample point D1 replicate A | place: Australia: South Australia | collected 2014 ... | reverse complement strand
GACATGATAAAATTGCACTCGTTGATTTATATATATTTATAGCTGATGACAAAGGGAGAATACTTGATACACACTAAAAACAAAGATCAACCCAATCTTGAGTACATATTTTAGCAATATATGTTTTGTTCTCTGTGTGTGTTTTTTTTGTTCATTTTGTTTATTTTCTCTTTACAAATATTTTGATAACTAACAGAGCTCTCCTTTTACTGACAATTTATCAATCATCTAAAAGTTCATTTTTTTTTATCACAACTTTTCACAACTCCTTTCTCAATTCATTCATGTTTGCATCAATTAATTAAAACATTTCTATTTCGAGCCGTTTATTTTTGCTCGATCCGTGTCGTACCCAAAATGATCTTTTATTATTGCCTGTATGAGGTTTCTTTATGTATCAATTATTTGAAAAAACGTCACAAAAACAAAACTAGAAAATCCAGTCGTCCCAAAAAAAAACGTCACTACAATAAGAAAAAGAAAAAAAAAAAAAAAAAACTGTTTGTTTCGGGTAACATATTATATAAAAAAGAAAACAAAAGAAAAAAAAAGAAAAGAAATTTTATGCAGATTTGCGTTCTCGAAATTGGAAAAATTTTCTTTTTCTTCTTCTTGGGGTATTACTATTTAAGTTCTCTGCTTCTTCTACTTATATAAATGATAATACGGACTCTCTTTTGTTTAAATTATGTAAATCAGTATTTGATGTTAAACCTATTCGTATTTCTACTCTTCTTTGTTACATCAATTTCTTAACTTTCTTCATCAAACCATCTATCCTTGAATAAAAGTAAAAGGGCTGAAAAAAAAACCAAACTAATTATAAACACATACATACAATATGGTTTATCGTCCTCCTAACAAAAGAAACTTAGACAGCGCCAATCCATCTGATCCAAATGGATCTGCTCCATCCTACAACAACACCAGCGGTGGTGGCTCCTTTTTCAGAAGCTACAACACCGGTTTCAATGGTGGTAGCAGAGGTGGTTACGGTGGTGGTGGTAGCAGAGGTGGCTACGGTAACGGTGGTAGCAGAGGTGGTTACGGTGGTGGTTACGGTGGTGGTGGTAGCAGAGGTGGTTACGGTAATGGTGGTGGCAGAGGTGGTTTTGGTAGAAGTAACAACAACTTTTACGACACCAAAAGTTCTCAAATTCAAAAAAATTTTACTTCTGGTAGATGGAAAGATGGCCAACATGTTCCTGCTCCAAGAAACGAACAATACGAAATCAAATTGTTTGGTGTTCCAGAAGATCCCTCTTTCCAAAGCAAAGGTATTAACTTTGATCATTATGATGATATTGAAAGTGAAGCCACTGGTCACGATGTTCCTGAACAAATCACTGAATTTACATCTCCTCCAATCAACAAATTGTTATTAGAAAACATTGAATTGGCAAGATTTACTAAACCAACACCTGTTCAAAAATACTCTATTCCAATCATCTCTGCTAAAAGAGATTTGATGGCTTGTGCTCAAACTGGTTCAGGTAAAACCGGTGGGTTTTTATTCCCAGTTTTGAGTGAATGTTTTGATAATGGTCCATTACCAACTCCAGCAAACCCAAACAGGGAATATTACACTAAACCATGTTATCCAACAGCTTTGATTCTGGCTCCAACTAGAGAATTGGCATCTCAAATTTTTGATGAAGCCAAAAAATTCTGTTACAGATCTTGGGTCAAACCATGTGTTATTTATGGTGGTGCAAGTGCTGAACCACAAATTTCTAATATGTCCAAAGGTTGTGATCTATTGGTTGCCACTCCTGGTAGATTGATTGATATGTTGGCCAGAGGTACTGTCAAATTATGCAACATTAGATATTTGGTTTTAGATGAAGCTGATAGAATGTTGGATATGGGTTTTGAACCACAAATTAGACAAATTGTTGAAGAATCTGATATGCCTGATTCTACTGCAAGACAAACATTGATGTTTTCTGCCACTTTCCCAGTTGATATTCAACAATTGGCTCATGATTTTTTGAATGATTACATTTTTTGTACTATTGGTAGAGTTGGTTCCACTTCTGAAAACATTACTCAAAAATTCTTGTATGTCGAAGAACATGACAAACAAGGTGCTCTATTGGACATTTTGGAAAATGACGAAAACGGTTCTCAAATGACATTGGTTTTTGTTCAAACTAAAAGAATGGCTGATGCATTGACCGATTTCTTGATTATTAGTGGTTACAAAGCTACTGCCATTCATGGTGACAGATCTCAAGCTGAAAGAGAAAGAGCTTTGGCTGCTTTCAAAAGAGGTGTTGCCAATTTATTGGTTGCCACTGCTGTTGCTGCTAGAGGTTTGGATATTCCAAATGTCAAACACGTTATCAACTTTGATTTGCCAACCGATGTCGATGATTATGTCCACAGAATTGGTAGAACCGGTAGAGCTGGTAACACTGGGGTTGCCACTTCGTTCTTTTCCTACGAAAACCAAAAGTTGGCTCCAGATTTGATTGAATTGCTGGAAGAAGCTAAACAAGAAGTTCCTGTTTTCATGAAAAATATGGTCCAAGGTAACAGAAGAGGTAACAGAACTGGTAACAATACAAGAGATTTCAGAAAACAACCAGGTGCTCATTCCAATTCCAGACAATCCAACTTTGGTGCCAGCAACTGGGGTAATGCCAGAAGCTCTCAAGCATCAAGTTGGGGCAATGCTCCACCAAGAAGAAACAATGACGGTGCCTCCTCTTGGGGAAACAACTCTAGAGCCAACACTTCTAGTAACAATGCTTCATCCAGCAATGGTTCCAACTCTTGGTGGTGATTCATTTTTTTTTGCAATGAAAAATCTCAACCCTTTTTTATTCTTTTCAGTCAATATTTTAATTTTTTTGCCAACAAATGTTTTTTTTTTACTTGTTGAGAAAAAAAATTAAGTTTCAAATCACCCAAATGGTTGTTCTGGTATAAAGTATAAATCTACAATACAACAATAAAATAGTGACAAAAAAAATGACAGAAAATTTAGAGAAAATTTTGTACTAAGAGAAAAGACCCAATTTAGTCTTTTGTGTGCTTTTGTGTCATGATTTTTTGACTTTCAAATATCAATACGTTTGATACATTAAAAGAAAGAAACACAAGAACAGAAAAGGCATTTTAAAAAAAAAAAAAAAAAAAAAAAAAAAAAAAAAACAAAAAAAAAAAAAAGGCATTTTAAAAAAAAAAAAAAAAAAAAAAAAAAAAAAAAACACAAGCAAGGTTACCAAGTCCAAGTAGATGATAATCTGCTGCTTTTTGAACCTTCATTCAATCACATTATAATTATTGTGACAGCATCGATAGGTGCCTCCCCATTATAAACGCATTTTGATTTTTATTTTCCAATCAAATTACTAGCAATACTTTTTTTTTTTTTATTTTTTTTTTTCCAACTGCGCAATGACACATTCAAATTTACATATTGACAAAGCCTAGCACATTTAATTGCTATGCAAAGTCAACATCGTAATTAGTATTAGATCATTCAAGCGCTCATTATTTATCACATCTTTTCCCTTAGGTTTTATATCATATGGTGGTCAAAAGCAAACAAGCGTCCTCGTTTTGAATTTTTGACCTTATTTCGTGTGCTCAGCCAACATGAACAACTTCTGCTTTTTTTTTTCTCCCCAATTCGTTACTGAATTTGAAGTTGGGCAATTTGAGCACTAACCGTTAATTGAATTTTTTTGATTTTCCAAATTATTTTGTATATTTTTGCGTGTAAATTAGTTGTATATTAGTACCACTAGTCATTTAAATAGTTTATTTGTTTACGTTATGTTCTTAATCATATCACTTTTTGAAGTTTTTCTTGCTTGTAAATATGTTTATTTTTGATCTTGTGGTAACCTTTCTTAGATAGTTGATGCTTTGAGCTGGAGAAGGTAAATAGGCATTGAGAAAAGATCAAAACATTGGCTCCCAAAGTAAACATGGATCACAGAAAATAATCATTTTAACAAAACTTTCCAGTATATTAAAACTTTGAACATGTTTGTTTCACATCTATTTATAAAGTCTATATAAACTTGCAAACTATCAAAAGTCATGAACTAGTCAGCATCTTGATCTTCTCTTTTTACAAGCCTTTTAGCATACTCCACCACTTGAGAATTACCTTCATAATCCACAAAAAACATTTTTTTTTTGTCATTCTTCCAAATCAACACACCGATGTCATCAGCATAGTTTGCAAGCTCATGATACTCTTTCAAAGTATCAAAATCGGAATACAAGTACCCATCATAATGAATGATTCTATCAAGTTCCAATTGCCACAATTTAATCTGATCAACAACGGTGGGTGGCAAGATCTGCAAGGTTTCGGTAGTGTTGGGATCTAGTTCCGTTTTCTTTGTCAACTGCTCTTCAGCCATCCTGATCATTTGTGGATGAGCGTGGGACTCAAGATAAGCGATAATTTGCTCAGCTGTAATACCATTTTTCAAAGCCCTTCTAATGGATTCTCTCGTAATTTGTCCCGTCACCATATTACTGAATCTTGCTTTCAAATGAACAAACAAACTCAAAATAGCAATCTGCAATGGAGAATTCGAATAAGAATATAACTTGAAATTGGTTTCTATAATTAGTGCCCCATCCATTATGTTGCTTGGATCTAACTCATCTTCCTGATTCATTAGTTGTTTAGCTGCTGCCGACTCGTCCGAGTCTTTGTGCGCAATCACACTGTTCATTGCGTTTGATGCTGATCTGATCGACATCAAGTCAGAAGTCAAAATCGTTGCCATACGCGTTGAGTAGAACTCTTTTGCTTGTTCGTCGTGGTAAATTAACCCATAATTCGACATGTCTTTCAAAAGAGACAATTGCACTTTGCTCAAACTGTCAATGCTATAGCGCTGCCCTAACTCCAAAGAACCCAGCATAAAGATAAAATTCAAAACATCAACCGGGTTCATTTGCAAACTTTCGGCCAATTTCAAATATTGTAGCAAAAGCGCCCATATCTGAACATTGACTTCTTGCAATAAAAACTGGAAACCCTCATTTGTAATTTTCAAGTCTCCATTTTGCTCCTCTTTCATCAAATTCCCATGTATCAAAAGATTCAAAACAGTTTCACTTGGTGCTTTCATACCTGGAGTTCCAACCATGTAATGTAAAATTGTTTCCCACTTGTCTGCTGCATATTGATCTAAAAATTGTGTGCTTTTTGCCCTATTTTTCCGTTTTTTAGCTTGTTTCAATTTTCTCAACTTTTCCAATGTGCTCTGGTCCGCTTTTGGGTCTAAAACTATGTCGTCCGTGTCGTCTTCTATCACAACACCAAAAGATTTGTGCACTTCTCCACCGGTTAAAGCATTTCTAAAACTTATTCTGAAAACGTGGTTCAAACTAATTTTGGTATCCGCCCTATCATTTGGATCTTCGGCTTTGATAATGACATGTAAGGAGCTCATTGTTTTGATTGCTTCATTAAACTCATATTTCCCCTGGTGTGTCACCCAAGCACTCAGGTCAGTCAACGCCACTTCTTGTTCATTGAAAACCATAGACATGATCAGAAACTTGGCCAACTGGGGCAAAATTCTGTATATTGCCAAACAGGACGCAGGTGACTCATACAATCGACTCTGAACATTTTGTGGTAGACCTTCTAGATACTCAAGCACAGTTGTTTTGAATAAATTGTTCGTACTCATAGGATATTTGACAAATGCTGAGTGTTTTGGCCAATTGCTTGTTTTTTGTGAAAAAAAATTAAATTTGAAGCAATGCCGATTGTCCAGGTTTAGTTCCAATGGCAAAAATAACACTTGCTGTTGCCCTTTTTTTCGTGATATCCTCTTGTTAAGACATTAGCTCAAGTCTTGGAGAACAGTGTTACAAACTTTTCAGTTACCACTATTGACTGAAAAGCCCTTGCAAAAAGGGTGACTCCGTTTTACCGATCATGCTAACTCAGTCCAAGTATTACCCGCAGTATAAAAAGCACGTCTTTTCTTTTTTTTTTTTTTTATTTTTTTTCATTCTTTTTTTTCTTCTCTCTGTGGTTTTAGTTGAATCGCTTTACTAAGCTAAATCATCTTACTAACCGGTAATTGATGATCTAAGGCCTTCGCGCTTGTGGAATGCGAACCTGTATTAAGAGTAGAGTTAAGTTTTTAGTATAGCAGAGTAATCTATTCAGAAGAAATTGCTTTTAGATGAAATAAAAAAAAAAAAAAACGACGTTTCCCCTCCCGCCCCTCAATCAAGGATATTTAAAATACGAACTTGTTTAAGTCAGCATCACATCTGGGAGCTTGAGACCATCGAAAAAATAATACCCAAAAACACCGTTTATTTATCGTTTAACAAGCAATGACAGACATTGTAACTGATCATTCACATCATCACATAAAAGATGAGTCCTTTGATGCATTAATGAAGCCTGTTTACAAAGGCAAGGGATTGACAGACGAGATCAACACAGCTGAGGACAAATGGAATTTGTTACCTGCCTTTTTAAAAGTGAAAGGGCTAGTGAAACAACATTTGGATTCTTTCAATTATTTTGTCGATGTAGACCTGAAAAAGATCATCAACGCAAACAAAGTTATCTTGAGTGATGTGGATCCAGAGTTTTATTTGAAATACGTGGACATTAGAATTGGTCACAGATCAAATTCCTCCTCGCAAGACAAAATCGTTCCGCCACACCAATGTAGGTTGAGAGACATGACTTATAGTGCTCCGATTTATGTTGATGTTGAATACACAAGGGGCAGAAAAATTATCATGCATAAAGATGTTGAAATCGGAAAGATGCCAATCATGTTGAGATCCAACAAGTGTATTTTGAATGGGCAAAACGAAACAGATATGGCCAGGTTAAACGAATGTCCATTGGATCCAGGTGGGTACTTTATTGTCAACGGTACAGAGAAAGTTATTTTGGTCCAAGAACAATTGTCCAAAAATAGAATTATTGTTGAAGCCGATGACAAAAAACATATTGTGCAAGCTTCTGTGACCTCTTCTACCCATGAAAGAAAGTCCAAAACATACGTTGTGACCAAGCATGACAAAATATACCTTAAACACAACTCTATCTCAGAAGAGGTTCCTATTGTCATTGTTTTGAAAGCTTGTGGGATCATTAGTGATCTTGAAATTGTTCAGTTGGTGTGTGGGAATGATAGCACCTATCAAGAACTGTTTGCTGTGAATTTTGAAGAAGCTGCCAAGTACAGAATATACACCCAAAGACAAGCTTTGGAATTTATTGGATCCAAAGTCAAAACCATTAGAAGGCAAAAGCTTACAGTGTTGCAAGAGGGTATTGAAGCAATTGCCACAACAGTGATTGCCCATTTGACTGCTGAAAATCTAGATTTCAGAGAAAAGGCTCTGTATGTCGCACTAATGACAAGAAGGGTTGTCATGGCCATGAACGATCCTAAAATGGTGGATGATAGAGATTACGTTGGTAACAAAAGGTTGGAATTGGCTGGTCAACTTATGTCTCTTCTTTTTGAGGATTTATTCAAAAAATTCAACAGCGACTTTAAAGCTAGTATTGATAAAGTGTTGAAAAAACCAAACAGAGCAACGGAGTACGATGCATTGCTTAGTATCAACATTCATTCCAACAACATCACAAGCGGGCTAAACAGAGCTATTTCCACTGGTAACTGGTCCTTGAAGAGATTTAAGATGGAAAGGGCAGGTGTCACGCATGTTTTGAGTAGGCTATCATACATTTCTGCATTGGGTATGATGACAAGAATTTCTTCGCAGTTTGAAAAATCCAGAAAAGTTTCTGGTCCAAGAGCCTTGCAACCTTCCCAGTTTGGTATGTTGTGCACCAGTGATACACCAGAAGGTGAAGCGTGTGGTTTGGTTAAAAACTTGGCGTTGATGACACACATTACCTCTGACGACGAAGAAGAGCCTATAAAAAGACTTTGCTACTTATTGGGTATTGAAGATTTGTCATTAATTGATTCTTCGTCGTTGCATTTGCATTACGGTGTATATTTGAACGGTACTTTTATTGGTATCACAAGGTTTCCTATCAAGTTTGTTTCTCAGTTCAGAAAGCTTAGAAGATCAGGAAAAATTTCTGAGTTTATTTCCATTTACACCAATCAACACCAAAATGCAGTTCATATTGCCACGGATGGTGGTAGAATTTGTAGACCATTGATCATTGTCACCAATGGGGAATCTAAAGTTAAGGCCGAACATTTGCTGCAATTGAAAAATGGGCAGCTTCAGTTTGATGATTTTTTGAAATTAGGGTTGGTTGAATATTTAGATGTGAATGAAGAAAATGATTCTTTTATTGCTTTGTATGAAAAAGATATTTCAAATGAAATCACCCATTTAGAAATCGAACCTTTCACCGTGTTAGGAGCTGTGGCCGGTTTGATTCCATATCCACACCACAACCAATCTCCAAGAAACACCTATCAATGTGCGATGGGTAAGCAAGCAATTGGTGCTATTGCTTACAATCAATTCAAAAGAATAGATACGTTGTTGTACTTGATGATTTATCCACAACAGCCTATGGTGAAAACCAAAACAATTGAACTAATTGATTATGACAAGTTACCAGCAGGTCAAAACGCCACTGTTGCTGTTATGTCTTATTCAGGTTATGATATTGAAGATGCTTTGGTTATCAACAAGTCTTCTATTGATAGAGGTTTTGGTAGATGTGAGACCAGAAGAAAAACGACTTGTGTTTTGAAGAGATACCCTAACCACACACAAGATATTATTGGAGGTATGAGAGTTGATGAAAATGGCAAGCCAATTTGGCAACATGCTCCTCTTGGACCGGATGGCTTGGGTGAGGTTGGGATGAAAGTTGAAAGTGGGCAAGTGTACATCAATAAGTCTGTTCCAAGTAACGCTAGCGATTCTGTTCTTTCACAGCAATCTTCGCAATACAGAGAAACCCCAGTTGTTTACAGAGCTCCTGAAGCTTCCCATATTGACCAAGTGATGATGTCTGTTTCTGATAATGACCAAGCCTTGATTAAAGTGTTGTTGAGACAGAATAGACGTCCTGAATTAGGTGACAAGTTTTCTTCGAGACACGGTCAAAAGGGTGTTTGTGGTATCATTGTTCAACAAGAAGATTTTCCGTTCAACGATCAAGGTGTTTGTCCTGACATTATTATGAATCCCCACGGGTTTCCTTCTCGTATGACTGTTGGTAAAATGATTGAGTTGGTTAGTGGTAAAGCCGGTACTTTGAATGGGACTTTGGAGTACGGGACTTGCTTTGGTGGTTCCAAGTTGGAAGATATGTCTAAGATTCTTGTGGATCATGGTTATAACTACTCTGGTAAAGACATGCTTTATTCTGGTGTCACCGGTGAGTGTTTACAAGCTTATATCTTCTTTGGTCCTATTTACTACCAAAAATTAAAACATATGGTTTTGGACAAAATGCACGCAAGAGCAAGAGGTCCAAGAGCTGTTTTGACCAGACAGCCAACAGAAGGTAGAAGTAGGGATGGTGGTTTGAGATTGGGGGAAATGGAAAGAGATTGTGTTATTGCGTATGGTGCGTCTCAATTATTATTGGAGAGATTGATGATCAGTTCCGATGCCTTCCAAGTCGATGTGTGTAACGCTTGTGGTTTGATGGGCTATGGGGGATGGTGCACCACTTGTAAGAGTAGTGAAAATGTCATCAAAATGACCATTCCGTATGCTGCCAAGTTGTTGTTCCAAGAACTACTTTCTATGAACATTGCTCCAAGACTAAAACTGGATGATGTCTTTAGTAAATAGATTGCTAAAAATTAAATACACAAATATATTTAATGAAAATGACTCTATCATGACTTTAGTCGTTGTTTTGTTTCTGCATCAGCATTCTTAGCTATGGTGTTTGTATCATTTCTCAAAAACTAAATGGAAATCAACCTGAAGTCTTTTGCACAGATCTTGCATGTCAAAGTCCCTATTTGCCGCTTCTTCAATTTTTGCATTTAATTTGTTAAGCTTCTTCTCCATCTTTTCATTGATGATTTCTATTTGGTCAGCGACTTCTTTTTTAATTCTTTCTTGCTCATCAGGCTCCAAGTTTTGAAATTCTGAACTGTGAAAATAATCTTCCATTTGCTCTTCAAAATCATTTTTGCTGTTGTATCTCAAACTGTCTTTTTCCCCTTCAACTTCTTTTCTGACAAATTCTTCATACCCACCCATCTTGTTAATTTTTAAAAGAGTCATGTTTAAAATATAGCTCATTTCCCTCACTGAAACATCTCTCCACTTATCAATACACTTTTCTGTTTTTTCCTCTTTATCAATGCTCTTCAAAATTTTAATGGCTTGAAGTAGAGAGTCTTTGGTTTTCTTAAATGAATTAATGGTCAAATTGTGATTGCTATTTTTTTTTAGAATCTCAGCTTTTGCATTGCCAGCAACTGGTCCGTTTGGTTTGGTTACTTTGTGCAATGTGCGACCTTTTTTGTCAAAGCTTTTTGCTTTTGACTTTTTTTTTTCATCAGTTTTCAAAGTCTTTAAATCATCTTCATCAACCAAGGTTCTGTCTGGATCCATGGTTAGCATAATGTAATCTCTGTGTTTTCTTGTAATAGCTTTTGGTATCATTACTTTTTTGCTCTAAACCAACTTATAATAGTTGTAAATGAGATACCAACATTTCATTAATAATGAAATATACTAACGCACAGAGATGGCATGAAACACTTGAAAAACTACATTACGCATGAGCTAGCCGCGGATCTTTCAAAAGCGATCGAAAAAAAAAGACACAACTAAACCCAAAAGTAAGCCAGAGAAATATGCACGACAGAGCGAAAACAAAATGCTTAATATCAACTCAAATTATACTTTACATATATACAAAGAACAACTCGACATGTTTTTTGAATACTCAGATTTCTATTTATTTTATTTTTTCTTTTACGATCCAATCAAATCAAAAGACTGGATCAAGAGGATAAAAGTCCCAAAAGAAACCTATTCCTCGTCTTCTTCAGCACTGGAAATTTCGGAGCTTTCACTCATTTCGACATCTTCTTCTTCTTCTTCTTCTTCTTCTTCCTGTTCGGCTTCGCTTTCAGATTGTAAGCTTTCTCTCAACATTCTAGCCTTTTCTTCTTTAACATCTCTTTGAACAGAAACGTAATGGCCTAGAGGGGTTTTCTTCCAATCAACATCTTCCAAAAATTTCAAAGCCTGCGTTTTATTACTCGGACTGTAATCAACAGATGATCTTTCTCTCATGATGTAGTCCACATTGCTATTTATTTTTTCCACCACGGTGTTCAATTGTTTATTTAATTTGACATTTTTCGATGATTTCAAATATCTTCTCAAAGAAATAATGGCTGGTGTAGACAACTCCGGGAAGGTGATAGATTTACAATAAAGAACAAAAAACTCCGAAACCAGCTCCACAAACTGTTCGCCAGCGCCATCCTGATAAACTTTCGAGTTCAAGTAGGCAGCATTGCATTTGATATTGTGATCAAAATCAAAACTTTCCAAATGCACTTTTTTTGGGTTTTTGGTGAAAACTGTGGAAGACAAAATTTCCGCCAAAATTGGAAAGATTGGAATGTACACCCCAGTGTTTTGCGACAATCTAAGCAAAGATCTGATCAAATAAAATCTTAGAGGAAAGAATTGCGCAGTTGGGATTAATCTAGCAACACCAAGAGTGACTTGAACCAATGGATAGATTAGTTGTCTTAAAACAGATTCTTTCCCCTGCTCTTTTTCGGGATTGCAACTGACAGACAAAACTCTTGACCAGAAATCTAGCGAGTGACAAAATTGCCAGTTATAAACAATTTTGTAAGCTTCTTGGGCCGAAAGCTTTGTATTTCTTTTGTTACCAGTGGTGACATTAATAGAGTTTCTCAAGTGAATAGCCAATTGTCTAATGTATTCAAAACCAATTTGATAACTCAAAGTCTCATCAATACCAAACAACTCGGCAGCACTGTTTTTTTGGAAATTCAAAAGTGGCATGGTTCTGATGTTTGTTTGTCTGCAACTTTTGATAAAAGTTGAATAACATGTTTTCAAAACCAGTTCAAGTAATGACTTTTTATATTCTTTTGCGGCATTAGTTAAAAAGGCAAAAGTGGCAATCTGTGTCTCAACATCTCTTGTAGAAGACCAAACAGTAACGATAGACAAAACCAATTGTTTCAAAATTCTTCTAGACGAGATAAAATATGGCAATAACTGGTTTGTGGAGTGTAGCACAAGAGCAGCGGTTTCTGTGTTGGTGATGTCATTTAGTAATGTAATCAAAGATCCTGCATGGTGTTGTAAAACGGAGGAGATCTTGGAAACGTGAGCGCCGTTGGCCAAAACTCTGCTACCGTTTTTCATTTTGTAAGGCGCCATTTTGGTTGTGATAACGGATGGAAGATCTTTCAAGGCTAAAAACATCAACTGATTAAAGGCTTTTTCATCAGTGACTGCGTATTTGTACTGTTCAACAGCTTCTTCATTGTTCATATTGATAGCAGCTTTAAAAGCTGAGATTATGCTTCTCAAAATTTTTGGGCTTGGTTTGGAGTTCAAAGCATCACGCCATTTTTTCACTAGTTGCAGAGTCACTTGGATTTTTTCTTCATCCTTCTGATCAGATTCTTCAAGTTGTTCTTGTTCATGGTTAGCTTCTGCTTCCTCTTCTTCATCGTCATCACTGATGTTATCCAGTGGGTTTGAGGACTTAAAGTCTAACAAATCTTTATCATTTTCTTCCAAATACTTGTAAAAATCCGGGTCCTGTTTTTTCAAATCGTCCATGTCAACGTCATCATCGTTATCTTCTTCACTGGAAGAAGCAGCGCTTTCTTCCTGTTTAGATTTTTTGGTCAGTTTCTTGTTTGCAGTAGGAACTTGGAAACCACCTTCAAAAAAGGTGTCAACACTCATATCTTTGAAAACATCTTCTTTCTTTGATTTGGCAGCAATTTGCTCCTCTTTAGTCAATTGTGCATCTCTTTTTTCAGCGTCAGTTTTGTTACCTCTTCTTCCTTTGGCCTTCAGTTTAAAGTCCTTAACTTTCTTTCTATGATCCAGAGTATGTTTCAATTGCTTCGATTGAAACTTTTTAGTGGCTTTGCTAACTTTACCCATGATTATTGGTTTTTTTTGCTCTGTTTGCTGAGTTTTGGCTTTATTGTATTTGCTAAATTACATGACTTATACTAGTACATGTGAATTAATTCCTGAAAATACCATTTTGCAATGCCTACATAATTCAGAGATGAGAGATATCTCGCCTATTAACAACGTACTTTTGGCATTTCTTGTTCGGGCTGACCTGCGAAAGAAAAAAAAAAAAAAAGAAAAGTGAATTGATCCAGACGCGATATCACTGTGAACGAACGCTTTGAAAGGAAAGTTGGTATAACTAATGTAAGGAATGTTAATCATTTCAGTTGTAGTAAAGCAATTTGAAAATAGTACTAGTGCCCAATAAAACGCAAAAAAAAACATATATACCAAAGCTCCAATCGATGAGGAAGCAATGCTTGAAAATTGCAGGGTTTACCATCGGGCCGATGGGGAAATTCCAGTGCATTGACATGGTTCGTACTTTGTTTACACCGGTTCTTCCTAGGCACTTTTCCTCTCACAAGAGCCCCGTCAATCAAAATATTACACAGAAACATAACAAGTCAGATTGTAGCTGCGTATCATGCGGCATACAGTTGCAAAACACGGATCCAGATCAGCCTGGGTTTTACACTCCGCCTAGTGCAAAAACCAAAAACAAAAATGTTGATATTAGTGATTTAAAATATCTTTTGTTTTCACAAAACATTCAAAAAGCAAAAGATTTAGAGAGAAAGTTGTACGATCCAGAGTTTAATGAATCAGATGATTTGAAATACAGCAAACTTTTGTCTCCTGAAATGATTGACAAAGAAAGAAATAATAGATTGAGCTGTAAAAGATGTATAAACATCATTCACAAGAACGAATACAATTTAGAAAAAGACTTTGTCAAACTCGATTATGATGATATCAAAAAGGCTTATTTATCTGAGGACAGTAAAGGTATCTCCAAGCATGTCATCCATGTTACACCTTTGCCCTTTTTCCCAATCGGACTAAAGAAAACTATTGTTGCAGATTATCACAAGGTTGGTGAAAACAAGGAAAACACCCAAAACGAGTTGAGTGTACTTTTCTCCAAAGCTGATCAAGTCCTGGGTAGCGAATCCTTGCTGAATAAAAAAGCGCCTCCATTTATGGACCTATTTTTTGAAAAGTATTTAGATGTGAAAAAAGGCTCACTAAACGTGGTGTTTTTCAGTGCTTTAAAAAGATGGAACGTGGAGGCAGCTTACAATATATTGAAAAAACAGTTCAATTATCTATTAGGGGAAGTAAACGCAGGGAAATCTACACTAATCAATGCATGGTTGAAAAAATATCCCAACAGCACAAGAGCAGAATTAACCAACAAAAACGAAAGTTTCCATAGTCAGAAAGCAGGAGTTTCACATATTCCAAACATGACTAGAGATATGAGCTCTTATCTGCTTAATGGTGGCAGCAAGCTAGTGATTGATTTGCCAGGATTTGAGAGTTATACGCACAAACCTCCCTTGCAACATTTGGTGGACAAGAAATTTAGCGATCTACTTTTAAAAACCGAAAAGTTCAAAAACTCTAAAGTTACAAAGAGACCTTACATATCTGTGAAGGGAAAAAATGAGGCCAATGTGTTGGGAAGAGCTTATACGATTGGAGGGTTATTTTACGTCATTCCTCCACCAAGAACAATAAGCAAAGTGCATCAGTTTATTCCTGGCCCAGACTATATATTCTCGAACTTGGAAAAAGCATTTGAAACTGTCCGCCGGCTAAAAGTTGAAAAAGACCCAAAAATGATACCGATGGAAACCTACATCCATTGCAAAGACACTCTTGCTGTGCAGGAAAACTTTACTAGACACATCATTCCGCCATTTGTTGGATCGGTTGAAGTTGTCATTGATGGTGTTGGTTACTTTCAATTGGCAGCATCAGGAACGTATCACTATTACGGATTGTATGAAATTTGGGTTCCAAAAGGTATTAAGGTTGCTGTAAGGGTGCCCCTTCAAAAAGTCATCGAGCAATCCTACGATTCTTTCATTACTGCCAAGAATAATTGTACCTCAAGCTCAATGAAAAAGGATATTAAATATGGCGACTTTTTCCCTAAGGGACCATTAGTCTCGGACACCTATCCTTTGGAACATAGTATACCAAGAGAAGAAGCTCTTGCAGAAATTAGAAAGCAGTTTTTAGAAAGAACAGCATCTGATGTGATGAAAAGAGGACCCTTGATATCGACTCCGGAAAAAGAGTTAGAACTGCTTCTTACTGTGAGTGGCAAAGACACCAAACTGTATTGGTATTATGGATTTTAGGCTGACCGCTTTCCATTTTCATGTAATTAGATACTATTATTTAGGA
>ERZ794936.622-NODE-622-length-15462-cov-7.110794_pt1 | contig 15462 bp, 7 predicted proteins | sample MGYA00511083_ERZ794936 | MGnify/ENA primary metagenome ERZ794936 (study PRJEB30137, sample SAMN04331409) | food metagenome | isolation source: Y2 must sample point D1 replicate A | place: Australia: South Australia | collected 2014 ... | reverse complement strand
TAGTGCATTTTAAGGAACCAACAAAGCTGGTTCTGAGGCGGGGAGCTCTACGAGCGGGCAAGCGGTGGGAGAATTTCATAAGCCAAGCGGCTTTCTTTGCAAGAAGAACACACTATGCATAAATGTGATTTGCTTTGTGAGAGCTACCAGGATGGCCACTGGCTATCTGCTAATGAAATTCGAATTTCCCTGCCTCGAAAACGTATCCGGGATGTGCATGGCCAAGCGAGTCATGCAGTCTCAAGCCTGATTGCTCTATTCCTACTCTCGTTGCATCAGTAAATGTATGGAAGGTGTGTATTTTCACTATTACGACCATACACAATTTGCGCTCTTCACATTTTGTATAAGCAGTTTATCACATGCCCCATTTGTTGCAATGTATTATGCGTATGCTTTTACATCTGTAAGGATGTACCCGCAGCTTCCTAAGCCCCATCATCATCGTCGAGCTGTCGTCCCAGCTTGCGGCGGGGCTGCGCCGACCACGGCACGCATTTCGCGTGCAAATGCTACTCGTGGGGAACTCCATTATGCAGAACGCCCAGAATCTCTAATCAGTCCACAGTTACCATGCTTGCCAAGAGCGTGCCCAGAAATCTAGACGTTCCAAATTGCTTCCTGATTTGGTTTAGTGACATCAATCCTTTTTCACTTCTCAGAACTATCAATTAACTTTGCCACCGCAATTCTTCTCATAGCGCTTTACTTTTGCAAAGCCAATTCGCAATCATTAATTTGCGGCTCTTGGTATCATTGCATTAGCTTCAAACCCCATAATTTCCACATATATTTTCGCTACAGAACCCAATCCTCTAGAGCACAAATTTGGAATTATCACACACACACAACCAATACAATGGCCACTGTGACTTCAATCACGTCACAATTACCCTACTCCAGGCGAGTCTCATTCAACAATCTCCGACCCGATGATCTCGGCGCCGGCGGACCTCCAGATGTGACCAAGTTCCATTCTTATTCTATGACTCCCAAGGAAATAGTCCCAAAAACACCTGACCTGGAGCTTTCAAAACTTTTTAGCAATTACTCTTTATCTTCTCCTGCCACATCTTCAAAAAGAAGAAGATTAAAGTTGCCAGAGCCGCCATCGAAACTGATTTTGAAAAATAAACTCTCTACTGAACAACTTCGGCTGAATATTGCTCATGCCATGGACGCGGGGGCATCTTTCAACACGGAGCTCAATGATCTAGTCCTTCACCCTCCAGATTCTGTGCCCAAACTGGAACTAGCCAGGGTGATCAAAGCGCCCGAGCCAAAGAACAATGCAGAGAACGACAGTGACTCAGAGGATGATTCACCTCACACACGTCCTACCGGGCGCAGAAAACTGTATTCAGGCATGTCTGATGAGGAGCTAATGGCCCTTGATCCCCAGTTCTCAAAGCCCAATACTTCGGATTTGAACTCATTTAGGTTTGACTCCGTTGGCCCCTCATATGACACTCTGCGTAGGGCGTCCGCCCCAACGACTTATGGACTGCCTCCCTTGAGAGGCAAGCAGGTACTATATCCCTCTCTGAACGAAAACAACTACAAAAGTGTTTCGTTTACCTCAAAACACATAGATTTTGACCATGATGTCAATTCTCGCACGCTTCTTACTATTATCTCGGGGAGAAAGCATTCATGGAATACTTTAGATTGGCTTCTTATCACAGAAAAGAGTTTGAGGGACAGACCTGGTTTCCTTCAAAATGGAGATCATTTGGTTGTGGCGGCATTAGTTCCCCTCAAATTCGTGCAAACAGAGAACAAGAGCTCAGCGAGAAAGAAAGACTCTGCAGAGCAGAAAGTTCAGAAGAAATGCGAGAGTATCCTCAGTTATATACTAGAAAACCTTCCGGACCCGAACCTCCGGCTCAAGATAACCGTTGAGTTGGTCATGGACATTCCCTATCCAGATCCCATGACGATTAGCGCAAATTCTACAAAAAAGGTCGAGACCGGTACAAAATTTATGATTGGGCACCTCTTCAAACAATATCAACCTACACTTGTTGTTGTGGGTAACAAGTCCACCAATCTCAACTTCAAATACCCGAGAAGAATGAGCAAAAGCACGAACCCGACTCCACGATCATCTATAAGCGCGGCTTCATCGACTCCCGGAAAATCGAGCGACTCCGATGTTGAGCTTTACTTGGTGAAGCTCTCATCGTACATGGTACGATATTCAACTGTACCGGTGGTGATGGTGGGAAACTCAACTGTTTTTCACCAGAAGTCAAGTACAAAAACCTTACCGAGTGTAACTTTTACAGATGAATCAACAAACCTGAAGAGCATCCTTGACACACCCTGCTATCCCAATGCCTTTCGTCACAATTCATTCACATCAGAAGGATCCATAGAGTCATTTTGTGGCGAGCACGTTAACGATGGAGATTCAAATTCCCTGGAGGCGCAAAAAGCACTGGAGTCCTCTACAGACTCGCCGCGTGCTGATGTTGATCCGTTCGCAGCTATGTTACTGGAAGTTTCTAAGAAGTCACTTGCCGACCTGAATCTCTACCTCGAACAGATAAAATCAGACAGATTGCCCGGCCATTTATCAAATAGCAGGGTCCACCAGGCTTATGTGAGCATGGAACAGGCTCGCCCTGGGAGTCTTCTGAAGACTAATTCAAGTGCAGCTACAGGGAGGGCGTACAAGGTGCGAAGTCTCATCTCGTACAATGAGGAGGATGAGAAAAGGAACGAAAAAATGATAAGCGAGAAGAAGCTAAGGAAGTCCATCTCCAGAAACTCTGCAGGCAGTGATGTTTCAGGAGCACTGGATGGAAAGGGCATGAAGAAAAAGAAGAAGTCATTTCTACAGAAAATTGGGCTTAAAAAGTCGTAGTCTCCATGATAGACTCCCATGGCTGCGATTAATGCGAGTCGCTTCAAGCCTGGGGCGCTCTTCCTGGGGCGCTCTTATGGTATTGCAAAATTTTCAGCAGACGGGGTGTACATAATCGTAAAACACATAAATGATGAGGTTTAAGAAAAGAACAGGGACGTGGAATCTCGTTGTACTAGGCTAAAACATAATCAATCGATTTGTTACTGCGGTCGCGAAAATCCAATTCACGCGTTGGTTCAGCCCGCATGATTTACCACTCGACCTCCTATTGGCAACAATTAATTTATACTCAATGCCTACGCCAATTTCACCAGCTGGATCGCTCAACGAAGAAAACGATCATGTTTCAGAATCTATTCCCAAAACCGAAGAAGCCTCAACTGAAGAAATGTACATTGACACACAATCAACTCCAGCAACACGTGAGGCTGAGCAGGACGTCAAAAGAAATACCGTTTCTCCTCCGGCATCCAAGAAGAGGAAATCAAATGTGGTTGTACATTCGCGATTGAAGCCAACTGTGTTTCCGTTCGAGTCGATCATCACTGAGCCGGTTGTGACTTCACAGCATACCGTGCAGGGCGAGACTTTCTTTCAGTATGATGATTTGCCTTTGAATAGAAGAGGATATAAATATCGAACATGCAAACCCAACACCGCATTTACAGCAACCCGATATCTGACTACGGAGTTGCCGCCATGTCACGTGAGAGCAAGTTATTTCGACAAAAGCCAAGGTGTTGCGTGCACGGAGGACATGAAATCAGTCACCACACAACATGGATGGCTATCCGCAAGATGCAATGTCGCATTAAGAGAAGGCAAGCATTACTTCGAGTTCGAAATCATCAATTCCAATACGGAACATAACAAGGCACATGTTCGAATTGGAATTGGTAGAAAGGAGCTGGCGCTCGATGCCCCTGTTGGGTTCGATGGGTATGGATACGGATTACGGGATTTGAACGGCCAAAAAGTTACGTTAAGCCGTCCTCAGGATTTCATGACTGAAGGCTTCCGGTCTGGTGACGTAATTGGGTTTTTGGTAGATTTGCCTCTGCTCGAGCGCCAAAAGGCCCACAATGCTGAGTTTGCCAACGAATTCCGGAAAATGCACCCAAAGAAAGGGAAAGCATCAATGGAAAACGAGGAAGCTAGAAGACTTAATGCCTATGGGAACGTTCTTCGTGACCAGATCGCCATCAAATACAAAAATGGCCTTTTTTTTGAACAATTTGAGTACACGAAAAACAAACAAATGGAGCACTTGCTCAATCCCGTCACTGTGTTCGGCGAAACAGCCATTCTAGAACGAAAGTCAGAATACAAGCCCACGTTACCCACGATTCCTGACTCGAGGGTCGTGGTCTACAAAAATGGTGAATGCGTGGGGGAGATGTTCAATAACCTATACTCGTTCTTACCATTGGACATTGCTGACGAAGCAGCAGGGACAGACTCAAACACAAAACAACATCAAAACCCTTCATACAAGAACACGGACGACGGGTCCTTGGGATACTATCCAATGATGTCGGTCTTTCTGAACGGGGTTGTCAAAATCAACGCTGGCCCGGACTTCAAGTATCCTATTTTAGAAGAGGCACAGCCCTTGTGCAAAAGGTACGACGAGAGTGTGGTTGAGGAATGGTTGTGGGATTTACTTGATGAGGTGGAAGCCGATTACCTTGATAGCTTTGACTAACGGTTCCGGTCGCCAACCGTGGATCTTGTGCCTATATCCACGACACTCGCCACCGGCTCGCTGCACAAGCTATTAGGGCATACCTTGTTGTCTCGCGAGAACACACTAAAGCACTTGGCGTGAAACGAACTGGGGCACTCGGTGTTGCTGCACTTCTTCCCTAGAGTGACAAAACCACTGCACACAAGACATTTGAGAAGCTTTCCCAGTGTGTCTGCATCAGAGAACTCACCGTAGCGGTCTTGAAGATAGTCCGCAAGTTCGGAAAGACTGGCGGCAGAAAGCACTAATCGTTTCTGCGCTGTGAGGTTGATCCAGCCGTCGTCTACGAGCCTTTCAATAAAATTTTCCAGCTCATTGGGAGGCCGCTTCAATACGGTGGTGATTTGTTGCTTTGCATTGCCAAAAGGCAAACCAAACGCGTATCCATGTGAATTGACAATGCTGTCAATCAATTGCTTGATAGCATCAAGTTCAGGCGGGGAGTAGGGCGTGCAGCCCTGGATGATCTCGTCAAATTTTGTGTTGATGAAAACGTACTGCTGCATATCGGTCTCTTGGTCCCGAATGGAGTCGATCTTGAAGTAGGCTCTGGCGATCTTTACGTTGATCTCCGCGATATAGTCCCGCATCGCTTGTGTTGGGTCAGCCATATCAATGCCGAAATGGTCTGCAATCATGACAAATCTTTCCACAAGCTCCTCTGCGCTTATGCACTTTACTCCTCGGATATAAGTGAGGAGGACCCTGTGAGCCTCAGAATATTCATTCGTCATCGCAATGTAAGAAATGTGGGGAAGATCTAAAATTTTCGAAACAAAAATCACTTGTGCATATGCTGTGCGCGTGTCGCGTCGCGTCCGCGTCACGTGATCGACTTGCCCAGCAGTTGGTGCGACTGGGTGCAAAAACTATATGCTCTTGCGACAAATAGACATTATCCCGAAACAGACGCAGAAATCATGGTATACCTTCTATACTTTATTTTTCTTAGCCATATGATCGTTGCACATTCGGAGCCGTGTAACCCCAAGAAAGATGAAGGCTGTGTTGCGAAGAACGCGGCCCTCCATGGCCTGGTGACTGACTCACTCACAAGCACAAGTGGGTCTCTCGAGTCATCCAACAGTTGCCCACTCATTTGTTTTCACGACAACGGAACCAGGTTTGGTATAATTGAGCGTTACGACAATCCACGCTTAGCCAGCTCTGAGTACATTTTGTACGGAAAAGTGGAGGCAGATATTATGGGAGCTCCGGGTCGGGGTATCATCTCTTCATTTTACTTGCAAAGTGATGACTTGGACGAGATTGATATTGCTGAGGTGTTTGGTGATAACGAAGGTGTGTTTCAGACCAATTTTTTTGTCAAGGGCGATGTTGCCACCTATGGCGATGGAGCGTATCACCCCGTGACTACGTCCACTACACACAATTTTCACAGATACGGAGTGCGATGGACAGAGAAGGAAATCGAATGGTCAATCGATGGGACGGTGGTTCGGCATAAGGCTGGTGGTGGACTCCCCACCTCTCCGATGCGAGTGATTCTTAGTCTCTGGGTAGGAGGGGATGAAACGAACAACCCCGGGACAGTGGCTTGGGCTGGCGGACTCACGGACTTTAGCAAGCTTCCTTTTTCCATGTATGCGAAGAACGTCTTCGTGGAAAATTATTCTAAAGGCGATTACTACGTTTATGGTAAGGAGTCAGGTGTTAGTGTGGAGAATGAAACTAGAGCCAACTCGTTTCTATCACGGCTAGGCATTACCAGACCGGCGCAGTAAGCTTAGGGAATGAAGGAGGCAAAAAGCGCTTCATGGCGGGCATCCCGATGAAAAATGCACTGTGTGCTAGATTAATAGGCACGCGAAGACATACCAAATTTTTTAGCTTAATCAATTATCTAGAGATAAACTGCATAGCTATATCATACATGGCTTCGACCGTAGCCAACCGAATAATAATTCAGCATGGCCAAGCCTGGGTGTGCATAGGGAGGGGCAAGTATGCGCACACGGGTCGTCGATGATGACGTCGTTTGAATCTCGGTTGTCGAATGATTTTTTCGCGCTCTACGAAATCAAGGATCCGCGGCCCTCAGACCGGACATGCGCTTACAGTGCCTTTGAAGACCTATTGTAAACGTTCGTCAATGAGATTGGAAAATCAACCTAAGCACCAACCAAGGTGTCGAGGATCAATCAAGCATCGACGTGCTAGACGCTTTTCATGTTGTTTCCTTGCTTAAATTTCCGCAATCCCAAGAGTTTTTATAGAGAGAGTATGCACTTACGGAGCCCGCGCTCGGACTTTGCGCAGCCGAATGACTTTGTTCCTGCAGCAAAGCCGTGCTCGATTATAAAAAAACCGGCCCAATTTACCAATTGCTTGCGCTACATAAAGATTCGCTAATACACTTAGACGAATTACCCTGAAACAATATTGACATTTCAAAGATGACTGTCGAAGGTGTGAGTGCGATCTCACTTGCCACTTCCGACGAGAATGCTTTCAAGAACACCAGCAGCTTCTATCGCTCGTTAGGGTTCAAATTAATAAAGACCTACAACGCAGTGGTTTCTGCGGGCCTGAACAACTACTTACAAGGCTTCGCCAGCGACTCCATCAAGGAATTGTGGTTGGAGGCTTTTCCCTTGCAGACCCGCGACAATGCAGGCAATGTTGTGCCCTGGCAGGATTTGCAATTTTATAATGGTGATGCCACCAGTGCCTTGTGTTCAAGCACGTTGCTCAAACTTCGTTTGTCTGGGTCGGCTCAATGTACTGCTGTGAAGCAAGATCTCAGGTTCTTCTCGGCGGACATAAATGCGCTCAAAGCGGCGCTCGAAAGCGAGAACGTGAAATACAACATCGCTTCGGATGGCGTAATCACGGCCTCGGACCCGCTTGGCAATACTGTTCGTTTCTCTAGCAAGGCTAGTGAATTGAGTGATAAGACATTTTCGTCGCCTGAGGAGTATCTCTCCTTCAAATCCTCCGAGCTCATCAAGGCACTCGAGCAAGACGACCCTTCCACTGCTCCTAGCGAGGACTCGGCGACGCCCCCAGAGCCCAAGAAGAAGAAGATTGCCGTGATGACCTCCGGAGGCGACTCGCCAGGTATGAATCCAGCAGTGCGCGCAGTTGTGCGTGCTGGTATTTACTATGGCTGCGATATGTTTGCCGTTTACGAGGGCTACGAAGGGTTGGTCCAGGGCGGTGACTTGCTCAAAAAAATGGAGTGGGGCGACGTCCGCGGACTTCTTTCTCATGGCGGAACCGACATCGGCACCGCGCGGTGCGCTGCTTTCAGAGAGCGCGCCGGCCGCTTGCAGGGTGCGTATAACATGGTGGTGAACGGAATTGACGCGTTAGTGGTGTGCGGTGGAGACGGGTCTTTGACAGGTGCTGATCTTTTCCGTTCCGAATGGCCTTCTTTGATTGAGGAATTGATCTCCACTGGAAAATTGACACTGGAACGCGCGGAGCCATACCGCCACTTAACTATTGTGGGATTGGTGGGCTCGATCGATAACGATATGGCTGGCACAGACGCAACTATTGGCGCGTTTTCGTCTTTGGAACGTATTTCTGAGATGGTCGACTACATCGACGAGACCGCTGCCTCGCATTCTCGTGCGTTTGTGGTTGAGGTCATGGGACGCCACTGCGGTTGGTTGGGTTTAATGTCGGGCTTGTCTACTGGCGCCGATTACATTTTCATCCCGGAAAGACCCCCAAAGCATGGTCAGTGGCAGGATGAGTTGAAAGCAATTTGCGCACGTCACAGAGGCTATGGTAAGAGAAACACCACTGTGATCGTCGCCGAGGGTGCCGTTGACGACCAATTGAACCCTATATCATCCGAGACGGTCAAGAACGTGTTGGTTGAGATAGGACTCGACACCAGAATCACCACCTTAGGCCACGTCCAGAGAGGTGGTACTGCGGTTGCTTACGATCGTATGTTGGCTACGTTGCAAGGTGTGGAAGCCGTCAAAGCTGTGTTGGAGAGTACGCCTGACGTGCCATCTCCGGTCATTGGCATAGTTGAAAACCAGATTGTGCGCCAGCCTCTTGTCGACTCTGTGCGCCTCACGAAGCAAGTCGCTGAAGCAATTGAAGCAAATGATTTTGATCGTGCAATGGGATTGCGCGACTCGACTTTTGCCGAGGCATATGAGAATTTCTTGTACACGGCTTTGTACGACGACAAGTCTAAGATCTTACCAGAGAACGAACGTTTGAACATTGGTATCGTCCACGTCGGCGCGTCACTGTCGGCTTTGAACGCTACCACAAGAGCTGCTGCATTGTACTGTTTAGCCAGAGGTCACAAGCTCTTCGCGATCCAAAACGGTTTCTCTGGTTTGATACACGACGGCAACGTCAAGGAGTTGTCCTGGTTAGATGTTGATGGTTGGCACAATAAGGGCGGTTCCGAGATCGGTACCAATCGCTCCTTGCCCAGTGAAAACTTTGGCGACGTCGCATACTACATGCAGAGACATAAGTTCAACGGTCTTTTGATTGTGGGCGGGTTTGAAGCTTTCACTGCTTTGCACCAGTTAGACTCTGAGAAGAAAAAATATCCAATCTTCAACATTCCTAAAGTTGTGATTCCCGCCACTGTATCCAACAACGTCCCAGGTACAGAATACTCGTTGGGATCGGACACATGTTTGAATCAATTGGTGAACTATTGTGACGCAATAAAGCAATCTGCCTCGGCCACAAGACGCAGAGTCTTCGTGGTCGAAGTTCAAGGAGGTAATAGTGGTTATGTTGCATGTTATGCTGGCCTTGTCACGGGTGCGATTGCAGTCTACCGACCTGAACAGAAGATTGATCTTAGGAGTATTCGCGAGGATATCGATCTTTTATTCGATGTGTTTGAGGGTGACCGCGGAGAGGACAACAACGGAAAAATTCTTATCAGGAACGAGTTTGCATCATCAGTCTACACAACTGAACTATTATCTGACATTTTCCGCGAAGCCGCCGATAAACGCTTTGAGACCAGAACAGCCATTCCGGGCCACGTTCAACAGGGTTTCACGCCCAGTTCCATGGATAGAGTTTACGCTGCTCGGTTTGCGGTCCAGTCTGTGAAGTATATTGAAGACTGGAGTCGTCGCGTTTTCGCTTCGGTTCATCACAACTCCATTCACCATAGTGTCAACAACATCAAGATGATTGACTTGATGAGGAGAGAGGAGGAATCGTCTGTGGTCATTGGCATTCAAGGAGCTCAGTTGAAGTTTTCTGACATCAACACCCTTTACAATGAGGATACCAACGTGTCTTTAAGAAAGGGACATACTATCCACTGGAACAAGCTAGCTGACGTTGGGGACATGTTAAGCGGAAGGTTGGGCTTGAGAGAACGTCGCCAGCGCTGATAAATGAGTAATTATACATAGGGCGTCATAAGTAATTCAAATCGAAATAATATTAGCTCGAATGTAGCACGAAATTTTCGAACACCGAAAACATAATCGTGGCAACGAACTAGAGGAAGCACTCTGATATAGTACGGAGATGTGGCGAATTCCGCATCACTCTCGCGCGATCTCGTGGGGAAGATAATTCTAACCTGCGGCTTTACGAAGAGTGCGCTTTTCAGGCATATAGTGCGACATTCGGATCACTGAAGCGGAAAGCGCAGCACAGGGCTTCAAGTCTGAAGAAGTGCGTCGCAGCAAAGGCAGGGCTGAACTGCACCTTGATGCAACTCCCTTCATAGGAAGATCGCCTCCGCATGACTTCGGAGCAGTCCACCGCGAGGCCTCATTTTCACCTGCCACTTGTACGTTTGACTCTGTAAAAGTTCGATCAGCTTATGCATTGACACGGCTCTTGCTTTCTTCAACGCTAAGACGTTTTGGATCTTGCGCCTCGAGAATCATGCAGATCAGACATCACACAGCTGCTTTTCTCATTTTGCTCATGCTTGCGCCGTGTTCACGACAGCTGATGTGCAGATCCATGAGAAGGGTGTAATCCATGCGTACCTCCTATTAAACTGCCCGATTTCACTTTTGACTAAGGTTTTCTTTCATCGAACATTCCATGAAGCATCTTGTCCAAGTTAAATGACTTCGATAGCTGCCTTGAAAAAAATAATTCTGAGGTCCTGGCCAGCGAACATGCAAAGAAGCATCACTACTAGGAGGACAGATCGCCAAAATTTCATTCTGCAAGAAATCACAAACCATGAATGCCTGCCACACAGCATGGCGTGACACGTCTCTCGCAGAAGCATCCGACCTCCCTAGCGATGCTGTTCTCCTTGTGTAAGTAGGGGCGAACCAAACAAGCAGTGTCCAATGAGTCTATTCCAAGCCACCAAAAGCGAGAATGATTTTTGACATCTGACGTGGTGCATATGCCTATTTCATTTTCTCTAGTGAGGATTAAAGGCGGCGAAGGGGAAACGTATAGTTTAATTCAGCTGGTGTGACGCCCCTTATTTTCTTTTCTTTCGAAAGGGTTACTTGAAGAGTCCAATGCCTGTCAGTACTCTAGAACTCAACTTCAAGGAGAGATTCCAAAGTAAGTGATGCTTGTTGATGAGAAGGGGAATTGCACTTCACATATTCAGTGACCTGTCTGTATCATATACATTACAGGAGTTCATGATTGTTAACGGGATTGTACTGTGCGTTCCTCTTTGAATTTTTAAAAAATTGTTTAGTCAAGGAAGTGACGCTTTACACTATTGTTAAAGCATAGGGGGCTTGGAAGTAATTTGCGATTTTGCCTGCGATCAAGCCCGGGGCACCGTCTTGCTATAATGAGAGTGGCTGAGCATATTGACATTTGGTATTCCATATACCCCTCATACCTCCTGCGTCTAACAATCGAAGCTCATAATCAGACAATCAAGAGCGGCCGCGCTCGAGCTGAGCCTGGTATTTGCTATGGAACTGCCGTTCTCCTGTTTAAAACTAATTGTTATCAGTAAACTATGGGATCTGTGCCGCGCTAGTAGATTATCGCGCTGATGCTCGCGCTCACCAGTGCACCTCAGCGTGAGCTATTGTAATTCATGATAATTGCGCATGCACCATCGGCTCGCATCGCGAGCTCAGGCATGTAAGGTTTCGAGGAGACATTATACGTTATATACAGACATAAAAGCGCTGCAATGCAACCTTATGCAGAAAAGTACCCGCTCAATCGTTTGTTGAGCTTTGTGGTTTGCGAGTAAGCTCCATACGTGTTCACTTGCATGATGATGAGTTACCGACTGGATCTGAAAAAGGCATACCCAAAAATGCACTTCAAAGATTCCTTTCACTTCTACCACCTTCGATGCAAGATGTCTTAATTCGTGTATGACATAATGCGGTCCACATAAAATTGCTTTGTCCCATGATTCACCAAAGTTGTGCACCCAAAAGTGAGGCCACCATTGAAATGTTTACGCTCCTAGCGGTCGTTGAGAAAGTAATGGAGCGTATGGTGGCGTTTTCTTCTCGGCAGGTATCACACATGCCCATTGTTCACCTCTGCGCCCGCTTTTAATGGCTCATTGTTCCAACGTAAGTGTCTCTGAGGGCTATGGCAAAGAGCATTGTCTGGTCGGTTCGAGGAAGTCTCGGCGCGCACTTGCGCATGTCGCAGCCCGTAGGTTTTTGCCTAGTCCTGCGTCTTAGCGACAGGCTTGCTTGTTACGTAGTTTGCAGCACAGCGCCTACCTGCGCATGCTGAGTGTGTAGTGGGGCAAATGAAAATCTTGAATTCCCGGTCTGATATTTCACTTATGCATCCGCTCCATATGTCCTAGAGATCTGGTTTCTGCAAACCTCTAAAACTGCTTTTTTCCTTTGCATCATTCCTTCCTTTTTGTTCCCCCTATCTATACGTGGGCCCACATATCTGCAATTATTCCGGGGTATCAAAGGGCAACCTCCTTGTTCCGACGACCCGAGCAAATCTTGTGCTCGCAAATACCCAACTAGGAGCCGACGTTTTTGCGTATTGCGAATTCCTTCTCCCTGAAATCAATTTTGTGTCACATCCCTACTGGCACCACCAGGAAGACTTCGGCTCATGAAAGAATGGTCCCAGCAAACCTGCGAGCTCAAGATCCCCCCGTGAGAAAGAATGCCTTTGTCCATAAGTTGTACAGTATGCTAAATGAAGAAAGCCTTTCTCATCTCATTTGGTGGTCAGGAAGCCCGAAAGGTCACACTTTCTCGCTATGTCCAGGGAACGAGTTTGCTGCAGCATTGGGCGGGTACTTCAAGCATGGAAACGTGGCCAGTTTTGTTCGACAGCTTCACATGTACGGTTTTCACAAAGTAAGTGATTCACTGTCAGCGTATACCGCTCAATCTTCACTCATTTGGGAGTTCCGCCATTCATCAGGCAAATTTCGCCAAGGTGACGAGGCGGCTTTGGCGCAAATAAGAAGACGACTGCAAGCGAACCCGCATCGCAATTCTGCTGGTGAAAGAAGGGGCGTTGTTTCGCATATCCAGCCAATGCTCGATCACCAGCAAGTCACGCCACAATACGATGCCTACTTTCAAGGGTACCCGCAGCCACCGTTGTACCCTCAACCAGGTTTAGCTCAGCAATACCCGACCCCAATTTACCCTGAACGCAATGTGTATTCTATTCATTATTCACAAGGCCAGCCAGGGCTTCAACAGTCCTCTCACAACCCTATCTACTTTGCAAATCCGGGAGCCGCTGTGTTTTCATCGGCCACTACCCCTAGCCCAGAAAGCCCAGGGCCTTTTTCTTGGAATGGCACCGAGCCACAGTATTTTCATCGGGTTCCGCTGGAAATGTCGCCCGATCATGCGTCACGGGTTGCACAAGCGTATTCTTTGCTGCCAATGTATCAACCTCACACGTCGCATGAGCTGCGGCTGAGCATGTTCCATGCACTGACACACTTAAACGCTGCCTCGAGAGAAAACGTTCAAAACTTTATGTCAGGCAGTGTCCAAGCTGATGTGACTACATCGAGGTTTGCTGAAACAGTGCATGGGTTTCAAAAGGCTGGATCATGCAAGGCGCCGGCGCTCTCAAGTACAAAGAAGGCTCTGCTTCCTCCAAGCGGGTCTTCTGTACCTTCTTTGCCTCAAAGTTTCACATCTGCCACACTGGACAGAACCAGTCTGACCGACTGGAAAAGTTCAGAAGACCCAAAGATTGGCTTAAGTTCCAGCCAGAGTCGACCGTCTTTCGAATTTCGTAAGCCATTTGAGGAGTCAGAATTCCGCAGCAACCGAATCCCATCCCTTCTTTGTGATCCGTTCACTAAGGAAGGCCTGCCAGGTCCTTCGAGTTCCTTAAGCCAGCAAAGCGGCGCGCCGACTCCCATTCCATCGGTAAGCAGAAGCTCCGTTGTCTCCCATGGGCACATTCGCCAATCACCGCGACCCACGCTACCATCGCGTTCCGGATCGTCCCCAGTCTTGCAGACAGCCAAGTTAAATTCACTCTCGATGGCTCGCTCCAGGTCAGATGACATGCGTAGAGCGCTTTTGGCTGATACGAGTGGAAGCTCTTTTGCAGATAGAATAAGACCTTCGCTTGTGGAGCTACACTCGACGCGACCACCGCAAACGAACGCGTTGATGAGAAGTGTGGATTCAATAAACACTCAGCAATCTTCAATTTTCTCAAACGGCTCGTCTGTATCCTCCATATCCACCGGAAGACTTCTGTCGGTTGGTTCATTACCTCAGTTGGCGCCCCCGACTGCATCGAAGGCCGTGAAAGAGCATGAAGAAGTTTCTTATACTGGCGATTTGCGGCTTTCGCCTCCTCCAAGCTGCGAAGATCGCACGAAGTATCAACCCAAAGAGTGTCTTCCCACCACATCTACATCACACGAAGCATCAGATGCCACGCTGCGTCATCCAAAGCTACCAAAGTTAGATTTTATGTTGGACTTTCGTGGCGACAGCTGCCTAAATACTCGGTCGGATGATAGATCCGGTGAATGAATATGTTTTTATACATTGATAGCAATCGAACTTTGCTTTGCCTGACAGAAATTACACATTAGAAATCGTGCCCAGTGTGGCTCTTGAACACACAGTCACTTCGAGCGGAGTCCGTGTCACTTCACTCAGGAAGCATGTAGGAAATTAAATATAACAAGGCTTAGAATGGTCTTCCTTTGCCTTTCTTGCCGAAGTGGGGCATCTTAATCTTCTTCCCGCTTATTTGCCTCAGCTTTGAGTCTTCATCATCACTGTCAAGTTCCAGCGCGTCTGGAGCGGCTTTTTGCTTGCTCGCTAGTTTCTGCTTCTTCACATCCTCCAATATTTTCAGTCTTGGGAATCGACTTCCTTGATCCTTGCTTATTTGATACTTGTTCGAGATATTGTTTCGTGTATCGCTTCGCATCTTGTTCATCAAGGCAGACATGGCCTTCGAGCCTGTTCTTGCTTCTCTAGAAGTATTCGAGGGCTGACTTTTCGGGACGTTATCGGCGTTGAGAAATGAGCCGATTGTATGTGAATCATTTTTAGAATCCTCTTTATCTAGTGCAGAAAGACCAGCACCATTGGGGATTACTGGTAGATCTAGAAACAGATCCTTATCTTCTTCGAGGTTCTCGCTTCTGTTCGACAACTCGTCCTTAGCTTTCGGTAGCCATTGTAAAACGTTGTTGTTGTTGGTAGAAAGTGCAAGTTGAAACTTGATTTGAAAATCCTCTTTTTCCTTTATTTCTTTGCGCCTGTTGACCTTCGACATAATGCAACAAGCGTGATGATGGTTCAAGTGTGCGAAGATGGGCTGGAATCTACGAAGCAGCTGACCTTCGTTCGCGTGATGACCAGAAATAAAAAATACAAAAAAACTCCGCGACGGGGAATCGAACCCCGGTCCAGCGCGCGACAAGCGCCGA
>ERZ794936.621-NODE-621-length-15472-cov-6.482130_pt1 | contig 15472 bp, 7 predicted proteins | sample MGYA00511083_ERZ794936 | MGnify/ENA primary metagenome ERZ794936 (study PRJEB30137, sample SAMN04331409) | food metagenome | isolation source: Y2 must sample point D1 replicate A | place: Australia: South Australia | collected 2014 ... | reverse complement strand
CTACTCTACGCAAAGTAGCTACGCATGCGTAGCGTAGGCCGAATGAGCAGCTCTGCAGGGCGGGTTAAGAGACCTCGGTCAAAGTGGGGGTTCTTTGGATGACGTCACCACCAGGTATAATCATCAAATCTGACGAACACACCTCCTGAAATATCTGTCTTTTGCTTCGAACTCATCACAGGCACAAAACACTACTCAGAAGGATGCCAGAGGTCATGAGATCTTGGCGAGATAAAGGGCACCCAACTTGATTGCTGAACTTCACGTTGAGACTTGCTCGAGGCCTCCCGTTCTTGCGCATGCCCTTGGTCTTCAACTACTACCCACCAACTTAGTACCAAACTTGGTAGTGCTCATCGTCGGACATGCACAATGTTAGTTGTGATGCTTAGCGTATTGCTGTCCCTGACATAGGATTAACGGATGCCATGACGGCAAAGAAACAATACAAGAGCGATGTAATTCCCATCATTCAGTAAAATATTATACAAAAGCTCGTTTAATTCCAACATTCTGTTTTCCAGTCGGATCTTCATTGCCAGTATTGTTTGATCGAAAAGTAATGTGGCACCGGCTACGCGTTCATGTGCGTGGGTATTTAAACCGAGTGCAAAACACGTTTCCCATATCGTTTGAAAGGACTGGTTCTGGTTCTGTTCATTGAGTGAAAACCAGAAGACACGTTTCATTCTCATGCATGGGTGTGTAATCTCCTCACTGGCTTATATTTGTCGCGAAGGTCTCAGACACTTCCGCTTTGTAGATCCGAGATTGGATGCGGGAAAGATCCCAGGATCTCCCATGAATCCCCAGTCCGATGGAGTATGCCATTATTCATTCAACGCGACATCAGAGACACTGATGAAGGTCATAATTGACACGAGACTTGCGACAATATTGTTCTGCATCTCGATCCGATATGTGACATCGCGAGTTTCAGGAGAGATTGGATTGTCACTTCTCAATTGTAACTTGAGTGGATACAAACATCAGGAGAGTATATAGAATATGACTGTACTAGACAGAGAGCCGTGTATAGAAATTGTTTTTCTTTCATTCCCTTCTCAAAGACATCATACCGCTTGTCACATTTCAGTGAGCGCCAACCGCTTTGAAAACTTCTTTTTGCACTCACGAATTCCAAGTGAACTGTGTTCAAGAACCCCCTGAGGAAACCGCATGAGGCCGCAAATAAGCTATCTCTTCCTTGGAATACGGATTGGCGCCTTCCTACTATTTGAAGGGCAGCGATGAGGCCACTATTTATCGAGACCCCAGTCAAGCCATGATCACGACTCCATCGTATTTTTTTTATCTGAGTACAGTAAAAATTGACTAAAGAAGCGCTATGCTTAGTGAATCAGTAATTCTGGGCTTCGCGAGCACGTGTCGATCGGAGTTCAGCTCTCAGAATGGCTGCGGTCAATTTTAGACTCACGATAGGCAAGCCTCCTTATTGGTGGTTCATCTGATGACTTGCATTAAGTCGGCAAGAGATGGTCACGCCACTGACTGATGTTGTGAGAAAACTCTAGATCATATTGCGCCCACTACTTTTCTTTTTTCGTTGCTTGATAACACATCAGACTAAAGGCCAGGAGTTTTGTGTAAAACCATCAGGATAATTAGTTGAGCAAGATCCTGGAAATGTTTTATCCAGTTGTTCACCTATTTTACTGATTAGAAGGCAATTTGCACTAGAAATTCTTTTTTGTCTGGAAAACCGGTCAGGTCCGAGATTTTTAATCCGCGCACCAAACGAACCCTTGAATTTCAAAAGTGAAAAACGTTGAGAAAAAATAAAGACGGCTCAGTTTTTGGATAATTCACTTTATTTCGTATTTTGGAAATACTCGAAGTAGTCCCTACTTGAATATCTGTGAGTTTTTTTGCTGAAATAACGGTCATATCAGTGGAGTTTCGAAGATCACCTACTAATTTACGTGTTTGACCAGGCTGCATGCGGGTAAAAATACAACTTTTGACGAATTTATCGAACAGACGTATGCAGGACTCAGTGGGTCATGTCATTACTAGCGAACGCCATGCGCGCGACATCCCTGAGCCACTCGCTGATATCGTTTATTGCGCTTATTCTTTTACATATCCATATAGCTCGTGCTGGCCTCATACATAAAGCTCTAGCGCGTGAATGCACATAATGAACTCAATAAAAATTTTCTTGAAGGCCTCAACTTGTTGTCGAGGGCAGCGGACGATTCTTGGGCTATTCGCCTAGTCCAGGTCTCAAGGGTGGCTGGCGGAAAGTTTAGTAGATACCGATCAGGATCGAGCTTAGATTGTCGAATGAGGATGGGGCCATGATGAGAGTCGAATACATATCAAGGATCCGTCCACAAAGTCTGACACAAGGCTTCACGTTTCACTGACTTAACAGAAGTCCTGACGCCGTCGAGGAGAAAGGTGAACAAGACGAAACCCTTCTCATAAGAATGTTCTCCCGATCTGAACAGGCTTTCAACCGAGTTTTGGAGTGCAGAGCTTGAGCACCAAACAGACGCTAACTTTTCTCACCTTGTGAATAGATCTTTCCACAAAATCATGTATATTATTACGTGAACTTTAAGACGGAAAACGACCGATTGTAGTGCTGGTGCATCGTGCGTACGCCCACTGACAAACACAGGTCTCTACCAGCGGTCGTCCATTGTTGGGCGAATGATTCAATCGTGGGCATGACACGGGGGGAAGAGAGTGGGAGAAGCCCAAAAGACTAATTATGGCATGAAAAATTTGTTTCTCACAGCTGCCGAGAATCACAACACCCAGTTATAAACTGCTTTATAAAAGAAAAGCGTACTGTCCACAAAAATTACGGGAAAAACATGAGCAATTTCAATGTACAATAATATATAAACACATCATTGGCCCGCCAAATGCTCACTGCAAGGTGAACGTCGTCGACAAAAAGTTCCTTGGCGACATCATCTCATGAAGTGAGCTAATTCTTCAAAGTTTGTCGGTACTCAAGTCGATTTTCTGCTTCGGAGATTTGTTGCCTTGCACCTACATCTCGCTGAGCTGCCTTGAGTTCATTAGATCACATCGCAAGATCAATTGTTCCGCGTGATAGGTATGAAGTGTGTATAACCATCAAAGCGCAAGCAGAATATCGACTCAAAGAGTTTGAAACCGAGTTCAACGATTAACAGAAAAGAATAGGAAGAATCTTACATGCGCAGGTCGGCGAGCCTTTCAGCGTTGATCCTAAGAATCAGATATTAGCCGGGACGAAATTAGCAGAAGGATACTCAAAAAATTTTGACTGAAGCCTTGGGCAGTTCACATTCACACGTATTTAAGCACTGATTATATTTGAAGAATCTGAGTACAGGGCTTGAGCTAGAGCAACTCGCTTGTTGCTGAAATCAAAGTAGACATAAGCATTCCTCAAGAAAGCGTCGCCTAATATTTGGACTCCATTATTATAGGTAAAACCCAAATAGCACGTGTCGCCTATCCTCGCTAGAGCATTAGAAAATGGAACCCTGATTACATTCTTGCCAAAATCAAATTCGAGGAATTTGTCATTAGGTTGATCGCAGTCAACGTAGTGGTTGCCATTCTTGATTGTGGAATTGAAAGCAACGTCCAATTCGTCCAAAAGTTCCTGACTAACAAGCCCCAAGCTGGTCCCGGAGTCCAAAACGAATTCTCCCAGTTGTGGAATGACTTTTCCGTTTATGCTGACCGATTCAACGGGTACTCGAGAGTCCAGTTGATATGTGCTCACATCGTATGACACCAAGTCACCGGTGTACTTCTCCGTATCAACACCGCCAAAAATCACCGACCCAGATCCATGATCAGGCCCTAAAAATAGCGAGTAGGATGCCTTCGAAATAAGCCCCTGGTCATGTAAAGACCAGATGAGATTTGAATCCCTTCTACTGGATGAGTCATACAAATCTGCGAGACCAAGCAAACCATGACTTCCACTTTTGCTTGACTTAGCAAAATAAAATTTAGAGAGCTCCGGGCCAGAATCTCCAAATTCGACAGTATCCAAATAATATTCACCTGTGTACGTGGTACCATCAATATATCCTATGGTGAATGGATTACCAGTATCATAGGATGTTGTAGACGTACTTGGATCATAATTGTTCTCCGGAACCCACATGATAGATGACCCAGTGTCAATCCACACACTCCCTGGCTGCTTATTAGATCCGAAGTTCATATCAGTGTAGTATATGACGTCGGCATAATCAATTATCAGCACAGGGTAACCGTTTCGTTTTCCGAAATTGAATCGATCATTGTTTTCACCAGAGGACTCGTTGGATCTGTGAACTTTGAAGTCTATTTTCAATGGCGAAGGACCAGAATCACTATCCATATCTGGAATAAGCGCCGATCGAACGGAGGCGATCACATAGGGCAAGAAAACGATAAGCTTCATCGGTACTCTTTGATAAAAAAGAACCTCGAGCTAAGCATTCGAATGGAAGCTTGGCATCTATTTATGCTTGAGGAGGCGACGCAATTTTCATCAGGTGTCACAAAGCAAGTAAAGCTTCACTCAAAACAGGTGCGTCCCCGCTTATTATTTCCTCTCGACACGACGCTGTGCCCTTGGTTAGGAGCGCTGTGCCCTCTTCATCCAGATATCACATGTTTGACATAACCTCACTGTCACTCTACGACATTGACCGTGGAAGGAGCACATCTGATGTGTGGGTCGAGCCACAGTACGTAAAGATGATTGTTCAGAACTGTCAAATGAGCCATTGGGGTAAGTACAGATGCCCATCAACTGAAAAAATCATGACAAGTGAGGTACAATATCGACTTCCGCCATCATGCACATTGTGGGGCTTCCTGACATATTTTCCTGACATCATTGAAGATATTTCCGAGTGCGACTTACAGGGTGCATTGTATCGTACCACCTCAATATACATGGTCAACTTTAGCCGAGCAAGCATATGGAACTCTACGGCGACAGGTTTCGAAGTCGGTGATACCAAAATTTCCTTTAGCTGTGAGGAGTAGAGACATCAGTAACGCGCTTTCAGTGGAGGCAGTCCGGATATGTATTCTCTCGCAAGGTGAAAAAGTTTAGTTATTCCGCCATTCTTGGTCATAAACAGATGCAATGTTAGACACCGAGATGCGTGGCAAAAGTGAACGAGAAGGCCGCAACTCAAAATATACGAGAATGCAAATGGTACCAGGGTATGCAGCAACCTTGGGTAAACTTGCCATTTTCAATGAATCGTTAAGTTATTGAGCAGACTGATCAGGCTTGGCCGCAACCTTCAGGTGCTTCACGAAAAATCTTAGATTCTCTTCAATCCCCTCTATAAGGAACATTGGTGAGTCTTGTGGTATCACTGGACCCGCTTTGTTGTGTTTCCGTCGATACACCCTATATAATTGAGCTGAATTGTTTTTGATAATGTTCTTATATGTTGATGCACGATAATATTGATAGCGCCTCAATAAAGCCGAGAAGCCAAAGTCGCGCGGATTTGTTCTCCTACCCACAAGTCCCGGCAAGGTACCAATCAACACGCGCAAGAATTCTTTTACGAGGTTATCTCTACAGTATGCAACACTTCGAGCTCAGCTGAGCATTCCACTAAATTTTCAAGAGCCAAAACGGATCAGAATGTGAAAAACTACTTTCGTTTCTCGCTTCCCAATGTTCTCGCTATGATGTCTTAACCTTTACTATTATATCACTTGTCCCATTCATGCGTCGACACAAGGCGAGGCTGACTCTCGGTTTTCAAAGGCATTACAAGCGGGGTACAGCTGACATGGTAAATTGACATCAACGCACGAATCAAAGATGTAGTATGGATAAAGCGAATAGGATGAAGAGTATCAGCATAATCAATTATATTAAGACTTAATCAAGACCCAATCAAGACTCATGCCACTAAGAGTGACACATATCCATCAGCGAAATGCAAATACAGCTAGAGTACCCATCTCCAATAAAAAAACCTAGGTTGATTTGGCAATTTGGAGCGTGGACAACAAGAACGATACTGCAGTCATTTGATGCGATTGCTGTCAAATAGAATAATCGGCCTTGCTAGCAGGGACCAACATGAAAGGCTTGTTTTTTCTTTATTTTGTAAACTTACCAGTTTTTTTCGAAAATAGATTCTCTTCTTTTTGATCCGTGAAAGTGCGAAGGCATCTGATTATAGCGACACCCAAGTTTGCCGCTCATTGATCAAGAAACGAATGATGATGCGCGTAAGAGTCAAAGTGACGCAGGCCTGCAACAAAGTGCCAAAAAGCAAAGTGATACATAGTTCATGATGTGCGAGCTGCGCTTTGCATACGCGTTTGTTCTCGAGAATTCTCAGCCCAACACGAGCACGCGTTGCATGCCTCAGTATCCAGCTTTCTTTCAATTGAACATCTTCAGTGTTCAGTTTGGTCTTGCCCAGCCCAACTATTTCAGTTTCTCGACATAAAAGACCAGTATTGTTGTACAATGCCAAGCAGGTCGCCTGCATTGCACTGGAAGCCCATCAGTCGTGCGGCGCTCGGCAGTACCCCGTGATAAGCCTTGATACAGGACGGATCTCGGAAATTGCGAATCGGCTCCGAGGTAGATAAAAGTGCAGGAGATACACTGTAGACCCTCCCACTTCAACAAGGCTTAGACTAATCACAAGTAGATATGTGGCGCCCAGCAGAAGGCTAGGATAAAAAGCAGTCAAATTTGCTCTGGCTAGGAACAGGTTTTTCATGTATATCTGTTGAATTATGTTGGAAGTCTCACTCAAATTTTGGGTTTCCGTTCTGCTTAACTTGATTTTGGCCGCGGTGACATTCTATCACTCGAATCAACGCGCTAATATCCAGAACTATGTATTCGGCGTCCATTCCCCGGATCAATCACTAGAAATTCAATATGAGAACGCGACGGAAAACTACCTTCAATTCCCCATTGATCTTGCAAACGCCACGGCGGTGTTCAACAGCGTTTACGGTGCTGGAAGGGAGAAGGACTCTAATTTGAATCCGGTGGGCGTTAATTTTTTTCCAGCTTATATCCCCCCAAACACCTTGATGTACCATAGTCGTGAAGAACCAAATATTCCTGAGCTGTTCGAATGGTTAGCTATGGACTACGAATTCAGCTACAGCTTTGCGCGCTTCACACGAGGAAAATCAAGAGGCGGGCCACACAAGCCGCCTAAAGACCCGGGTGATCCAGGCCAGCCAGGCATCCCGGGAGGGAGAAGCCTGAGAAAAGATCCTCCAGAGAAAAATAAAGGTTTATCACTCGACGAAAAGACGCAAAAGCGAGATCATCTGGGTGCAGGCCCGTCCTACTTGTTCACCTTTAGAAACAAAACTCCCTTGAATAGACTAATCTTGTTAGATGGCGCATCTGCAGCTAAGTCTAGCACGGGGGAAATGGACCAACAAATGATACTTAGCCAGCAGAAGGATGTAGAAGGCTACGTTGATGAAGAAATCGCCGCGAACAACATTTGCAATTGGGGCAAGCTGTTTGGTCTCCAGGGCGTCATTCGTCTCGAGGTTGGATTTGAGATCATTTTGTGCGATTTCCACAAAGACATCGAGTTAGTTTCAAATGTCACACTTTCCAATGTAACTAAAATGGTTGGGTTTCCATACGAGCCATCTGAGCCGACTACTGATTTAGAGAAGTCGAGAACAAAGCTCATCGATCGATGGCAGGCAATGAGTGAGTTTGAATGGATGCAAGCAGGAGGGCGAGTGAATAACGGAGATGGCCGGATCTTAATTGACTACGCCAACATGGTGACTCCTTTAAACAAGACATGGGTCAACCCGGACCCTTATCAAAGAAGAATCAACAAGCTTTCAGAACCTCTCAAAAGCCAAATCATCACGCAGCTCGAAAACACCATCCTGAAAGGTGTTGACCCATTTTACAAAACAGACTGGCCATTGGTAATCGGCGCTATTGTCGAAAAATTCTCACCTGTGCTTGTCGGCGTCAATACCACCTTCACGGTCTTCGAGCACGAAGCAAACATCAATCTTAGTTCGGCGTTAAAAAATTTATCAGACAATCTTTCTTCGTCCACGTTCAATTTTGTCAGACGTTACACTGACGGGAACGCACACGAGGCCATTCAGGGAACTTGTGCCAGAAGAGATGCAGTCGAGGATTATGTCCATAACACGTTTGCGATCAGCACAACACTGGAAAGATTGATATACTCTTCGGTTTACAGGGTGACATCAGAAATAGTGTCTATGATTTTTGATCTTTTTGACTTATGTGAAAAAATTTTTGCTGATCGATATGTAACTCCCTCCGATGCCCACGACATCAAGCTAAGAGAAATCGTGCTCGCGAAAAGCGCCGACATCAAAGCGCTCATTGATACATTGAAATGGTCGTCTTTCATTAGATGCACTCAGGTCTGTGATTGGAATGAGGTCTGTGCAGTTCCTGGATGGGGCCCAGGCCCAATGGGCTGGAGCTTTGGGGGCAGAAAGTCCTTACATTTTGAAAATGGCAGCTACAGGATCAACAACGAGCTTGAGTGCATAAATGTGGATCAATTGAGATTGCGATGAACTGCCCTGGAAAGGCAGAACGCTTAGCACACAAACAGTGGGGGCAAACTTGAGCGAATGCTACGCAGAATTCAATGAAAGGTAGTGGGGTTTTGAAAGTGAGTCAGCTTTGAAATATGGAAAGGAGAGGGCAGCTCCACGCCAGGATAATTCTTCTGTAGCGCTCTTGCTCTTGAAGAGAAAAGTGAATGAGTTCGCCTCCGCCATCGCTGGACGCGCAATAGTATATACCCCCACAACCACGATTATGATCTTTTTTGAAGCGCGACGCAATTTGTGTCAGATTTGGCTTGTTAAGTCGTTCAATGGAGGCTGGAAGTATCGCTTGCCTGAATTCGACTGGTCCTTTGTAACTGTCTCTTATTTGGAAAATTGAATAGTTAAACTTTTCACGCAAGTGTGAATACTTGAGAAAGTCAAAAAGCCAAGTATTTCTCTTGCATACATTAAGAGCCCCGTTTGTCCAGAGAAGCTCTCGCTCTTTGCTAAAGTGTCCAAGCTGAGTCGAACAAATTGTGTTGTTGGCTTCGATTGTACCAATCGCAGCAGCAGCATTTTCGTTGAAATGAAATTTTGTATTTCCGCTTATCAATTGACCAAGCCAAAATAAGTCTTTGTCTCCATACATGATTCTTCCTGACCGGAACCAATACTGTAGAGCCAATGATATGAGAATGCCCAGGAGATGAGAGCTTCGCTGAAGAACTACAACGCCACTCTCCATAACATGCTTGGACCTGAACTTGAAAAAGTTGTTCTCGTGGTTTACTTGGTCGATAGTAAAGTTGAATATGGTGTCACTTTTAGGAATCAAGGACGTGAAGAAGTCAAATTGCGCTTGGGATATCCTTTCGGACAATTCTCGGTCCCTAAAAAAGTACGCTCCGGTCCGTTTATAGCCATCAAGCTCGAAAAAGGTCTCGGGGTTCACGAAAGGCACAACGTCTGCATCCATAAGAATGATTTCGTCGAATGTGCTAAATAGCGTGGCAAACCATTTATTGTTATAGCCGCGGAAGGCCGTTCCATAACCCCTCTTGAGCGTCGGTGAAACGTCCATAAATTCCACAATTTGTTTGCCCTTCGCCATTCGCAGAAGCCTGTCTATAGAAGAGGCGGAAAGATCCCCCTTGTGTATGAATTGGATTGGTAGCGTATTGCTTAAGTGGTGTAACACTTGTAGCAAGCGACAGGCGAACTCGGCGTTAGCGTCATCCAAACTGATAACAATTCCGCGACCTCTTGAAGCTTGCAAATAACGGGCCCAATAGTAGCCACTGTTGCTGAGGAAGGAGGTCCAATTTTGAGAAGGCGCGAGGGGGAGTTCCCCCGAGAACATGGGAAGAAGCTCGCCTCCCATCAATGCGGATTCAACTGTTTCATTGAGTCGTAGATCCAAGTGGCATTTGAGATACATTCGAAGATGGTCGACGTGATTAGAAATTTGATCACCACTTAAATACCGTGAGTTAGAGGGCGGCGAGGAGGCCAGCGCACGCACAATGTCAAAGTACCGACGGCACTTCTCATGCGAATGGGCGTAAGGACCCACAGTAGCCACCACACTGGGAGCAATTTGATCAAACAGCACGCTTTGGTATGAGGAATTTGGCCAGAAGAAATACGACCATAGAAGGCAGGCTGCCATGAGCAGGATCACGCGATACTTGGACTTCATCTCGCATTCCGTTTCAAATGAGCGTTGTGATGACTTGGTAAAGCAAGTAAATATGCTCGAAGTACCGAACTGCAAAGTCTCGAGTGGTTTTCACCGAGCACGGTATAATGAAACTTGGTTGACAGCGAGTTTAGTTCTGCGTACGGACCACGCGATTGTGCTTTATTTGTTAACAGGGCGAGGCAGTTGACCGAAATCAGCTGAGATTGGTCAAGAGTTGTAAAGAAAGTCCTTTTCACGAAAGAGCTATAGAATGGTCGTCTGCATTCTTTTTTCCTCCGGCTGGCACCATGCCACGAGTCCACTTGAGAACAAGGATGTGGGTATTTCGCCCTGCCGCGGCGCTGCAGCGCGCGCTCACGTCAAATTCTCTCCGCTTTCCATTCCGCATTGCGGAACGCTATTTTCACCAGCCTTGCGTTGCCCGAACTCCAAGACACCCCCGTGCTACCCCGCTACGACGATATTGTGTTGATACGTCGCAATGGAGTCGGCTAAATTTGATCCTCCTGACAGCAAATCTATCTGCTGAGACCACAGTATTGGAATCGAACTCTCCATGCAGGGAAACTAAATATAGCAATGTGCAAACATAGCCCGGTCATTTTAATGCGCCTTGTCTCTCGCGAGGCGGCGAGACGTGGTACACAAAGAGCATCAATGAAACAATGGGTGAATATTAGCCTGGTGGGCTTACAGCTGACCGCATTAACAATTGTTTTTTACTATTGAACTACCGCTATTTTGTTCGAGAGATCATTGCCATATTGTTACACATGGTTGATCTACACTACAGTTCTTCGTTCTAGCCCACTCGTAATTAGCTGTCAGGTTGCCTCATCGCTGCGCTGTCTCAAAACGTGATTGTAGTTCGTGAGTCGCACAGCCACCCTAGACGCCAATTCGTGATTGGTCATTGGAAAACGCGCAAACGTTCAAATATATTTTTGGTTCGCTCGCGCAATTTCGCTTCATTGGGACAGACCTGCGAACCAAACAAGGTATCGCGAACAAAATTCATATGCCGGAACACAGAGTGCACTTAAGACATCAAGGTGAGTAAGTGGGCGCAAATGCTGGATTATAAGCAAGAACGTGTTTAAAGCGCTAGCACACAGGAAGGAAGCACCGGAATTCTGAGGCGGTTCAGCCCGATATAGCACGGGTCCGAGTTCACGTATCCATGTCAGATAATGTCTCTGGCTCCAAGAAGGAATACTGTATGCCTTTTCTTTTCTCGCAGTGGAAATACCCTCTCCTCGCGGCACGCGAATTTCCTGCAGGCATCTCAAAGGAAGTTTGAGAGCCAGCAAATCCAACTAGATTCGCTAGGCTGACAATCCACCGTGAACACCCTTCTTGGGCTTTTTGAGCCATCTTCTCGAAAAATTACCCACACGACTGAAGATGCTTCATAATTCTGGCTCCGAGTCCTAAATCAAATGTACCAAGCAAAAAAGTAAAAAGGAAAAAAACGTCAGTATTGAGATCAGCCATGAAAGTGAGCTACCAATTTTTGCCGGCTTCTTGATCTGACAATCACAACGTCCGTGATTGTCTTTTGAATAGCAGGAGACAACAGTAGTCAACATCATATATTATATATTTGAGCCCTGAATGTTGCCACCAGCTAGTATTGACCGCGTGGATTTTCTATGAAATGCTCGACATTCCGATTTGAGTCTAGTGGGATGGAATGTGTGATTGCGTCACGAGAAAGTCACTCGAAACTCGTAATAGAAAATTGATCCTCTCATCATTTGCAGGAACAGCATAATGGGCAGGCGCATAAGCACAAGTTGCGTTGATGTCAATCAGAAGTGAATTTTCGTCGTAGTTTGTGAAGGCTACCCGTCTAAAACCCCACAATTTTATTTGTAATCAATATTGATCTTGTGTCATCAGTTTGCAATGGTTGTATGTCTTCAAACTTTTGCTCGCTGAACGGCCGTGGACCACAGCCCTACGAAGGCTGCTGTATGACGCCAAACTACGGAAAAGAAATCAGGCCCGAGGTAACTTGACATCAGGATGGTTTCACAAGCAAAGGCACGAAGTGAGGGAGATGTATACAGCTGGTCTTTCTCAAGGCCTAGTGACTAGGTAGTGCCCTTCTCATGGTGAGATCAGACCAAAATGAGAACGCGTTTCTTGGCTTCGGATCATATTGATCTCTTTCAGCCACGAGAGGCAATCTCACATGTACGGACAATTTCTCTAATGAAGCGGCTATAAATGATTGAGGAGAACAGTCACCACAGAGAAGGTGTCTTCAAATGAGGGGCACAGCTCGGGTTGTCTAAGAACGCATGAATTGAGAAGGGATATTCTTAAATGAATAATATCGAGATTGTGAGCATTCACTTCGGCATGTTCAGGGATATATGATCGATACTGTTGGCTGGCAAAGTAATTTGCCACAAGACGACTGGAAGCCTCTTCTTGGTGCGTCAATATATGTATACAGAATAACCGCAGTACAGGATTCACAGGAATGTCTGGCATATAGCTCCACTGATCTTCGCGAAAAAGGACTGTCTTACAGGTGGTCTAATTCCGGACAGTGATTCGGATTTATGGCACCTCGCAGATTGCTTGCAGTTAAACGCAGTAACGCACATTATCGAGGCAACTCTCGCATCAACACCGGCATTATTTTATAAAATGAAGGTCGGTGAAAATTCACGGATTGCATTCTCGCCTTGGTTAAGAGAAAGGACCCTATATGCGTTAGGCATCGAAAAAGCGAAATACGAGAGCGATTTTTACGCTGTAGAATTGGAATCACCCAGTCACTTCACAAGTGAAGCTTGAGCAGCACGAGAGTTTAGAGGTTTCTGCTATCAAAGTCAGGTGATTTATTTCTTCACGTTCGCATAATTAGAAAGTGCAGCGTAATTGGTCCAAGCGGAGCTGAATGCGCCTTTATTGCTCGAAGCGACATCTGTTGCTCGCTCGTGTATACAAGCCATGTTGAAGAGCAGCAAACAACTCCGGTGAACCGAATGATTTATATCCCATTAGACCTCATCTAACACACGAAAGTCACCAATTTGTCACTCCACAGAGGCTTTAAATTTTATAGCTCGACCACCCGTACAGTTTCCTTTAATATTGAGATCAAAACAACCTACCATGAAAGTAAAAAAGCAAAAGCTTGAAGAGCTCTCTCACTTTGCCAACAACTATTATCCAAAGGAAATCAGCACAAAATTGGCTCACACCAAATACACTAAGGATGAGAACAAACCATATTATATCTTAGCAAGCAAGATGGATGCCACAGCGAAGCAGCGAGAGGAAATTACTCCTCAAAATGCGGTGGCTCATTGTTTTATCCGTGACTTCAGAATCATGGACAATCATGCCTTGTCAAAGGCATACAATACAGCCACCAAGCACAACCTTCCAATGGTGTGCTTTTGGGTAGATTGCCCCGAGCAAAGAGAGGCTCATGTTGACGCCCCGTTCAAACATTATTATAGGATGTTGAGTTTGGAAATGGTGCAAAAGAAACTTGAGCCGCTAAACATTCAGGTCGTGACGGTTTACGCAGAGAAGCGAACTGACATAGTTCCAAAAATCAAGGAGTTCTTGGAGAAGTACAAAATTAACCATCTCTATTCCAATATCGAATACGAGGTTGACGAGTTGCGCCTTGTTGAGAATCTCCTAGATACTTTGCTCAAACTGAATATTGCCTACTTCCCGTGTCACGATACCTGCATCGTCACCCCTGGGGAGCTCAAAACAAAGTCCAAAGGGACGCAATATGCCGTGTTTTCGCCTTGGTATAAAGCTTGGGTGCAATACGCCAACGACGAGTATTTGAGCAAAAAGAACTTTGTTTTCCCGACACCAAACAAAAAATTGGAAGAGCTGATCAAAGTTGAAGAGAAGGCCAATTTCCCCCACGGAAATCTTGACAAGGAAAGGTTCCACAGGTATTTCAAGCTCATAGGCGAGGATGGGGCGCGTGAGGCTTTGTCTAGGTACATCGCCTCTCCAGCAATAAAGGGCTACGACGACACGAGAGACTCACTAGATGATGATACCGTCTCTCATTTGAGTGTACACATCTCATCTGGAACTATATCCACCAGGTCCATTTTGCAAGAGCTTTTCGAGCAGAAAAAGCTTTCCAAAAATAATAGAGCGCAAGCCACTGGGATCGCTGAGTGGGTGAGACAAGTTTCCTGGAGAGATTTTTATAAGCATATCATGTGCAACTGGCCATATGTGGCGATGCATAAGCCTTTTCATTTGGAGCTCTCCGACTTGGAGTGGGAGTATAACAAGGACCACTTTCTCTCGTGGTGTGAGGGCAAGACTGGATTTCCCATTGTGGATGCTTGTATGAGGTGTTTGAACGAGTCCTCTTACTTGAATAACAGGGGCAGATTGATTGTGGCTTCGTTTTTGGCTAAAGACTTACTTTTGGACTGGAGAAATGGAGAAAGATACTTTATGCTGAAGTTGGCGGACGGAGACTTCAGTTCGAATAATGGAGGATGGGGATTCTCTGCCAGTACTGGTGTGGACCCGCAGCCCTATTTCCGAATCCTTAATCCGTGGACTCAGTCTGCGAGGTTCGATCCGATTGGCACGTTCATCAGAAAATGGGTGCCTGAATTAAAGGACATTGAAGGAAAAGCCATTCACAACCCGTACTCGAGCCAGGACGCGGCAGAAATCGCAAGAAAGAACAATTACCCCGAGCCGATCGTCGACCACAAGGCTTGTAGGGAGAGAGCGTTGGAACGTTACAAGACTGCCATGGAGACCGGGAAGGCTAACCTCAAATAATGTATATGAACGAGTGGCTATTGAATATAATCTAATAAGTTTCGCTGAGATGTCGAGAGGTCAAAAGATCAAAATGATCGAGGTAGACTTGATCTTTGAAGCTTATGAAGCTCGCGCTTCTACAGTCGAATAAGAAAGACTGATCATTCAAATCAATCCTGAGGTAGGCCAACTTTGGGAAAAATTGCTTGTAGAGCACGGCAAATTCAAGGAAGTGATTTGCGTTCTCCTTTTTCAAAGAGTTGGCGTATGAGTTCGCGCCGTGAAAATATTCGGTTGCTATCAAGCTGTTAGACTTGCAAAGAGCGTACATAGCAGGATTCTCACAATTGTTGCAAGACGCTGTTAAAGGAAGTGAGTTCAGGTCTGTGACAACGAGGTGAAGTATCTCTATATTCTTGAGTTGCGAGAGGT
>ERZ794936.620-NODE-620-length-15492-cov-33.914426_pt1 | contig 15492 bp, 8 predicted proteins | sample MGYA00511083_ERZ794936 | MGnify/ENA primary metagenome ERZ794936 (study PRJEB30137, sample SAMN04331409) | food metagenome | isolation source: Y2 must sample point D1 replicate A | place: Australia: South Australia | collected 2014 ... | reverse complement strand
AATCTAAAACGTTCCTATCCAAATGCAACTCCACCACAGTAGCTCACCCATAACTCGTCGTTTATTCTGAAATGCTCGTACAATTCACCCACCAGTTGCTGTCCCGAGGGAGCAAAAGAGTTGTTGATGTACAAATACACATGTTTCCGATTTGTTTTGCGTTTCACAAAATTGATAATGACAGAAAATGGCTGCGACGCGTTGATAACCATTTTATTCAAAGGCGTGATAGATCCAATTGGGCTGAACCGAATTTTGACTTTGTTTCCGGCAGGATTCGGCAGCATTAAAGCAGGGCTCTGGGACAAATCAATATTAATAGGGGTGACTGCTGCAAGAGGAGACAAGTCTCTTTCCACTAACTTTCCTGCGGGATGCGCTTCGTTATCGGAAGAAACCTTTGGGTTTTCAATGTTAACTGTATATTGCGTGCCCGGTATTCCAGGTCTTCCAGGCTGCACTTGAGCAACTTGAGAAGAAACATTTTCCGATGAGTGGTGTGACGTTGAGACCTTATTCTGTGTGTCTTCCACATTGGAAAACTTTGAAAGGTCTATTTTTGCAAACTCGTTGCTCAAATTGCGTGGCATATGCTCTTCTTTGGCTGGAGAAAAAGAAGGTTCACCCTTTTTTCTTGTATGGGTACTGCTCAGTTGTGTCGTTTGTACGGTTTCTGTTTCTCCACAATTTACATCAGTTTCTTGTTTCTTTTCTGATTTAGCTTCGCTGCTTGAGCTTTCACTGTCGCTGTCGTTGTCTTGCAGCCCATCAAGCTCGTTTTGTAAAATTTCTATCATACTGGCCAAATGATGGGCTTTTTCATTCGGTTTGGCGGAAGATTGCTCTTTTTTGTTCGAGACATTCGAGTTCTGAAAAGACATTATGTGGTTATGCTAGGTCTCTCTTTTGGTCTTAGTTTCCTGCAATGTTTTTTTTTTTCTGGTTTCCGTTTTGACAAGAAAATGCACACTTTAGATTTTTATATCTTTTTTACGTACCTTTTCTTGAACTAGCGTTGAGGTTATATGTTCAGCTCAAAACCATCAAGTTCTTTTGACTTTTTGAATTTAAGGTGTTATCGCTTAGTATGAGCGGGTAATCAAGGGCGTTTTGTGAAATTTTCATTTTCTGTGAGGAATGTGTTTTCCATTTTTCACAACAAAGGGTAAACCTCACGTACTACATCTAAAAGGGCAATCAAATGATTTTATTTTCAAAAGACTTACTCTCAAGACATTCTAACCAATTTTTTTTTTTTTAAACTTCCAAACTTGAGAAAAAAAAAGGGAGAAACCAAGAATGTCTACGGAAGAGAAGGCTACTAAACCAGTTGATGCTCAAAACGATAACGACCACACCACAGACTCAGAAACATCCACCACACCGCCACTCTCAGTTGAGCAGATATGTTCTAACCTAAAATCGGCTTTCAAGGAGACTGATCCTCTGACTTTGAACACGATGATTGAGCTTTACTCCAACCAGCTTATTGAGGCAAACGGTAAAGGTGATGCTGTAAAATTTTTAGAGTCCTTGCACGAAGAGTTGATGGCTGCAAACGAGGAGCTATTGGACGCCATTGGGTGGGATTTGCCTAAGGTATTGCTGGAATTTTTGAGATTACAGTACATGAACTTGGAGTTGTATTACGTCGACAACATGACGGTGCCTCTTGTGATGGGGTGTTTTAGCGAGCTAGCCTCCCGAGGCAATGCAAAAGATCTATTTTTAATGGGATGTGAGCTCCTTAGCGAAGTATCTTATGAAGTGGAAATAGCAAACCTGCCAGATTTTCATTCGTCCCAAAGAACCTCCGAGCTCATTGATAGACACCCAGCTGAGTGCATTGTTGAAGTGAAAATGCATATCTTAACAGAGTTGATTAACTGGTGTTTGAAAAACATCACTACTCAGTTTCCTTCAAAGTTTCTAAGCATGGCTGTCAACAGCTTTCTGACCTATATCAAAGGAAACATCAAGAGCATTTTTGATTGCTCGTTTATTTTGCGTAGAGTCTACACTTTTGTCAGGGGTTACATACCTCCGCGTCCAACCGATCCCTCTGACTTTGAAGAGGAAGCTGAGGGCCTCTTACAAAGAAAATTGCTAATTTTCTTATTAACAACAGGTTTAGCCGAGTGTCTTCAAAGTCCTCAAACGGCAATTTACAAATTTGAAAATTATTACTATACAAAAGAGATTCTAAAAAAAGATTACAAAGTCATTGAGCGTTTGCAAAAATTCTTGGAAATATATGAAAGAATTTACGATTTGGCCTTATCTTTTGATCTTGATATTGAGCAGGAATTTGCCAAACACTGTATTGAGGAATCATGCACCATATATGAAAACTTGGAGAACGATAGCTCTGAATACATTTTAAAACTGCCTGCAGTCTACGATATCGTCAAGAAAAGTAAGGAAAAGGAGATCACGCTGGATTATAGAGGAGTATTGATTTTGGCAGGATACATGTATCACGTTAAAAAGGCAAAGTATCCAGAAAACGATACCTTTAAGTTGTCAAAACTTGTGTACCTGTTCATCCGAGTATTTTCCCTAGACAAAGTTGCTCAATCCATCAATCACACGACTTTTGTGTTGCAAGGCACCGTCTGCAATTTCATGTGGTATCCCTTGTTCAAATACTCTTATATTGAAAACCAAAAAGAGTTAGAAAAATTACCATCAGCCATTTTGCAAACGTTGTATCACTTAATTTTTTTGAAAATATCGAGTACAAAGGACAAACAAGAGAAAATAATATATTCAACATTACTTACAAGGGTGCTTTGTGTCTCGCCTGAAAAAGAAGTGTACAGCTTAGCATTCGACACTTTTTCTTCCTGTCCATTAAGTGAAATCAAATGCATTTTGATTAGCATTTTGAAAGATCTAATGGTAAGAACTGTTGACACAACCTCGTTGTGCGAACAGTTGCAAAAACTTGATGTGTCTGGCACAACTGTTAAAGAAGAGCAACCTAATAAAGCGCCTGCGTTGCCTCCAAGAACGTTTTTGAAAGTCACTCCTGACAACATGAATAAATTTCATGCCCATACATTTACGTTGATAGACGAAATAAAAGCAGAGCCAAATGCGGACAACCTTACTGAGTTGCTAGCATTCATAAATTTTTACATCCGTTTGAAGTCTCTATGGAACAAAGAACACATTGAAAGCATTAAAACCAAAATTACAGACGAATTAGTAGAAAGTGAAGATTTTAATTGCAATTTACCAGAATTGACGTTTATCCAAATATCGCTCAAAGCTCTATGAAAAAAAGGTTGCCTAAATGTTTTCTAGATATATATATATATATATATAAGTAATATGCTCAACAAAATCCCTTAATTGAATCATTTGTTTGACCTTATACCCCCTTTTTTCATTGTTCCGTCTATTCTTTCAAAGCTTGCATAATGCCCTTTCTCAATCAATGGACCAAAAAACACAAAAAACCCGTCTTTGGTAGCAGCTCTTTGTGTTTCCCAAAGTAATTCTGTGTCATCGATAAATGGATCCTCAATATCATACTTACCAATTCTGCTTTTGCCCTTTGTTGTGGAAGGTTTCTTGGAAGGATCTTGCTTGGAAGTGCCCGCATTGGCATCATCCAAGTCGTCTGAGTTATCACCGTCATCTTCGTCGTCGACTTCGTCATCTAACTCTTCAACTTCCATGTCTTCCATATCATCATTGTTTTCCAGCTCGCCCAAAAGATTTTTCTTCACTGGAATTTTGTTTTTTCTATTGTATTCGTTGATCATTGAGGCGTAATTGAAAACCACCTGGCCATTTTCATCCAGATAATCATTAGACTCGCTATTGTACAACGGGATATCAACTACAACAATGCCATTGCCATTGTTTGGTTTCGAACCAATTACACTATGACATGTGGTCAATTTTTGTGCTTGATTAGAAGGTTGAGGTGCAGCAAGGACTTGAGGACTGGCTAGTTCTTCAGGTGGATCAACGAGACCTGTGCTAGTTTTTTTGGCAGAAAATTGTGGAGCTGCAAGACTCGAAATTTGAGTGTTGGGTTTCTTACTAGGAGTTTTCCCCGGTTCGAGTGGATTTGCCGGTTTTGTGGTTGTATTATTGTTGATTTTACTTGTGCTTGCTGAGACTTTGGAAGAAGTGGAAGCGGTTTTCTTTGGGGTTTTCGGTTTGCTCAAAGAGGTCGTAGAAGAAGACTTGGCTAGTGAAGGGATAGTGTTTGTTTTTGTTGTTAAAGGCTGAACTTTTACTTGTTTTGTAGGTTTGCTGTCTTTTTGGACTTTTTTGGTTGGCAATTTTTTCACCTTAGCAACTGGGTCTAGAGAATTTTGAGTTTGTTTGGCGTCAGAACTTGGCGCCTTTTTAATTTTAGGCTTCACGGTTTTGGGTGCTTTCTCATCTGAAGTTTTCAGTTTAACAATTGGTTTTTTTGATACAGATTTTGGAAGCAAAGATTTCGGAGTGGTTTTCGCAGTAGGATCTATGGGTTCCGATGAAGTTGGTGTAACAGCAAGATTTTTTTGATTGAAAGAAACTGTGTCGGGTGTATTTTCACGGGACTTTTTGATTTTCACATTTGATTTTGAAACGGAGGAATCTGGATTGTGTTTTGTGGGCAAAGATGGCGCATTCTTTCTGTTGAGCGCCAACTGCTCAGCGATGCTTGTTATCACAGCATGAGCAAGTGGGGCTTCAACAGGCGACGAAACTTTTTGTTTTTTTGACGAAGGAGTCCCTAAAACATTTGTTTGATTATTGCCAACAGCTACATGCTGTCTCTTGTTAATGGGCAGTTGAGGAAGCTCGGTTTTCGTAACAACTTTTGCATCGGATTGTTTAAGCTCATTCAAAATATGGTTTTCGGATTTTCCACGATATGGACTGCTGCTTTCAACATTGATGATCTCTTTTTCATTTCTATCTACACTTGGGTCCTGTCCGGCAACAAAGCTGTCTTCGTCTGACATGCTTGTGTCTATCAACATTTTCTTTAAATCCATAGTGACGTCAGTTTCTGCGGATTGCTGTTTCCTGTTAAAAGCAAACTAAAGTATCGGGCGGATAAATTTGTTGTTGTTTATTTACTTGCAACTTTCTTTGGACTGCTCTGACTCACCTTTGAATAACACGTTTAATAAACATGGTTTGCCGAAATGCATCTCCGATGAAAGATTCTCCAGCACAAAGTTTTCGTGTTCGGTGTCACGTGTAACATTAATTTTTGCCTATATGTGGTGCCATTCGCCCGAGTTTAATTTCCCCTTCCCGTGCCGAGACAACCGAAAAAGCAAAGATTAGTCATTTTCGAGATGCGATGAATGCAATGTTTAGCACCAAATTTTACAAACTCTCTTGTGGAAAGTATAAGTATAAATAACGGCTTGTTGTTACGTTTTTTTTGCCAACTTATGGCTCAAAAGGCGCAATTCACATGCTAAAGTAAAAAAAAAAAACCATAAAAAGGCATAAAAGTTGAAAAAACTACCAGTAGCAGCGTGTCGTTCCACAAACTTGCTCCAAAATGATGCGATCTCTCAAAGTTTTACCTGACTTTTCCAAATACTTCCCAGCAACTCACACGAGTGATTTTGCTCCGTTGGTAGCCGAGATGGCAGGCAGTGCTTATCCACCAAACTCCAAATATGTCAACATGCTACACTACTACCAAAACCAAAACGTTTTGCTACCCTACGTTTTGAAACAGCAGCCGCATCCAGTTTCATTGAAACAGTTGTCGCGGTACTACGACGATGAACGAAGACAATTGAGCGATGTCAAAATCATTAACAGTGCTCGTTTTGTGAAAAGTGAGTTGACCGTGCGGATTGCCCATAAACTTCACAAATTGCAACAATTGCCGTTCCAAGTGATCAACAATTATCATTTTATTCAGGTCTATGAAAGTTACTATGACATTTTTAACAGATTTAGGCGATTTCCAAACATTCAAACCATTGAGGATAATGAACATTTTGTTAGATTTGCCAACAATGTTTTGACGGATCACAATTTGTTGAATCTACCTCACTTGATCATGGGGTCTTTGGAAAGTTGCATATTGGACTTGTACCCTCAGGAGAAAATGGATGATTTGATATCAGAACTTTTGAGAGCAAGGATTAGTAGAAGATTGATGGTAGAGGAACATTTGAGTTTGACTGGGAATTACAAAAAGGGGAAATATGAAAACATTTTGGTTTTGGGTGACATTTTCAAAATTTGTAAAATCAAAGATTATTTATTAGAAGCAAAAGAACTTTGCTGCAGTTTTGCCAAAGAAATTTACGGCCCAAATGTTGCTTTACCAGAGTTCAAAATTGATGGAGAAATGAATTTGGAATTCTATTTTTTGCCAACCCACCTAAGGTACATGTTGGGAGAAATTTTGAGAAACAGTTACATTGCATCTATCCAACAAGCCATCAAATTGGGGAAAGCCAAGCCCGAACCAATCACTGTGACGGTGATCAAGAACGAGCAGAATTTCATGTTCAGAGTCTCTGACTTGGGGGGCGGAGTTCCGTATGACGACAGAACGATTTGGTCGTTTGGTAAAAACAAGGAGTGGGCACAAAAGTCACTAAACAATTTCCACAAGTTGCCTAGATTTGAAAGTGACAACATCTATTCTTTCAACCAGAACCGTGATAATTACGAGTTGCCCCGTCACGCTCAAGCCACAAACAGCAAGACTTTATTCGAAAACACGTCATTGGGAACATTGCATTCGGAGCTGCACACGGATCTCCACCAGCAGCACTTGAAAGAAATGGAGGAAAAATTTGAAAAACCATTGATGAGATTCATGAAAAGAGCACCAAGATATCAACTAGGGATTGGCTTGGCTCTTTGTAAAGTGTATGCGGAATACTGGAACGGAGACTTGACCGTCCACTCGATCAGTGGATACGGAACAGACACTGTTTTGAAGATTGGGAACTTGATGTACAATACAGACAGAGTGCAACTAGATAAAGTCTGATTGCACTTTTGTAGTCTTTTCTTTCTTTTTTTTTTTTTTCTTTCTTTTTATATATGTATTTATTAAGAAGGTGTGCCGCTGTGTAGGTTTAAACATTGTGAAAAGGTTGTTGAAATGCGGTGAAAAAAAAAAGTATGAACGTCTTGTCATGTGATCATTGCTTGGAGCTCTCGCTGCCAAAAAAAGAGTGCAAAAAAAAAAAAAACATACAAAAAAAAAAACAGATATACGTCTGTTGAGCAGAGGTTGGAAAAATGGTTAAAGATTGATAAAGATCGGATTAGTGCTTACACTCTGTTTTCCACCTTTGGTAATCCTCTACTCTTGACATGGTAAAGGCTAAAAAACACAAACAACTAATAGATCTGGAACCGAAAAAGCTACAAACTTAAAGGTCACACCGGCGAGATTTTTTATAGGCATATTTGCATTACAAAAAGGACATACAATAATAGCTCATTCATATAAAAACAAGACGTTTCTGCTCCCACATATAGAACATTACTAATCCGTAACAAAAATAGACCAAGATAGACTAATATGAGTACACCAGCCAGAAGAAGATTGATGAGAGATTTCAAAAGAATGAACGAAGACTCACCTCCAGGGGTCACCGCTTCTCCACTATCAGATAACGTGATGATGTGGAACGCAATGATCATAGGCCCTCCAGAAACACCTTACGAAGACGGGACTTTTAGACTGGCATTGCAGTTTGACGAAGATTATCCAAATAAGCCACCACATGTTAAATTTATTAGCGAAATGTTTCATCCAAACGTATATGCAAACGGAGAGATTTGTCTTGATATCCTTCAAAACAGATGGACGCCAACCTATGACGTGGCTTCGATATTGACCAGTATTCAGTCACTTTTCAACGACCCAAACCCTGCTTCTCCTGCAAACGTAGAAGCAGCAACACTCTTCAAAGACCATAAAACCCAGTATACAAAAAGAGTCAAAGAAACTGTTGAAAAATCCTGGGAAGACGACCTTGAAGATTTAGAAGATGACGAAGATGACGAAGATGACGAAGACAATTGAATGTGAATTGTAAGCGCATAACAGTACAACCCGAATAAGCAAACTCAAAATACAACATCATGAGACAACACAGAGCTTTTTTTTTTTTTATATCTGTACAGAGTATGTATAACTAATGAATCCTTGTGCAATCTTTCTTGAAAAACTTGAAAATTCAAGGTAAACTGAAGGCATTTCTTATTTATTTACAGGTTCAGAGTCCGACTCTGATGACTCAAGCGTTGAGTAGAATTGTTTGTCCTTGTACAAGCAGAACAGACTAACAACACCCATAAGATATAGTACAAATTTTGAGCCTGGATCCGCCTTGTTAAACTTGTTTTTCCACTGATCAAATCTCTTGTCACTGCACTCATATATGTTGATCAATCCGTTTCCAACTTTACTCAAGTCAACATTTTTTATGTCAGAAATCAAATTTAGCTTGTGAGGCTTACGAGAGCTGATGTTGATAGTTTGGGAAAAAACTGAAGGCGACGGCTTCAGCCATAAAAAATCTTGAGGTTTTACTAGCTTTGTAGCAAAAGTGTTTTCTAAATCATTCCGTGGTCCGTAACTTCCATACGCTCTATAAAATAACAACCTTTGTAAGTCTTTTGGTAAATTACTCCACGCATATCCATAGTTCTCTAGCAAAACAACGTCCAAATAGTAATTCAAGATTTCCAAATCTTCAAACGTTATATTCTCAAAGCTAGACGCCCAAAGCTTCTCATTGACATTCGATGCAATCAAGATATCGCTATTTTGTAACTCCACACCAAACTTTTCTTTCAGTAAACGGTCCAAATAACCATTTTCGTACTTTTTCCGCAGCTTGTCAAAGTGTTCTGCTTCCAAATCGTCTTCGTTACTTGTCGCTCCGCCCGGGTTGAAGTAACCTGAAATATCCTTCAATGATGTGATCAGCAACTGACTTGTTTGATTTTTCAGTTTTTGTGTTTCAATCTGTTTTAGCTCTTCTGCTGACAAATTTGATTGGGTTAATCTCTTTTCCTGTTTGAGCAGTAGTGATTTGGGAACTTTTGAATTTGTGGATGCATATCTTTCAAAGGACTTGGTTCCAAGTTTGGATTGCACAAATAGTCTTCTCGCGTACATGGCGATGTGCTTTGATGGCATTTGTTGTATTGCTTCTTATTGACTTTTGAGGAAATGAAACTGACGAGCTATGCATAACCCATATGTTGTGGTGTCGTGCCGTGACGCCTTAGCAAGAATTGCTCTTGCCTGGAAAGAGCCGGTTCTGTGTGCGAATGAAAAAAAAAAAACGTACCAAAAAAAAAGACCACCAGCGGGGTAAATAGAGTCGATATGATTTTGATGATCATAGTAGTACTTGACAGGTCAGATCCTTACAAGGATATGTATGCAAATTCAGTGTTGTTACATTTTGGAACGGGTTAGGAAATTTTACTTTCAAATTTTAGTTGGGGCAAAGACCCACAGAAAATACCAATTGTTTCAGGTAAGCTCTCTCAGATTGAAGATATGCACATGCCCATTGCTGTCCCAAAAAGGAAATCTCACAAAATGTATAATGCAATTGATTAAAGAAAAAAGAGCTATTGCTTCTGTCATAACAAGGGTATGCCCAGTTTCCTCTACTTGGTAACTCAAATTAGATTTCAAATGCCACACGGTTTCTTGTCAAAATTTTTACCTGAAATGATCTCATCAAAGTATATAAGTGAGCATCTATTTTATGCAAAGGTGATCATCCAGAAAGTTAAAAAAGCTTTTATTAATAACCTTGCGTAAAAAGCGAAAAAAAACAAAACAACACAATTATTAACAAAAGATATCTGCAATCCATGCGATTCCTGCTATTAAATTTTTCTTTAGCTTTGAGCAGTTTGATGCTCACCACTGCTGCAGAATACATCTCAGACATTTCGTTTTCCAATTTGGAATTCAGTGTTTTAGATGGATCTTCGGCATACCCACAAAATGTTTGGAAAGCCAACCTTGACTTTTCGATTCCCAATCCGTCGGCTATCAAAACTGACGACTATTTTAGCATTTACATGCCAAAAGTTTACCAAGTGTACTACAACTATCCTGACCACTACTTCAACATATCGATGAACGGAAACGCAGTCTTTCAATGCTACGCAGAGCAACAGGCTGGCTCGAAAAATACTGAAAGTATTATGTCATGCTCTTCTTATACCGATTTTACTCAAACAGCTGAGATATTTGGTTCTTTAGAGTTTGCTTTCACTTTTGATTGTGGAGCAGGAGATATTTTGAGTTCAAATGAAATCGTTAATGCAAACTATTTCCAATCTGGTGTTTCTACTGAGTTTGAATTTTATGATGATAATGACAACAGTTTTGCTGCCCAAGTCACTTTTGCCGCAATGAGCGTTTCTGATGATTTGATGAACGTTGTGAGAAATCCTGCTGATGAAACACTGGAAATATACTACGCCGCTCCAAGGTGTTCTTCAAACGGACACATAACTTCTGGGACTGTGCAATACTTTATGCAAGCAGGCACCACTTTTGATCAGCTTCACTCCAATGGTGGTGTCTCTAGTGACTCCACTCACAACGAGTTTTATATGTTAAATGCTACACAAAACAACATGTTTGCTCCAAAGAAAATGTCTACTGAAAATGGACAGAATGTGGCAAAATTTGGGTTCAGTTCTGTTGAGCCTGATGAAATGATCTGGTTCAACGTAATACAAACAGTTGGTCCTAAGACTGCAGCTGTCTCCAACACCTACGAAGCTACATACACATGTGTTAGCGGTTCTTCTACATGGTCCGAAGTGCATAATACGTTGACTGTTATTGACTTCGAATTTGCTTCAAACTACGGAAGTCTTAGCTACACTGTTCCAACAGTCACAACAAAAACAACTACGTTTACTGGCTATTGGGACTCTACCTATTCTACCACCACTACAGAAGCTATCAACACGACACCGGTCGACAACACAGTAATTGTGACTATTCATGTTGAGTTGCCAACTCCAGTTGTCACTTCTGTCAGCACTTTCAACAATGTGCAATCCACAGTTAGCATTAGCACAATAAAAGAAACTGATATGGTGACTGAACTTAACACCAAAACACAGTTGGAAACTCAAACACAGACTTTGACAACTGTATCAACTACAAACAAACTGATAACCACAACGGCAACCACTAGTGTTGAAGTTCCAACAACTGTAACTACTAGCAAAGTACAAACAACCGTTGTCAGCTCTTTGATCAGGGAAACGGAAACAGTCACCACAGAAAACACAATTGTCAGCACATTGACCTTTCCCGTTGTTACACAGAGCGTTACCACAAGGGTCACCAACTTTACCACCGAGTATTATACTGATATCATCACTGTTCCATCGGTTTTTGTTTCTACGTTTGTTGACACGCAGTTAAGCACAGTGACCACCGAATACACAATCAGCATCACATCTCTGAGTACCGCCACGGCAACAACAGTGGTCCCTACTGCTATGGGTTCGAGTTATGTTTCTACTTTTACTGATGGCCGCACTTTCACGAGTTTGGTTACGTCTGCTGTGTTAAGCAATGTTACTTTGACTAGCACAGCAACAACAACAACTATGCCAAGTGGAGACATTGTTACTGAAACACAAAAAACCACGATGACAACCCTGGTCGGCCCAGTGACTGTTGTGGAAAGTGTAACTGTTGGAGCATCAGAAACAGACACGCAAGCAATTTTCAACTCTGCAACTACTGTCACAACAACCGTTCCCACCTCATTAACAAATTTGCCTACTAGTTCTTCAAACAGTGGGGACAACCAGCAAAATTACAAGCTAAAAACAGCTTCACTTGGAAGTTTGGAAAGCGTTTCAACAGAAATTGCACCTGTTTCTCCTAGTTCATCCGGTACAGATTTTCCAACCAGCATTTTTACAGAAACAGTCACCCCTACTGAGCCTTCCGCAGTTAGCACCATCTTTGATGTATCTTCCATTAGTACGGTAGAAACTTTCAGCAAGAAGGTTGGTACCTATATTAGCACGGCAAAAGCATCTATTAGCACAATCAGCTCTTTTAAAAGTGCCTCAACAATTTCACCAATCTCATTTCTCACCTCTTGTTCATCCACTGATTCAAGCCCAGCATCAACTTCAACATACAGTGCACCATTCATTCAGTTTGAAAATAACGCAAAAACAATTCAAACTCCACTTGCATTGCTATTTTCCATTTTGTTTTCCATCATTTGCCTTTGAATGTTTTTTTCTTTTTTTTTAATCATTGTTTTATCTTTTTTACTCGATAATCTTTATAGCATTTTTATACATCATCTTTTAACTTTTGACAAATTTTTAAAAATCTTGGAACTCAAGTATAAATTATAGCAATCTTGAGAGCACTGGGGCTGCTAAACATGTCACAATGTCATTCTGAAGTTTGTTGATGTTCAAACATTTAGCGCTACACTCATCTTATAAAGTTCAGGTAAGGTACCGCAGTGCTCCCCTTTTTTGTAACCATTTTCAAGATACGGATAATGCTTTTAATTGAATTTGCATTGATCAAATAATATTAAGGTTATTTAATTACTTCTTTACAATGACTAGTCTTTATATGTAGTTTTTTTATGAAAAGTACACACCAACAAGCACAAATAGTCACAAGAAATGTCAAATGAATGTTAATATGTGTGTTAATAAACATACTCATTACTTGCAAGCACTCGTCAACGCTTGTGTAAATTTTTTTTGAAACCGTTTACAGTCTTTCGTGACTGCTTGCAATAGATCTCTGTCTTCTTGCCGTTTGCGGGTCAACCAGACTGTTCAATTCATTCCGCACAAACAACCCCAAGATATCGCTCAAACTCACAACCCCAATCAACTTCCCAGCGCCGATCCCCAGTCCTTCACCCGCAGACGCACTCGTTGTCATTGGTGGGTTGTTGCTACTCGTTGGCACAACCGGCGTGCCCGTACTGATCGTGTTTATGGATGTACTCAATGGGGACTGGGTCAATGGAGACTGAGTCAGTGGAGACTGGGTTAGTGGGGAATCTGTGCTCCCGTTTGAAGGCACCTTAGCCAGCGGGCTGTCCAGTGGGGAATCTCTCATCCCTGCATTAGATCTGTTTCTGTGGTGACTTTGCGCACTTGTATTTGCACTTGCACTTGCACTTGCGCTTGCACTCGTACCCGCATTGTTGTAGTTGTCATTCAAGTGGTGGTTGCTGAAATCCGAGGTGGTGGCTGACGCGCTCAAGTCTTCTGAGGACAGCGAGTTGCGGTGCTGGTGTGTTGGAAAGTGGATGTTGCCGCTTGCGCTTGGTGCCTGGATTGGCGAGGATTGGAACTGGTTGTTTGGTGGTTCGACAATCCATAATCTATGTGATTTTGTAGCAACGATTTTTGCCATTGTTCTTGCCAAAGACGAATTTGGGTAAACGTGGAAAATCGGGAACGAGTCCTTACCTCCCATTTCCAAGCCCCTGCTATTAAGGATCACAGAAATAAAGTGTCTACAAGTGTTGTGCAATAGTGGGAATTGTGATGTTCTTGTAACGTGTTTTACATCTGTTACAGAAATGTTCCCCAATAGCATTGTTGAATTGTCGATCACGGCTATACTTGAGATTGATTCTTCGTGCATTTTGTACAAGGCGTTGATCAGGGGTTCGTCTCCGTTGATAGAAATGACTCTTGATTGATGTATTGTTGTTCCTGTTATTGGGTTAATTTTTCTTTTATAATGTTGAGTTTCCAATCCGAAAACTCCAATTTTCAAATCTTTTAAAGACATATTTAATAAATTTTCAAAATTGTCAAATTTTCGTGCATTTTCCCAAAGATATTTGATCAGTCTTCTTTGTGATAAAATCCCTTTAATTTGAGATTGTTTTAAATCAGTGATTGCAATTCTATGTACACCTGTTCCCAAAATGGACATTGCAGCAGACAAATTTTCACATTCTGGAAGTTTATAAAATGGGTTTTTAGGAGTCAGTTTAATGATTTCTCCAACAGCAACTGGTTTCCCACTTTGACAATCTTTCATGATCTGCATATCATTCACTTTAATTTTGTTCAAAACAAGCAACAAATAAGAATTCAAATCGTTATAATCAAATGTCAAACAATTCATATCTCCTGGAAAATTTTCCACTGGAATAGATGTTAAATTGTATTCAATCAATTTGTTGAAAGCCATTTCCACTGAGTTTTCTTGACCATTGATAGTAATCAATTTGTTTGGTTCTATAAGAGAACTTAATTTAATGTGTTGCCATGATTTTTTATGTACTTTCAACACCAATTTTTCCTTTTTTTTTTGTTCTTCTGTTAAATTCACCAATTGATTGAATGCAGTATCTTCCAATGAAGAATTAGAAGATATACTCGAATTGGACAATGAAGGACGCATCATATGATGTGATTCTTTGCTGATATGCAATTTTTCCAAAGGAGATAGTGTGTTATTACTATTATCATTATTAACATTACCAATATTAGCATCATTACTATCAATCATATTGGTATCGTAACTACCATAAACAAAATGAGCGGTATCACTTTCTCCGTTTGTGATATTACTCCCTTCGTTTGTGGCACTACTCCCTTCGTTTGTGATATTACTCCCTTCGTTCGTATTATTATTATTATCAGGAGGTGGTGTAGACAGCATCTTCACTATACTATCATGTCTTGTAGGCATCAACGCATGCAGCTGTGATGTACTCCCACTATTCGTTCCATTACCATTATTACCATTATTACCACTATTATTACCATTATTATTATTATTATTATTATTATTATTATTGCTCACCAATTGATTCAAACTCGTACTACTTGTATTTCTGCTACTAGAATTACTATGAATACTAGCATTACTATTAGGCTGGTTGATATGTGGCATTGCTTTTTGATTTTCTATTTTCTTAATATATCTCTTATTTGGTTTTATCTTTTCAATTTTCTTCATACATATAAGATCTATAATAAACTTTCTTGTAGATCAGTGAATTCAAGATCTAATTAAATAATTCAGATCTTTATCAAAATATATTATTCAATCTTAATCAAAATTTTGACTAATCATATCCCTTTATATACAAAATAAACCCCAAAGATATGATCAGAGTTATGATCAAATATATATAAAAGGAAGAAAGGAGAGAGAGAGAGAGAGAGAGAGAGAACAACAAAACAAAATAACAATAATAACAATAATAACAGTAATATAAGTAATAATTTAACCTTCCAATTTCTTTTACCCCTTCTCTTTTTCTCTCCTTCCCCCCTTTAAATTATAAACTAATTTATAGGCATTTACTATTAACTTCTAATAAATCACAAGATTATGTATTTATTTATTTTTACATATATATAGTATTAGAACCACGCAAATTACTTATATACGGTATTCATTCATAGTAATTAAAATAAAAGTGAAAAACAAAAATACCGACAGGGTAACGTTAAAATATA
>ERZ794936.619-NODE-619-length-15497-cov-32.485106_pt1 | contig 15497 bp, 9 predicted proteins | sample MGYA00511083_ERZ794936 | MGnify/ENA primary metagenome ERZ794936 (study PRJEB30137, sample SAMN04331409) | food metagenome | isolation source: Y2 must sample point D1 replicate A | place: Australia: South Australia | collected 2014 ... | reverse complement strand
CTTCGTCTTCTTCGTCTTCTACCAATACTTCTGTCTCTAATCAACCGGTTTTTATTTCTCCTGGTGATTCCGTGGCCATTATTGCCGAATACGCCAAAGATATCCCATACTTCAAAAAGAACCCAATTACAGGGTTGGCCAGATCGTTTCCAACTTCCAGTGCCATCGACAACGTTGCGCACGAGATGCAAGTGTCGTGTTACGAAGTTCCAACAGGGTGGAAGTTTTTCTGCTCATTGTTTGATGCTGGGAAATTGAGTATTTGTGGTGAAGAAAGTTTTGGGACAGGATCCAATCATATTAGAGAAAAAGACGGATTATGGGCTGTCATTGCATGGTTAAACATTTTGAGTATTTACGATGAACAACAAAAAAAATACAAAACAGGGAAAAAGGCTAGTTTGTACAACGTTCAAAAAGATTTTTGGACTAAATACGGAAGAAACTATTTTACAAGATACGATTACGAAAACGTTGAGTCTGAAAATGCCAACAAAGTGGTTGAGTTTTTACAAGAACTGATCAGTGCAGGAAAAGAAGCGGCCAACAAACAAATTGCTTCGAGTTCATTGGAAATCAAAGAATTGGGCGATTTTGCCTATCATGACATTGACGGCACAGTTTACGAACACCAAGGGCTGTTTGTCAAGTTTGTCAATGGGGTGAGAATCGTGGTGAGATTGTCAGGGACCGGGTCCCAGGGCGCAACGATCAGATTGTACGTGGAAAAGTATTGTTCAAAAACCAAGGAAACAGAGTTGTTCAAAGATGTGGAAGAGTACATGGGTGAAGATATTGCAGCCATTTTGAAGTTTTTGAACTTAAAAGAGTTTATTGGAACAGAAGTGCCAACTGTGAAAACATAGAGCACGAAAGAGTAACTACAACTACAACCACAATCAAAAACAAAAACAAAAACAAAAAAAAATGCGTTGCTGCGAGTGCTTGTGAGCCTCATACCAGGTTATCTTACAGTCTCCATTTTCCACATTTGCTACATATTACTAAATAAAATCATACTCAGCGTCATATACATATATATATGTATGTATATATATAAACTTTATAAAAGGTGAAAGCAGAAAGCAATGATTGCTTGAGTTAAGGGCGAAAGAGATTGCGGGAGGAGACAGCTATTATGAGACTTGTTAAAGTTTTTCTGTGGTATACGAGTATACACGAATGACATGCCCGTACAGCGTATAGAGCGTGTTCTCGGGCTTAGCTTGAAACGCCAAGTCCCACAAAAGTGGAAAGTTGTCGGCCCGGACAAAAAAAAAAAGAAAACACAACACTCGGACAAAGACTCTCTGTTTTGTTGAGATTGTTGATATATACAATTTGCGACATGCGTTGTTTTCTTGTTTCATTTCCGGATTTTAGAGCTTCCTTATTCCGTGTGTTGATCAATTTGAGGGAAAATCGTGTTCCTCGCGGTTTTGATAAGTAATGAGTACTGGCAAGATCCTTGATCCAAAGTTGAGGTTTCTGTGTTACTTTTCTTATTTAAATTCTTGACTTTTTGACTTATTTGATTAGCAATATTGAGTGTTAGATTTGAACAATTTTCTTGACTGCTCTTGGCAAAGAAAGCATCTTAATTTAGTCAAAGCCACTCAAAAAGCAATCAGCTAAATCAAAACAAACAAAAACAGCAGCCAACAGTTAGTCTTCAATGTTTTCTTCGTGGAAAATTGGGAAAAAATTCAATTTTGGCAGCAACAGCAACGACAAGCACCATGACAAACATCACCAAACTGAGAAAAACTCACAGAAACTAGACGAATCCGTATCTTCGTCCAAGGCAAACTCCTCAGGACAGTCCAAGGACAGCAGCTCAAATGGCAACATTCCCGACAGAAGACAGACGATTGTGGCTACTCCACAATCGATGGCACCTACAAGACTATCAACTGAAGTACCTAGACCGTCTGTCGACTCCTCAAGAACAACACACACACAAAACATCATCACGACTACAAGTGAGCTTGCATCTAATCACTCCTCGTCAAACACTTCGGCCACTCAGCAACCAAACTCAAGTCGCCAATCGGTTTCGACTCCTTCCAAATCGAAATCCAATTCCAGCGCCCTGTTAAACGGAGACTACCAGGACGGTGTTGCGAAAATGCACTCACAAAACTCTTCTTCAGTGTTTTTGAACCAAAAGAACAATAGCACCGAGCACCCCACGTCGAATGTTATTCCTGAAGCCGAACAAGTGCCACCACCACCACCACCACCACAAACTGCTTCAAAGGAATCATCTGCTGTCCCATCAGCGTTTTCACAACAGGAACAAACAAACAACATTCTTCATACCCAAAATGAGGACAATTCTCACGCATCTTCTCAGTCCGGAATCATGACTATCAAAGTGTATTCGGGAGACTCTTTCAAGCTTCCATTCCCGATCATTTACAACCAGCAACTCTTGTCGAGATTGCTGAGCTCAAGCAACTCAAAACAAGCACCAAATTTGATGGACGATTTGAACAAGTACATGGAGATCCTTTCTTTGAACAATGCGGGGAAGCAAGCCGCCAACGGTAACGACAGAGGCGGGAGCATGAGTTCGATGTCTTCTTCTTCAGGTGCCTCATCAACAGTTTTGAATTCTGGGTCCGGTGTTTACAACTTACAGCAAGAAAATAACAGTGGCAATATGTCAGCTATGGGCACAGCAAAGTCCGATTCTATGAATAGCAGTGTCACGGCCGATGACGGGGCCAAGGGGAGCGTCAGTAACAACTCTTTCAAGCACGGCCAAGAAAACATCATTCCTGGGGATGTGGCGACTCACTACATCCCATCTGCAATCACTTTGCCTGGGTCCAGTGATTTGAACCCATTAATTTACTTTACTATTGAATTTGATAACACCACCGCCACTATCGAACCGGAAAGCGGGACGATGAATCACCCTGTTTTCAACAAGATTTCCACTTTTGATGTTACAAGAAAATTGCCATTTTTAAAAATTGACGTTTTTTGTAGAATTCCATCGATTCTTTTGCCAAAAGACTTGTTAAACAATGCCAACGAAACTCCAGGTAACGAAGATCTAGGAAGCAACAGCCTGAACGAAATGGTGCATAAGATTGTGAACAACCAAGATGTCCATTTGATCACTTACAATTTACCGTTGAACTTGAATTTTACAACAGCCTCAAATATCAGAATTTACAATCACAAATGGATCAACATTAACGAACTGGGTACAAAACTCAATTTGACCATTGATTATAAACCATTGTCCAACAAAAAGTTATCCATTGACGACTTTGAGTTGCTAAAAGTCATTGGGAAGGGGTCCTTTGGGAAAGTCATGCAAGTGAAGAAAAAAGACACCAACAAGATTTACGCCTTGAAAGCTATCAGAAAATCGTACATTGTTTCCAATAGCGAAGTGACACACACTTTGGCAGAAAGAACAGTGTTGGCTCAAATTCAATGTCCGTTTATTGTTCCATTGAAATTCTCTTTCCAAAGCAAAGAAAAGTTGTATTTGGTTTTAGCCTTGATCAACGGTGGGGAACTTTTCTATCATTTACAAAAAGAGGGGAGATTCACTTTAAGCAGATCAAGATTTTACACTGCAGAATTGCTTGTGGCATTGGAATCCCTGCATGCTTTGAACGTGATTTACAGAGATTTAAAACCTGAAAACATCTTGCTAGACTATCAAGGTCACATTGCCCTTTGTGATTTTGGTTTATGCAAACTAGACATGAAGGATAAAGACAAAACTTCAACTTTCTGTGGGACACCTGAGTATTTGGCACCAGAATTGTTGTTGGGAGAAGGCTACACAAGAGTTGTTGACTGGTGGACTTTGGGTGTTTTGCTATATGAAATGCTTACCGGGTTGCCCCCATACTATGACGAAGACATTCCAACTATGTACAAGAAAATCTTGCAAGAGCCGTTGAAGTTCCCAGAAGGGTTTGACGAAGATGCAAAGGATTTGTTGGTGAGATTGTTGAACAGAGACCCAAGAAAAAGACTTGGCTCTAACGGAGCCCACGAAATCAAATCGCACGCATTTTTCTCACAGTTGTCCTGGAAAAGATTGACAATGAAGGGATACATTCCCCCATACAAACCACCAGTGGCAAACTCCTTGGATACTTCAAACTTTGACTCCGAGTTTACCAAGGAAAAGCCCGTTGACAGTGTTGTTTGTGATTTCTTGAGTGAATCGGTGCAACAACAATTTGGAGGTTGGACATATGTGGGAAATGAACAGCTTTGAATTTCCCGCTGCAAGCTCCACACTGTGTGCATAGGAACCTTTTGAACAGAAACTCTAACCGGATTGCTAAATAAAATATATACATATACCCCAGAACTACCTGTTATTTACACGGACTCGTAATTGCAGCTTTGCCATGTGTTTATCTAATGTTCTTAAATAGGAAAAGATATGAAAATCGAAATGTCGCGTGACACTGATGACTTGCTATCTTTGGACGTTTCTTTTTTTTTTTTTTTTTTCATTTTTTTGATTTTATTTTCCTGTTTTCTTTTTCTTTTCTCATCATCTTTTGTTGCCATTCTTGGGGCGGAAATCAGGGCAAAATTGTGGGTATATATCTTAAAAGGCTAAGACGTCAGAAAAAAAAAAAAAAAATTGCCTTTCTGATGATGACCTTCATTTTTGTAACCTTATGATCTTCAAAATCTTAACTCTGAAGAACACCAAAAATAAAAAACCAAAACGAAAACTAAAACCAGGCAAAAATTTGCAACCAGGGTTCCATCTAGCTGCACTATTTAAGAATACGTTAAGTGCTGCTTCTATTATTTGATTTTGTTTATATTTACATCAAGTAGAAATTCTTTTCTTCTGCTAAACAAGCTGTCTTATTTTCGTTGATACCTTTTTTTTTCGTAGGATCAACAGCTTCAAAAAAAAAACCAAATCACACACGCCACAAAGGGATTTGTGTAATCGATTTTACCACCCCAAGTTACCTGCTGTGTTTTTATTGAATTTATCTCATTTGCAACATCGTTCCCCATATTACAATAATGCTAGCATCAAAAAGAGCCCACGCTGACAATGAAGGGTCTTCTAATGGAAGCGCTTCTAAGAAAATCAAGAAAAACGTTACATTTGATTTACCTTCTGGAAACCAGATAAAAGAAAAGTCTGGGACCAATCCAGCCAATGCTGCAAAGATACACTACAAATATATGCAGAGCGCTATTGATGAGGCTGATCAGCATAATGACTCAACAGCAATCGAAAACCTTATATTACAAATTGAGCACCATGACTCGCACAAAGATAAAATCAAACCAAAAACTTTTGAAATACTGCTATCAGTTTTGTCCAACAACATCAGCAAAGTGGAGAACAATTCGAAATTCAATTCTCTAGTGATAAGCATCATTAACTATAACAAATGGTACAAGATTCCATCGGAAACTTGTGTTTATGAGTACATGACTTTCTTGAAGATTTTGTGCTCCAGTTTGCCTAAATGGCTAGCTGAAGTGCTTGGAATGTTGATATCGCAATTGAGCGAAGTGCCCATCAAGGAAAGCACTTATCGTCATCATGTTTTGATGCAGTATTTTGTAAAAGTATTTCCAACATCGGTCAATTTGTTCACAGCAAATTTGTCAAAAAATTTCCCGAACAAAAATGACACAAAAACAAGAAATGTAAATTACATTGAAAATTTGCTAAAAATAACAGAGTACTGCCCAGAATTCAAGTTCCCAATATGGTCTTTGATTGTGGAAAAGGCTATTTCCATTGATGTAGAATTACAAAATGAATTGGACGATTTAGATGACGACATAGACGCGCTGGACAGTGACGAAGACGACGATGATGACGATGAAGATGATGACGATGAAGAAGATGACGATGAAAATGATGGTGAAGATGTGGACGCAGATGCCCGGGATAATGACGCCGAAGATGGTGGAGAAGAAGCATTTATGGATGGTGACGAAGAGTATCAAGTTGAGCTCTCTACAAACATTGCAGACTTGTCAGGAAAGCTAGACTACATTTTATCTGTGATTTCGAAAAATCTGGCACATCTGTTGGATGATGAGAATCTAGAGCAAGGAGACGGGATCAACGTTTTCAACACTTTGATGTCCCTTTTCAAGACACATATTTTACCAACTTATTACACCAAATCTATCCAATATCTTATGTTTCATGCAGCTCAGCAACAACCCGAGCTAATGGATGCATTCTTGGTGACCTTGATTGACATTTCTTTTTCTCCAAATGAGAGTATGGAAAACAAAATCAAGTCTTTGCAGTATGTGGGGTCGTTTATTGCGAGAGCCAAAAAACTAAGTAAAAGTCAAATAATGTTTGTATCATCATACTTAACATCCTGGCTGAACAGGTATGTTATTGAAAGGGAAATAGAAGTGGATTTGCTGCCTGGTGGAATGGAGCGCTTCAAGCATTTTTACGCTGCCTTCCAGGCATTGTGCTACATATTTTGCTTTAGACACCATTACTTTAAAGTTGATTTTACAGAGGGCAAGGATTTTGCCGAATCTCAATCGACCAATGATAAAAAGTCAAAGCAAGCAAACAACGAAGAGAGTCTTTGGGAATGTGACATTGACAAATTTTTCCAAAGGATGGTTATTTCGAAATTCAATCCATTGAAGTTTTGTAACGAAAACGTCATGTTGATGTTTGCTAAAATCACCCAAACAGAAAATTTGGTTTATTGTTACAGTATTATTGAAAAAAACAACAGTGACAGACTAAGAGGTATTGTTAGTGCCAACGCGAAGGGAAGCCGCAATGGTGCGAGCTTGAATCAAAGCAGAACTGTAGCACCAATTCCTCTTGCCGACAGGGAATCAGGTAATAAGGGGTTCTCCCTTGTTGCAAGACAGCAATTCATCGATTTACAGTCGTACTTTCCATACGATCCATTATTCCTTAAAAAATACAAGAGACTGATGCATGATTTCTATATCGAGTGGAGCGAGGTTAGTGGCGACTACGAGACTGATGAGAGTGAAGAGGATGATGACAATATGTAAGAAACAACGGGACATTTTTCATAGCAATAAGCGATGTGTTAATATTGGTTATGTAGGTAAATAAAACTTGAAATTTTGCATACTTTTTTTTTTTTTTCTTTATTTCTGATCTCGTGGATCTTCTGTGTTTGATTGGCTTCTGTTTTCAAATAACACCGCAAACGAGTATCAAAACCAGTGCACTGATGAATAATGATTTGAGCATTCAATAAATCCATTGTGAGCAAATTGGCATTCTTGGCTGGTATATCGTGCACATTATATTTTTTCACATTATTCCTTCAGGTTGAAAAATTCTAGAACTTATTTGAGAAACTCGTTTTTCCGCTGTTTTTTTTTTTGTGTCTTCCGTGGACCCTGCGGTTTGCATGGAGAACTAAAAATAGGCGCAAAGGAATTCCTTTAGGAGGGTATGCTCAATGATACCTTTTTGATTTCATCTTTGGTTTTTATTTTGGTGAAAGAACCATATGTTCCAATCTCAAGACTCTTCACGATCCTGATGTCGATTCCTAAATTAGGTAAAACAAGGTAAAACAAGGTAAAACCAACACATAAAGCACAAATATCACCAAGGCGCACTAAGCGGACATGTCTTCCAACGCGATGAGCATCGGTTTCGAGCTTACAGATCTTAAAGACAACACAAAGACTTATCTGTCTCCAATCAACTCTATTAATCCGTCTTTATCAAAAAAATCTGCGGATCAAAACTCTGTTTCTTTCAAAAAGGGCAACTTGAAAGCAAAAATCCAAAATATGAAGCCGCATCTAAAAGGCCAGTATAGATCTTTTTTTGCCAAGTTGGTCACCTATACTAGTGGGTTTTTGATCTCATCTGCATACATGGATCCTGGGAACTACTCTGTCAATGTCAATACTGGTGCTCAAAACCAGTATGCCTTGCTAACAGTGATTTTTTTGTCGTCTTGCATTGCTGTTTTTTTGCAAAGTTTATGCATCAAGCTTGGTTCTGTCACTGGGATGGACTTGGCTAAGAACTGTAAAAAAAACTGCAACAAATACATCAATTTCATTCTTTGGATGTTTGCGCAAACTGCTATCATCTGTACAGATATTGCAGAAGTTATCGGGACCAGTATTGCTTTAAACATTTTGTTGAAAATTCCATTATATGGAGGGGTTTTGTTGACCTCGTTTGATATTATGTTGGTTTTGATTTTCTTTAGACCAGGTGGTTCCAACTCTTTGAAGATCTTCAAAGTTTATGAATTTTGCGTTGCTATATTAGTTATTGGAGTTGCAATTTGCTTTGCAATTCAGTTGGGGTACCTTCCCCAAGGTACGAGTGTGAGACAGATTTTCAAAGGTTTTATTCCAACCCATGCTCTTTTCGAAAACGATGGTATATTGAACTCAACCTCCGTGTTGGGTGCCACCGTGATGCCTCATTCCTTGTATGTGGGATCTTCTATTGTCTTGTACAGACTTTTGAAGTATGATATCAGCAAGGGTAATTTTGATGAAAATGACTTGGAGGTCAATCAGAGCCACAACACTGCTGATGATGTTGAAGTTACTGTGGTTGATCAGATTGAAACCGGAAACGGATCGTGCAGCAATGCTGTTCATCCAACGGCAACCACAAAGCAAACCATTGAAACAACGGCTTCAAAGGACCAAGCCAACATATCTGAGAATGAGGTGCCGCCTAAGCTTCCAAAAGAAAACGAGATCTCAGAGTTTGACATTGTCAACTCCATGTATACAGGCTATAAACCTTCAATCGCGGCTATCAATTACTGTATCAAGTCATCGATCATTGAGCTAGCGGTGACATTGATGACAGTGGCATTGTTTGTGAACTGCGCCATCATCATTGTGGCTGGTGCAACTCTTTACGGGTCTGCCGAAGCAACAGGGGCTAGTATTTACACTATTCATGATCTATTGAGCAAATCACTTTCCAAAACAGTTGGTACGGTTTTCATCATTGCTCTATTGTTAAGTGGGGAGTGTGCAGGGATGTTGTGTGCACATGCTTCTTGTGTTTTGGATGGCCATTTAAACAAGCAGCTTTCCAACGTGTGGCAAAAAAGATTGGCAACCAGAGGAATTTCCATCATTCCGGCTTTGGTTGTCAGTCTTGTTGTCGGGAAAGCAGGGATCAACAAAACGTTGAATGTCACTCAAGTTATTTTATCTGTGCTATTGCCGTTCATCACTTTACCAATTTTCTATTTCACAAGCAGATCAAAATACATGACTGTTGTTGAAAACGGTGTAACAAAAGATTACTCAAACAACTGGATCACCATATTCTTATGTGTTATAATTTGGGTCTTCATTTCCACATTGAACATGTACATGATTGTGGAAAGTGCTTGAAAGTGCTGTGTACTCTACCAAGTAGGTGTCTGATGCAAAATATATAAACAACTTTTATCTTAAGAACCAGAATTACTAAAATGTCATTATGACTGTTTTAGGATTTTCTAGTTCATCATCCGTATCACATGACATGTACAAATATTGCGATAAAGAGTTGGCGCACCGCGAACGGCCCCAGCTTTTTTTCCCCCTCGCTTTGTCATCACGCCGACAAATTGACTATCACAAAGGGGCAATTTCTTTCTCTTGATTCAAGTACTTGTAAAGATATTGGGTTTTTTTATCTAAAATCACTATTTCCATTTCTCTACACTGAGTTGGGACACATCAAAAAACCCTGAAGAGCAACAAGAATCTGAATATTTTTCTCATGGGTACACACTATCATTTGCTACTTATCAAAAGAAACGTAAAGGCCCTGTTTTTTGATATGAAAAATGAAACGCAAAAGGGCCTTGATACATCTCAAACCAATCCTTCGTTTCCATCACCTTACTATCCTGGGGACGACTATGGTGATCCGTCACTTGGCGATAATGTCAGCGTGGTTTTTTTGATCAGTCTCACGGTGACTTTGGGGATGATGTTGTTGGTGTTGCTACTAATCGTGATTTATGTCACCTGCATCAACAGTGATGACGAAGAGTACGACCAGGAAATGGGTGTTTCTGTGATAGGAACGGATGGTGTAAGAAGACCTGTCCGGGGATTAGGTGCGCTATTCAATAGAGCAAGCACAAGCTCTTCACGAAACAGCCGGAACGGTGCCTCGGATCTCGTTAGCTTTGGATCGGGACCAATCAACTTGAACGACGACAACTTCAAAGTTCCTGGATCCTTTGACGACAGTGAAGAATTACGGACTCAGGAGAGAACATATATTGAGGGAGGCAAATTTTCAGATTTTGAGATAGAGCTATACTACAGGGGCAAAGAGTTTCAACAGTTGAACCCTCCGCTCGTAAAACCTTTCAACACCTACAATTCTGTTGCCGATAAGCAACTTATCAAGGACAGAGGTGTTGAAGCTTTTTATTTCTTGCCATCGATCAATGACAAAGTTACAAGAGAGGGCTCATTTTTACCAAGTTTTATTGTGCAAGATAAGCTAGACATTACCTTTACAAGGTTTAACGAGTCTGCGTCTACTATTTTGAACTTTCCTCTACCGTTTAATGGGAAAGACGCTGTGTATTTTGAAGTCAAGGTCTTCAAGTTCCCACCACAAAGCAATTCTATTTTCAGTATTGGATTAATGACTCCCCCATACCCTTACTTTAGATTGCCTGGCTATAATAAATATTCCATTGCTTACGAAAGCACAGGCAAACTAAGAATCAACAACCCCTTTCATGCAGATACTTTGCTACCCAAAATTCAAGAGGGTGATGTTATTGGTTTTGGATACCGCTTCCGAACAGGCACTATTTTTATCACACACAATGGAAAAAAGATGATGGATCTTACACATAATTATAAAGCCGACATGTTTATTGGGATTGGGTGCATGAATTCCGCATACACCAGAACTTACACAAGGGATGGAATGCTTGAAGACCCGGACAACGTCACTTTGAAAAACAATAACGGTTCGACTTTGCCTTTGATTTTGCAAAACGTTCATAATCCCAAAGTTGATGACGTTTCAAGCGATGAGGTTGAACTCCACGTTAATTTGGGGCAAGTAGGGTTTGTTTTCATTGAAGCAAATGCGAGAAAGTATGCTTTTTCCTCACCTCACGGAACCATTGGAGTTCCACCAAACTACCATGCCGAAGAAATCAAAACAGACAAGCTTTTGCAGAAGGGTGAAGAATTGCCCCCAAAATACCCTATAGACGAAATGGGGTTTTTTGGGAACATCAGCGTGAATATGCATGGCCCGTCTTTGCTCTTTAGTCAATCAAGCAAGTCCCATCAAGCCCAAACAAACAAGGGACAGCAGTTGAAGGTGAAATCTGTCACTGAAGGCAGCTCTTTGGATCTGATTGGTGGAAATTGCCTAAATGAGTCAAGCTCGGCATCCGGCAACCCCGCTGCCAGTGTTGATTCTGCTAACCTCACAATCGCCAATAGCACAAACGCTACGCAAGAGCAAGTAAAACATACAAAACACAGCAAACGGCATAAAAAAAAGAAGGGCAAGAAGAGTAGAAGAAATTAGGATTTTCACTAGGATTAGTAAAAAAAAAAAACCACCAGGATGGCAAGAATAGCTGCCACATATGTATACTTGGTAATAATATTAATGCCACATACTTACTTATCGTTAAGTATATCTATAAAGTAATACGAGCAATATATCTAGCGTTTTTTTGATTTTGATTTTGATTTTAGTTTTTTCTTGCCTTTGGTAACTTCTCCACCACTTGCAACTATGGGCTTCCTTTCCACATACTTTTTTATTTCGGTGTTTGCAAGCAAAGTACCTGCGCCCGGCAGCTTCGACAATGCATCATGTTTGATGGAGTATTTAACTGGCTTTTTGCTTGATTTTCCCAAATTTTTCAAGTAAGACGATTTCTTCTTTTTATTCACTTTGGATGTGGTTTCCACAAAATGTTTTTTTTTCAAGACTTTGTTGGTTACTGGGTTCATGGAAACTCCATTAGGGCCTAGCGCACTTAGCACCCTAGAAAGCTCTTTGATTTTGTTGGTGGAAAACTTGTAATGAAGGTCTAGTGCATTATTGGATGTTTTGAACTCCACAGAGGTTTTATAGTGTTCTTTTTTGTCGCTTGTATTTTTGACACTTTTAAACTTTTTGTTGAAATCGTATTTCATCGTGATCAATGTGTCTGAAGGACTGGCCTCCAACGTTTTGACCGAACTCCCAATAAAGGTGTCGACGGGCTTTACAGGATAGTTGATAGGTGTTGCTGGCATTGTTTATAGAACCTTGGTTTTCCAGTTTCGTGTAGTTGGGTTATCCTTTTTTAATGATTATCATACTGCAATATGCGTTGACTTTGTTTCCAACCGTCTTTAAAAACTTCCAAGATATCATTACGAATAGGTCTTGAAAAAGTTATTCTGGACGGGTACCGCGAGGGGTCTTTTTTCGCACCAGCACGAAATGACCGAAGCGCCAGACAAATGTTATGTACCGTTAGTCACAGTTGGATGACCTGAAGAGTTATTGAGTGTTTTTGAACTACATACCTAGTTAAACAAAAATGTGTTTGTGCCAGACCTCGCACATGGCCCAAAGCCAATGCATCTTTCGCACAACGTCGAAAACACCATGTCTTGAACAACAAGTCCGGAAATCGAACGTGCATAAAGATGTTGACACGCAGCTTTATTTTTTATTTAGTTGCATTGGGGAGTTTTGAAGACTGCATGAGTTGACAGAGTCCATCAGAGTATGCAAACTACAGGTACTATTTTTGTTACCTTTGGAACTTATAGATGTTAAGCGCTTGAGTGTATTTTTCCTGCTTGGCTTTTGGGACCCGTTTGGCGCTAATAGGCATCTGTCAGGAGGTAATGTTTGAGATGGGCACTGTACTTGCAAAAGACCGGATAATGGATTAATATAAGCGTTTTCATTTTTATGTTGCGTCATGATCAAGGCATTCAGCACATCTTTCCGTACCGTATCAGGCAAGTCTTTTCTAAAAACCCTTATTTTCCCATTGCAATCAGCACTCACAACAATTGCACCAGCGGTTATAGAAGTAAGTACACCGTACTCCGAGCTTTCGTTACTATCAGATCTATTGAGACTCGGGGCTTGGATTGCAGTTGTGGAAGCCAGGCTGGTAGCCGAGCCTGAGGCATGCAATCTCGCTTTACGTATGGGCTTGTCCTCCTGCTCAAGATAGCTTTCCGCTTGCAAACCATACATTTCACTAAGTTCATACAAAAAATCGTTGGACAATGACAAAGTGTTCTCAGTGGCTTTTGGAACAACGGTTGCACAAGTGATTGGGCGCTTGTGAGCATGGAACGACATCATTGTAGAGTTTTTGAATGTTTGAGTTCCGAAAAGATGAGTGTTGGTTGAGGTGTGCAATCCTGGTAAATGGCTGTGTTTTTTATTGAGAGTATAGTTTTGCGACGGTAGTCCTTTAACGGTTTTGTTTGTTTGTTTCTTGTTTGTGATGACGTTGAATAATTTTTTCACTAACCCTGGCTCTTCATTTTTGGACTTCATCAAAGCATTATTAGAGTTTCTATCGTTTTGCGAAAAAATTGAAGTAGATAGAGAGCCGCTTCTTGTTTTTCCAGAGTACAGAAGCGACCGTTGATCATTAGTAGATGTTTTTGGTGTGCCCCGCGCTTTCATCGAGTTTGAAGTCTGTAGCGCCCATCCATGCAACCATTGGTCTTCACTGGACGCAATAACAAAGGCGTTTCCTTCCATATTGATGCTAGCAGTGGCTTTCAACTGCACAAATTTTTCCTTAATTCCCTTCAAAATTTCAACTGTTTTTCTTTCCGCAAAATCAAAAACACGAACTTTGCAATCATTAGACGAGATTATCAGCTTCAAAATCCCATTTTGATCTTTGAAAAATTGGACGCTAGTGATTTTAGGACCTGGTGATATATGGTCAATTACTCTTCCGCCGGCATTGCTAGGTTTCATGTCTGTATCCAAATTTTCTTCGCACTTGATGACTTCAAGGTCTTCGTGCTTTGACACATGCAAACATGCAAGTAGTGTCAATTCTTCAGTCAAAAAAACCAGAATGTACCCATTAAATGTTCCAACAACAGTGTATTTTCCGTCTCCTGGCGAACACTCTAAACATGTAACCAAGTCATTACAGTCGAACTCATATCTCACTTCGTCATCCAATATTGAAAAAAACCGCACGTAATGATCTAAACATCCACTTATGAAAAACCTGTCGTCAGCAGGATGAAATTTTACACCGGTCACAAAATCTGGATGCAAGTACTGCTTAAGAGATTCCCTTTTGTCAACATGCCATAATTTGACTAGCCTGTCCTGTGAAGCAGTAAGCAAAAAATTGTTTTTGGACCAGTTCATGTCAAGAATGTCGGCACTATGAGCATCGTAAATACGAAAGGGCTGAGGAAGAAATATTGGTGAGTATGAGCCAACGGGCGTTTTATCTCTAAGCTTTCCATCGCTTGTTGTGTGGCTTGTCTTTGTCGATTCTTCTATGCTTTCTGGTGAAGGCGAAGAAGAATGGAATGAGTACATTGATGGTAAAGATTCGGTGGATGTTGAGTTTTTTCTTTGAATCGCACTGGTATATTGTGAGTCTTTTGATCTAAACTCCCCATTTTTGACTTTAAGTCTTTCCAAAGCTGAGCTGAAAACTTTCCAAATCGTACAAACCCCATTTTTCGCACCAGTAGCCATATACAATCCATCTTTACTAAACTCTAAACACCATACAGCATTCGGACAGTCTGCATTGACAGTATTCTTTTTTTTTGAACTTCCAGAGTCGGAAAAATTTGCAGATACGGGAGTAACTGTGCCATTGCTTTTAGGTGTTGCGGAAGCGTGCATGTTGTCATCCAATTCTTGAACCAAAACGAGTGGTCTCTTCAATTTCAAGTGTTTTCTTTTTTTGTATATTTTAATTTGCTCTGGGTTTTGTAAATGCTCAATATAAGTTGGAATATCTATAGATTCAAAGAGACTATCTAGTCTTTGGTTTTTACCAATTTCGTTTTTGGGTTGATCTTTACAGTACGGCTCCACCTGCGGTTCGTGTAGTTGAAAGGATGTTTTTCGCTTTGGTGTTGATTCACTTTTAAAATTCATATTGATGACTGAGTGCTCCAACGATTCAATTTCACCAGTATTGTTTTTCCCATCTTTAATGGAAGCATTGCTAAGCGACTCATCACTCATATTATCTGTTTCTTTTTGTTCTCTCGCAGTTTCTGCATTATGTGGAGTGTCAGCCTTTTTATGTTCTTCATTCTTCCCATCAGCAAAAGTTACCTGTAAAGGTATCGAGATGATACCATCACCTAGCAAGCTATTTTTTTGTAAGTCACTCATACGTTTGGTTCTTATCCGTTTTGTAGATTCAAAGTGTGGCTTGATGATAAATGTTCTAAAACTGTACTTTACTTTCTCGCTTTTTGAGCTTTAATATATTGAGTTTTAATAT
>ERZ794936.618-NODE-618-length-15557-cov-32.020062_pt1 | contig 15557 bp, 9 predicted proteins | sample MGYA00511083_ERZ794936 | MGnify/ENA primary metagenome ERZ794936 (study PRJEB30137, sample SAMN04331409) | food metagenome | isolation source: Y2 must sample point D1 replicate A | place: Australia: South Australia | collected 2014 ... | reverse complement strand
AATGTTTGCTAAACCAAAAAAAAAAAAAAAAAAATAAAAAAAAAGGTGAAATCTAACAGTTATCAGGTGGAGTAATTACCATTGTTATATAAAAACATTACACATGTTAATTACAGGCTAAAAAAAACACCAAACTTTTTTTTTTCTTAAACCAATCTATCAAACTTCTTGTTTTTCGCGGCTTGCGTGCTGGAAAACACTCCAATCAACAATTCAAAGTACTCTTTGATTGTGCTAATCACCACTTTCCCTATTGATTGCATCTTCTTCGTTTTCTTGCCAGAGGAGGATGTTAAGCCGGAAGGCGAAGGAATCACACCAGACGAACCTTCGCTTCCACTAGTTAAAGGCAATGTCTGGTCTGCTGCACTTAGCGAAATGAATAAGGCAAAAGGCACAAACCAAATCATGATACCGAAAAACGACGCCACCTCTGCAAAATTGGCCCTTTTCTGTGGGATGTACTTAGGATCATACTTGAACTGAGGAGGAATTTCAATGTTATTAAAATATTTGAACCACAGGTAATGGTTCAAGATAACCAACACAATACTTCCAATGAAAAAAATAGAACCCAAGTTGATGAACGGAAATTTTTTCAAATTTTGATAGTATACGACATTGGAGACAATGGATAAAAGACAAAGTTTTATTGGGAATCTGTCCACGAGCATCAAAAGCACAAACGCTATGATGATCCCGTAAATTGCCTTGGACAAAAACTTTTTTGTTGGTTCGCATTTTGACTCGATCAGTTCACTGATGTAATAAAGCCCAGAAGCTAGAGACAACGTTGCAAACACAAATCCGCATAGCGTTCCGACTATTGATAACACTTGAAGTAGCATATTTTTTTTTTCCTTGTTTTCCTTGTTCTGATTTACTTGGTGCCTTTGTTTATCATAACTTTGGGATAAGAAACAATTGGCAACCTGAACTTGATGAGATCTTGAACGCTTTAAACTCACTTGTTTTTGTTCAATCTCGAACGAATAACAAAAAGAAGGGAGAATTAAACGGGAAGCGAAGAACAAACAAAAAAAAAAAAAAATAATAATAAAAAATCGTGGAAAAAATTCAACTGATTACTGGTGTAAATCTCTGGAATAAGAGCAAAAAAAATATGCCTAATACCAGATTCGAACTAGTGATCTTCGCATTACAAGTGCGACGCCTTACCAACTTGGCCAATCAGGCAAACTTTGTGTTTTTTTACGTATTTTGCGCTGATTCGATGAGCAGCATTATTTTCAAAAAAAACAATAGTAATTTGTTCCTAGCCTGAAAATTATTTCTTATCTATGGATCTATGATCGACAGTATAGCAATCTGATGCACTAAAGGTTAATACAAATTGGCTTCTTTTCGAAACATCAATGAAAAACATGTTTCTCTAAACTTTTTTTAGTTGTATGCAAACAAGGTGACTCATAGGATCGGAAACGCAGGACTAATTTCAGATTAGCAGTGGTTAACTTGCTGAAAAGAAGAAACCGACGCAAGCACAAAAATAACAGCCTGAAGACTTAAAAATGTCTCGAGATTCTGACGAGCAGCTTTTCCCCCAACAAAATGGCACTGCATTGAAAACTGACGAAAATAAAGACCCTTATTCATGTTTGCGGTGTAGAAAATATAAGAAAAAATGCTCTAGAGACAAACCTCAATGCACGACATGTTTAAAGCAAAACAAAGGATGTTTTTATCCCGGGAGAGCAAGAAGAAGGAAAAGACATGAGATATATGCAGCAGAAACATCAGCAGCTGGAACTGAATCTAATCCAAAACCAAAGAACGAGCTTGAGCTTGAAAATATTAAAGTGAGAACGCCGCTTACTTCTGGTACCGAAGAGATTCGAGAAAAAAGGGCTAAGCTATCATTACCCCATTCTGTCGATGTAGCATCTTCTGCAGCACCTTTGCCAGATGTATTGCACACGAAAAGCATAGCACCAAAACAGCCTAATGCAAACCATTCAAGTTCCGCACTGCTTCATTCGCAGCCCAAAGAGCATCAAAAACAAGACCAAACCGCGGGTTTCCACAACACGTCTGTACCGGTAGCACTTCCTGGCTCATTTACACCGTCCAACATTTTGAGTCCTGGCAGTTTCTCTACGCCTGGCATGATCGAATACTTGAATAACTTTTCGAACTCGAAAAACATGACAAGTCCCGCATCCAATGGGCTCATATCGAACATAACCTCTCCCAAACTTGGTGTCTCGCCAGCCATTCCTGTTACCGGTGGGAGCACAAGAATAGCCGGTTTTTATGGAACTAGCGATAATAATTACAGTGGTTATAACAATTTAAGCCGGATCCCAAACTCTCAAAACGCTCAAGGCACACTTAACAATGATATTTTGCCACCGTTACCAACTAAAAGTGGCCCTTTTCCTAGAAATGAACCCCATTTTGCAACTGACGAAGCTAAAAGCAGCAGTGTTCCATTGACTTCAAATCAACTAACGACCGATTACTCAAGTGTGCAAGTCAAAAGAGAATACTCCCTAGCTCATTGCCCAGTGGACAAAGTTCCATATAGTCATGCACAGGGAGTTCTAGAACACGATCTTCACAAGCCGGAGTCGACGCCAATTAAGCCGTCAAGTATCCAGATTGAAGGCTTAACGGCTGTTTTCAAAGGTGGGAGAAACACAAATTGGCCGCTAAAGAAGGGTTTTGATAGCAAGTTCAAAAAAATTGACCACAACTTGTATCTTGACTTTATTGATGCATATTTTCAACACAATCACAGATCGTATCCAATGATCAACAAATTTGAGTTTTTGGAAAAAGTCTCCAAAATAAAGGACTTTAGTGCGTTAGACTTGAGCACTTCCTCTGAATATGATGCTGTTTTCTTATTCATGTTATACCTAATCATGGCCATTGGGTGCACCAGTTTAAGTAGAGCAAAAGTCTTGAAACCAAGTGAAAATGATTTGAGCGAACATTTCGCGTACTTGGGAATGAAAAGGTTCTGTGATATAATGCATTTACAAAATTGGGATACTATTCGATGTCTCATACTTTTGGGGATCTACTCCTTTTTTGAACCAAAGGGAATTTCTTCATGGACTATTGGGGGAATTATCACCAGAATCACCATAGGTTTGGGTCTGAACAGAGAAGTCACCTTGTCAAAGAAAACCGCAATGGAGCCGCACACGTTGGAGTTTCGCCATAGAATATTTTGGAGTGCCTACTGTTTTGAAAGATTGGTGCACACATCTTTGGGAAGAATTTCTTTTTTAGATGACGACGACATAAACGTTCCTTTACCTGTTCCTATCTGTGAGGAAGAAGTCCAAGACATTCAAGTAACCAAAATGATTATTTCCATTCGAAAAATGGGCGGGAAGATCTACAACAAAGTGCACTCTGTGAAATCAGCAAACATAAACGAGGGCAAAACAGAGAAAGAAAAGCAATTGATCATTGACAGTCTGGGGAAAGAGCTTGACACTTTGTTTGACAAACACAAAGTACAAATGAGAGAGATGCGAGTTAAAGGCAAAGGGTCGTCTTCAGTGTCTTTGACCGAGTCAAGATCAAACTCTAGTCAATCCCCTTTTTCCGGTGATAGTGTAAGGCCCGACATCTCCTTCCACAATAGCGAACTGTGGCTGATCATGAGGTACGAACAGTTGCAAATCATGCTTTACCGCCCTTCAAAGCTGTTCCCCACCCTTCCCACTGGAACTTTGACAATTCTGGGACAAGTGTGCTTGACATCACTGAAACACACTCATATGCTTTTCGTGAAAAACATGCTTCCTTACAATTGGATCACTTTGTTTAGAACTTTGACTATTTGCAACACCATGCTGTTCTGTCTATGCCAATGGTGTGTGGACACTGTTGACTGCCAAATTGAAATTCAACAATGTACGGAAATTCTAAAGCATTTTGGTGGGAAATGGGTGTTTGCAAAAAATTGCGCCAAGGTATTTGAAAATATCAGCAGCTCCATTAGCGAGTTTTCTGTAGGAGCAAGCACAAACGAGAAAATGAAACAGTTGAATCAAGAACTATTTGGTGCATCGAACGAATATCAAGACATCTTGGATGAAAACAATGTTGATGTTTTCTGGCTTGATGATTTTTTTGTCAAATAAGAGTATTTTATTGAGTTTGCGGATATATATATATAGGGACGGAACAGATAAGTGCTTACTCTATTATGTAAATCAGAATGGAATAACGTAGCTTGTATTATTAGCTCTACTGTCAACCGCCAACTTGTTCAGTGTTTCTTGTCTAGCAAATTTCTCGGCAACAGCTCTGAATCTGTGATCGTAAATATCGTTTTCCCAGTAAGTAGGTCTAAAACTTTGAAACAAAGCAGGATAGTATTTTTTGACCAAATCATACAAAGAATTAGAGTATTCCATATTCGCTGGTGTTTCAAACGCATGTAAGCTTTCTTCCAACGACGTTTCGTCATCTGCTTTGATCAGCTCTTGCGGAATTCTCCCCTCAATTACTGCGATAATAAAAGATGTTTGAACTTCTGCTAGTTTGAACGGAATGATGTTTTTCGGTAAGACAGTGAAAAACACTGTTGGGTTGTCTGCCACAACAAGGTGTTTATAAAGCCCTTTGATCACTTTCCCCTCTTTTTCCAATTTAAAACTTGGAGGAAGGGCGTTTGGTTTGAACTCGTTGAAATCGTATTTGAACCCAGTAGCAAACAAAATATAATCTATGTCTTTAACAGTTTCTCCGTTAGCAAATGTTGCAGATCTCGTTTGATAATCCAAATTTGTGATTACTCCCACGTCTTTTTTGGTGAAATCAGGATTAACAGGAAAATTATTTTTTTCTGGGTTGTACACAGACCATATGACAGGTACTTTGGCAGTGGAGGTTATTTGTATGAGTATGTCACTTCCACTAGAGCTTCCCCCAACAACGACAACTGTTTTGTCTTTGAAAAGCTTTGGATTTTGGTAATTTTTGGAGTGAAGCAAACTGTTTGGTAAATGCTTGTCCCAATCTTCATAACCGGGAATTTTTTTTGGCAAATAAGGCTGTTTGAAATGACCTGTGCTCACGATCAAGTCATCATACTCAGCAAACTGTTTGCCCTTTCCACTCGTCAAAGACCATGTGTTTTCTTCTTCATTTCTTTCAATTGCAATGATTTTGGAATCAAAATGGAGTGTCACAATGCCCACTTCAAACTTTTGGGCATGTTTGGCTAGAATCTTTTCTTTGTAATATGACTGCAAATATTCTAGCACTTCGAACCTAGTAGGAAAGTTCCCCTTTACGTTTTTGAAATCAAAGTCGGTATACTGCATCAACTTTTTGTGCAAATTTGTCTCCAAATTGTCGTACATCGTTGCATGTGGTGCTTTTGGTGAAATAGATGCGTTGTAGTTCCATAAACCACCAATATCGCTAAGCGCTTCAAACACATCAATATGAATGTTATCTCTCAAACGGCTTTCTGGACCGTCCAGCGAGTCCAACAATACTTTTAAGGATCCCAATCCACCAGGGCCCAATCCAATAATTGCAAGCTTTTTTGTCATTAGTTTTCCTAGTGCGATGTTTGCTGTGCGATATCCGCTGTCTTGGTGTGGCTATACTATATTGTTTAAAATTTGCTTATAAGTATTAATTTTGGAAATAAAAAAAAAAAAAGATTATCACCCATGGTTGGTAAGGCTAGTTTATATACTATTAAAAGACAAGATCGTCTGCCCAAGCAATCAAACAAACAAAAGATGAATCATTAAATTCGGTTCACTTATGGCAAGTGTGATGTTTAATCAGGTGTCGTAATTGTCACTCGCTATTAGCAAAACCTGGAGGAACGCGTGCTGGTTTTGAAGGCGTGCACCGCAGCTCGAGGTTAAAGGCAAAGCACTTTAAGTACCGACTGCCAAGATCAACCAATGTCTTATCGTTTTCGAGATCTTGCTGAGTCAGATTTTGCTTACAAATATGATTTTACCAAACTTTGTTATCGGAAAAGTGTGGTGAGTTTTTTTACAAGTTTACTGTGGGATTGTGTATGCATATTTTTCAACTTTTCCGCCGCTTCTGTGTTTTTTTTTTTTCTTTGTAGTTTTTTTTATCTCCGATCACATATCTGGGGATGATGGTACTCGGTGACTGTGGTGTAATATTTTATCAAAAGCGGTGCAAATTGTGTAAACCTCTGAAATGTTGTGTGCTTAATTCGAAAAAGAATGCTCGATAGCTTTGCAAGATTGAGTGTATGACCCGAGAGAAGCACTCAATTAGTGGCATACAACCCACGCCAGAATAACGAAAAATTTCATATGCGGTGTGGCATACCGCTACAGGTTGCATCAATGTTTTCCTTTGCCTATAAACTTTTTTTTTACGTACACTATTAATTACAAAAAAAAAACAGGTTTATATTAATGATTAGCAACATCAGATCAGTGACAAGCCATGGATGATTCCTGCTCGTCTTCCGATGCTAACATGGAGTTAAGGCTGCTGCTTTCCAAGTGAGCCCATTGGAAATGTCCGACAATGGCACCCACCACCACACTTATCATCAACCAGCCGTTGTAGGTCATAAACACCAACATCAACATGAACGAGTAGAAAATTTGGAGCCCATACAGCATGCTTTCTTTCATTTGTTTTTCTTTGTTTTTCTTGCGGTTGATTCCGGTAAATCCCACTGATGCACTGTCTTGCGATTCGTCAGAGGACACTAATGCAACTCTGTTAAGCTTGTTGCGTACTTTGTAGTGGTTGATTTTGAATTTCAGGTATTCGTAAAGGTAACTGATGAAAGCAATTGCAATACAGGAAAGAAACATTCCATGAACGGTCTTGATGTGCCATCTCGAGCTTACAACACAGGTGTTTTTGTAGTTCCATGTAAATAGCATGGCCATCGAGCACATCTCATCGTGGTCTCCCATGCCTGGCATGTCTTCGTGCATTGAATGATCCATATTTTGTTTTTAACAGTTTGTTTTTTTCTTGTCGATTATTTAGGTCCTTCTAGAAAAAACGAGCCTGTCAAGCCTTCTGTGGACGTCGTTTGTCTCAAAGAAAGAAATGAAAGCACACGGTTGAGATGTAGTTTCCATGTAACTGTTGACCACAGATAAGACCATATTCTCAATGTTTGCACCCTTTCCTGCTCTTTGTTTAGCGCCTTCAATGCTGGGTAATAAAGGTAATTTTTTTTCCCAGTTTGCTTTGCAAATGTATCATGTGACATAGAAGCACGTGACCCTGGGCTCTGAGATACTAGATCAGACGGAACCGTTTTGTAAAACTGGAGGTTTGAGTATATGAGCTCAAGCATGACACTCACACTCTGCAAGATAATTAAAAATCTCAGAGAAAAGCAAGCAATCGATCAGGAGTTAGATGCAATAATCTCCCATTTTTACTTTCAAGATCAAAATATCTGGAAAAAAAAACATAAGTGTTTAAAAAATTTCACGTACATAAAATAATTACATATACATGGTTTTTTTCATAGTTTGTTTAGTTCATTAAAATCTTAGACATGATAAGGGAAATTGTGTAAAAAAAAATAGAATAACGGGATTAAAAATCACCTTTTATATTCTAAATTTACAATTTGTTACCGTGGTGGAAGTTTTTACCAGCAAAAACAGCTTTGTCACCCAATTGTTCTTCGATTCTCAACAATTGGTTCAATTTAGCCAATCTTTCGGATCTAGCTGGAGCACCGGTTTTGATTTGACCAGTTCTCAAACCAACAACCAAGTCAGCAATGAAGGTATCTTCAGTTTCACCAGATCTGTGGGAAACCATAACACCCCAGTTAGCAGCAAAAGAGTCGTTAGCAGCTTTGATGGATTCAGACAAAGTACCGATTTGGTTAACTTTCAACAACAAAGCGTCAGCAGCTTTCTTTTCAATGGCGGTGGCAATTCTCAATGGGTTGGTGACAGTCAAGTCATCAGCAACAATTTGGACACCAGCGGTTTTGTAGAAGTGAGACCAAGCTTCCCAGTCATCTTCAGCAAATGGATCTTCAATAGAGACAATTGGGTATTTGGCAATCAAAGATTTGTACAAAGAAGCCAATTCTGGACCAGACAACCATTTGGATTTGTCAGAGTTTGGATTTTTGAAGTCCAAATCGTATTTACCGTCTTTGTAAAATTCAGAAGAAGCACAATCCATACCAATGTCAACTTGACCTTCGTAACCGGCAGCTTTGATAGCATCCATGATCAAGTCCAAAGCTTCTTCAGCAGTGTTGATATCTGGAGCAACACCACCTTCGTCACCGACGTTACCAGCGGAACCACCGTATTTCTTTTTGGTCAAAGATTTCAAGTGGTGGTAAACTTCAGAACCGATTCTCAAAGCTTCAGAGAAAGATGGAGCACCAGTTGGAGCAATCATAAATTCTTGCAAAGCCAAAGCACCACCAGCGTGAGAACCACCGTTCAAAACGTTCAAAAATGGAACTGGCAAAACCAATGGGTGTTTGGTAGAACCGTAAGCCAATTGGTTCAAGTGTTCGTACAATGGAACGTTTTTGGCAGCAGCAGCAGCTTTAGAAACAGCCATGGAAACACCCAAAATAGCGTTAGCACCCAATTTAGCTTTGTTTGGAGTACCATCCAATTTGATCAAGAAAGCATCAACAGCTTCTTGGTCAGCAACATCCAAACCAGAAGAGGTCAAAGCTGGAGCAATGGTGTCGTTAACGTTAGCAACGGCTTTCAAAACACCTTTACCCAACCATTTGGATTTGTCCCCATCTCTCAATTCCAAAGCTTCGTGGATACCAGTGGAAGCACCAGATGGAACAATGGATCTGAACATACCATCTTTGGTGGTAACTTCAACTTCAACAGTTGGGTTACCTCTGGAGTCGTAGACGGATCTAGCGTAAACTTTAGTGATAGACATTTTGTTTGTGTTTTGTGTGTGTTGTATGAGTTTATAAATAATCTCTGGTTTTTTTATTTATCTTTTATTGTATAAGAGATTAATTATAAAACGAAATTATAATCAAAATGAAATAACCAAATTAACATACCTTGATGTTTATATATGAGAGATCACCAAATGTTTTTAAAAATTGTAATGACCTTAAAACAAAATAATTTAAAATCAATTTAAAATAAACCACATTGTGTTGAGAGATGTTCAACAAAAGTGAAATTAAAGAAGAATCTCAGAATTGTAAAGAAATGCGTAGAATAATAGAAATAGTAAGAAGCATTTCATATTACTTTTGAACTTAATGGTGAGACAACAAATGATTTTTTACACACACGATGAATCAAAGAAGATGAAATTGGTGAGCTTGGTGAAGAAGTAATCAAGATGATGTATTTTTTTTTTTAATGGTATGATCTTGCAGCAAAAAATGTCGTGTTCATACTAAAAATCCACCTTGTGCAAAAAGGTTTAACAACACTTTTGTATCACTTGGATCTATTGCACACCAGTACAAGGTTTAGTGCATGACCTTGTGTCTGCATATGTGTGTGTGTGTGTGTGTGTGTGTGTATGAGTTTTCAATAACTGTCTTTCTAACTGTGCAGCGATATTCTTTGGTTCGTTCAATAAATCAGTGAATCAATCTATCAAACAACAACCTCTTGGAGAAATCACCCAATGTTTAACGAGCGGAACAAATGAATACGTGTATTCTATCGAGTACTACAGAGACTCTATTCTTGCAACTTGATCAAAGACTTTTTTGCACTTCTTTGTGTTGATAATATCATCATATCGTTATTGTATTGTTCTTTTCAATCTAGTCAATGAACTTTCTATGGCTTATTTCATACATGGTTCATTTATTTTTCAAGAACATTTAATAGAACAATAGAGCAACAAGAAAAAAAAAATATATAAAAAAATATAAAACAAAAAAAGTGTTCCGTGATCAGCAGTACAAACAAGGAGTACCTTTTTTTTTTGGTTCTATTTTTTAAACAAAATTTTTCAAATAGTGGAATCTGACTTTGGTTTCAACGCAGCAACAAAAAAAAAAAAAAACAAGTACAGATTCCTGTATTAAACTTTGAAAATAATAATAATAAATTAATTAACTCAAGCTTCCAGTAAATAACGGTTCTTTTCAAAACATTTTTTATTCTTTCGGCACTTTTGCTAGTGACACACCTCATAAACTTACACGAGTCTTGGGACTAGAAATAGCAGACATTCGGGTAATTAACCTTTTAATTTATGCGTTCCCCAAATGACAGTCTATATCACGTGCATCCGTGTCAGGAACATTTGTGATTGTACGTGTAGCTTTTAAAGCGTAGTGGTGTAGTGCAAAAGAGTAGTAGTAAATAATAAAGAGACACCATATACTTTTGGCATTGTTTTTTTAGTGTTACAAAAGGAAAGGAATGGTTGGTATGAGGAGTGCACATCACCAAATTCTTCACTTGTTTCACAGAAGTTTTTTGTAATTCGTGAACAAAAGTTCTGCAATCAGTGAACGGAAGTTCTGCAATCAGTGGACCAAGTTATTCAAAGAATTCAAAAATAACACAATAGAGATGTCGTTTAAGGATGACGGGTTGCCGGAACCATAAGATGTGTTTTCGTTATCAGTGACATCCATATGTCTCGAATCAAAAACATTGTTTGCACTATCTCGTGTCTCGTTGATGTCCTGAAGGTTATTGTTGCTGATTTGTCTTATCTTGATCATGTACGCACTCAACAAGTGATTAAACGTGTTGGAAAATTTCTTGTAGTTTGTCAAAAAATCATCGTTCAGAATAGATTCAATATTGTTTTCGTTGTAAAAATCTTTCAAATTTTGATTACCATCTTGATGATCATTGTTTAAGTGAGAGTGTGGATTGGTGGAAGATGTAGATGATGTAGCAAAGGGCAACGAGGGGGATCCTTGTGTATGCAACAAATACAAGCTGTAATCGACCAAGGGTAATTTGTTTTTAACAGTGATCAAATATTTACAATACTTGAAAATAGTGTCAAAAAGTTTGATTTCCAAATACATCAAATCACTGTTGGTAAGCCATAATTTCAAAACACAACTTGTCAACTTGTTACCCAATTTTTCTGATATCTCAATAAAATCTTTATTCAATGTGTTATCAAAATTGCTGCTAATTTTCCCATCAAAAATAGAAGTAAAATCATCAAATTCACCCAAAACAACATGATTGTAACAATGGTCTTGTAAAATTTTAATGAAAGATCTCATTTTAAAATGTAAATTTTTGAAAACCATCAAAATTCTTCCACAACTTAATGTACCATTTCCGCTATTATTAGTAGAATCCATTGACAAAATAATTTTCTGCCAATACGGGTCCTTGTTGAAATTATAATAAATTTCACTCAATAAATTCTCAATGTACTTGATCAACAACAATTTCCTCTGAATCATTTGATATTGAGTGACAATTGTTTTGTTGATAACAATGTTCAACGGGAAAGGTACATGTGCTTCAAAATTAAGGTAATACATGGAAACAAATTTCGCTTTCTTCTTTTTTTTCTCAACAATTCTACCGCCATCAACATCATCAACGTCATCAACGTCATCAGTATCATTACTATCACCATTATTCTGGGTAAGGACTTGACGATGATCGTCATCATTGCCCTGATAATATTGCCTTTGAATAAACTCGTGCTCTTTCTGCAAGTCTTGCAAGATTTTTTTTTGTAAATCGCTTGAACGCGCATTGTCCATGGAATTAGGAATGTTGAGCAGAGATGACCAAGATTCCGTGGAATGAAATTGATGCACAATGTCTAGTAAGTTGACTTTGTCAAAAGATAAACGAACAAAATCATTCAGTGTGTAATTTCTGCTAGGTTCATGTTCTCCTCTTGCCTGGTGCAATAGAAGCATTTTTTGGTTTGTTTCCTTGAAATTATTTTCAAGTTTCCCTAAAATCAGCTCATTAGGGTATCTGGTCAACTCAAAAAGAGAAATTCCCATGAAATATTTCAAATTTTTAAATGAGTTTAATAAATAAAAATCTTGGAAACTTTTCAACAAACTCGTCATATTATACCCTTCCTCAAGCAAGTTGTAAAACTGGATGCTTGCTCTTCTGTGTAGTTCGTCTATTTGGACTCGAAGTAAATTGATGTTGTTAATAGTGTCCATACTTATGCCAATATTTCCCGTGAGTTGCTCATTTGCATGATAACTTTGATGTTTTCTTTGTTCCTTTCGGAAACTTGGGTTGATCAGGTTGCAAACATGCAGAAATTTTCCAGTCATCAAAATTTTGTATAACAAATCCTCGTCACAACCAAAAACTTCATCAAACAAAAGTCCGTCTTTCCGAATGTTAAATTTGATGTCCCATAATCGCTCACTGTTCAATATATTGCTGTTTGCGTTCAAATCTCCGTTTAATTTTCTATTCCTTTTAGTGATATCACTGATCAAAAATTCATCAGACTCATCATCAAGTTCTCCATATAAACACCACAGATTCAAATCCTGAATGTATTTCCGCAAAACAACCTGATCAAATCCTGTATTGTAAACTAATTTAATGACGTTCCCACATTTGGGTATTTCACTGATACTGGTGTCTTCATGCATCCACAATTTGCTTCTTGACCCAAACTCATTGGTGCTGTTGTTTTTCGCCAAATTAGAAGTGGTGTTGCTCACAAAATTGCTAAATTCCAATTGCGACAAATTCGTCGACAGCCTTTGCTTGTATAATTCAATATAATCACAATAAATCTGATAAATCTTGACAACTTTGTCAAAATAGCCCAACTTTAGCATTTCATGCTCCAGATGCCGTAGCGAGTACCCATTACGGTCTTGCTTGAAATGTTCCAACTCTAATGTACCAATAATATACTTGTAGTAGTCGTTCATCAAAAAATTCTCAATAATTTCATATTTAACCAATCCACTCAAATACAGTCCAAAAGATTTCTCATTACAGAGCACAATTTCGTTGAACGAATTGATAAAAGAAATGCACCTGCCCATTTTCAGAAATTTTTTGCACATTTGTTTTATGCTTGAATTCATTCTCTTGTTTATTTTAAGATCTGGTAAATGAATGTTGATCAAATCTTGCGGATTGCCTTCAAAACCATTATGACTGTTCAAACCGTGACGTACAGATGTAGGTACGTGGTTGCTGTGGGCAAAGGAAAACCTGATGTATAACCCCTCTTGACCCATTAAAATGCTTAGCAAGTCCTTCATGACCAAACTTTCTTGCTCGTAAATGTCATCGAGCGTGTCCAACGCGACTATTGGAGCAGAACGCATTTGAGCATATCCCGTTTTGGAAAAATCCATTTCCAAAAGCTTCATATATTCGCTAGTCGTAGGTGGAGCATTGATAAACTTGGAGTACGGGTTCAAAGGAGGTACAGCATTTTGCCCTGAGGAATGAGCTGCTACAAGGAAAGGCGAGTAAGCCATGTGCTTTCTCATCTGCGCTTCCGCCTGAGAATTCATGCTGGTGATACAAATGTTTGTTTGCTTGACTGAACCGTTATCAGTGTTGCGTTTACTTGTGTATGGATGGCTAGGTTGCAGTGTTCTGGTGCTACCAGCGGCAACAGCACACTGACTATTTTGAATGACCTTGCTTTTGTTTACTTGAAACGATGAACTTTTGTGCACTCAAAAAAAAGTCCCTCTTCACGTATTTTTGAAAACGCCAAAAAAAAAAAAAAAAAAACCGAAAAAAGACTAGAGCGGGGCGTGATCGAACGTGACATGCGGCACTGTGATCAACGAACCGCTCTAATCAGGTACGTTTTGGTAAATTTTGGTAAATTTTGTAATAGAATCCAGTAACACTTTTCAACAGTAAACAGCTTTGTAGAAGCTCACTTCATTGGACTTGATCTAATACCTAGCAACTTTTCTAAAATCGTTAAAGCAAAACCATTTCAGTTGTTTGTTTATTTTTTGGGTAAAGCATTTTAGTTTCAAATCACGCAACTTTCCCAAAATCCAAAAGAATAGTACAATTTAAAAAATAAACAAAAAGTTGAACAACAGTTTTCCAACATTTAAAGCTATGGAGAAGATAACACCAAAGCTTTCTCACATCTAAGGCTTACACAAGCCACTTACAAAGAAACAAAAGATCTCATGTGACGGATTATAATCAATCCGGATGTGACTAGGAGTTCCGCTAACAGTGCGTGGGCTTTCAGGAAACGCTTTCTAGTCTTTCAAAAATTAAGACTAGCGTAGGAGAGAACTTGTTTTTTGTTACCCAAGGGATAAATATCCCATGAACGGCTAAGCTTGATCACTAACATGACTTCATTGGCGCGGTTAATATCTTTAACAGTGTATAATTGGCACGTGACCAACTGTTTTGAAGTTTTTTTGTAATTTTTCACGTTTTTCTTCCCTTTTCAGTTCTGCCAACTTGAAGCTGTGGTTTGTAAGGGTGGCAAAACTAGAACATGCTCTTTATATGCAGCATTCAACTTTCATTGGGATTTCGAAGCTTGCTATATATATGTATATATATAAAGAAATCAATAGCCACACACGCATCAGTACCTAAAGCTGATACATACTTTGACCAATCCACATTTGCTTAACCTCATACTATGTTTTTAACGAGAAGTGAATACGATCGTGGTGTTTCCACTTTTTCTCCAGAAGGGAGATTGTTCCAAGTTGAATATTCATCAGAAGCCATCAAGTTGGGCTCCACGGCTATTGGTGTTACCACCAGCGAGGGCATTGTTTTAGGGGTGGAAAAAAGAGTCACCTCCCCACTTTTGGAATCATCGTCTATTGAAAAGATCATGGAAGTGGACACTCACATCGGTTGTGCCATGAGTGGGTTGACCGCAGACGCAAGAAGCATGATTGAACACGCAAGAGTCAGCGCTGTCACACACAACCTATACTACGATGAAGATATTTCTGTGGAATCCCTTACACAATCTGTCTGTGATTTAGCGATGAGATTTGGAGAAGGGGCCTCCGGAGAAGAAAGATTAATGAGTAGACCTTTTGGTGTTGCTCTATTGATTGGTGGATACGACAAGCAAAAGGGCTACCAGTTGTACCATGCCGAACCTTCTGGTACATTTTATCAGTACAAAGCTAAAGCAATTGGTTCTGGTTCTGAAGGTGCGCAAAGTGAACTCCAAAACGAATACCATTCCTCTTTGACTTTGAAAGAAGCAGAATTGCTAGTGTTGAAAATCTTAAAGCAAGTTATGGAAGAAAAACTAGATGAAAACAATGCTCAAATATGCTCAATTACAAAAGACAAGGGGTTTTCCATTTACTCTGACGAACAAACAGCTGAGGTGATCAAAGTTTTAAAAGAACAAGAAGATGAACAGAGAACCGCAGATGACGTTGAAATGAGCTGATTTCTTCAGTAATACTTTTGAGAAAGAGAAGTATTCCACTGTTGCTCATTTTGTACATTAAAATAAGAAAAGAAAAGTAAATAAAGTTTCTATAAGTGTATGGAAAAAAGATCTTACCTCTACTTTGTAACACATTGTGCCAAAATGCAAAACTGCATCGTGCAAAAAAAAAACAAACAAACAAACAAACAAACAAACAAACAAACAAA